>Ga0207668_10000580_pt1 | contig 22885 bp, 23 predicted proteins | sample KBSS43metaG_FD_184323 | JGI IMG/M metagenome (GOLD analysis project Ga0207668, IMG submission 184323) | Switchgrass rhizosphere microbial communities from Kellogg Biological Station, Michigan, USA - KBS S4-3 metaG (SPAdes) (version 2) | ecosystem: Host-associated > Plants > Roots > Rhizosphere...
CGCGGTGCTCGTACGGTCGCCACTCGGTGAATTGCGACAGGTAATCGACGACCTGGTCGCTGTTGGTGTGGAAGATGTGCGGCCCGTACTTGTGGTAGAGGATGCCGTCGGCGTTGAGCTCGTCATAAGCGTTGCCGCCGATATGCGGACGGCGGTCGATCAACAGGATGCGCGCGCCGGTCTGGCTCGCCAGCCGTTCGGCGAGAATGGAGCCGGCAAAGCCGGCCCCAACGATCAGATAATCGTAATGCGCCTTCGCCCCGCTGGGGGGAGCACCGAAGGGCGCGGTCATTCGGCCGCGACCATGATGGCCGACGAGGCCGACGCGCCCGTGCCGAGCAATTCGGCGATGAGGCCCGACATGCGCGCCTGGGTCGTGTCCCAGCTCGTCGCCGACAGCATCAGGTCGGCCTCGGCCAGCCAGCCGCTTTCGCGATCGCGCGAACGTTCGAGCGCACGCTCGCAAGCGGCGACGAACTCTTCGGCAGTCGAGGCAATCTCGACGCCTTCCATCTGGCCGTAGTGACGAACGACGTCGCGCACGGGGGTCGAGACGACGGGCTTGCCGCCGGCGAGATATTCCGGAGTCTTGGTCGGTGAGATGAACTGCGTCGATTCGTTCATCGCAAACGGCATCAGCGCCACGTCCCAGCCGGCAAGATAGGCCGGCAGTTCGCCGTACGACTTGCCGCCGAGATAATGGATGTTCGGCCGGCGCGGCAAGTCCTCGGGAGCGATCTTCACCACCGGGCCGACCATGACGAACGACCAATCGGGCCGAATCTCGGCGACCTTGTCGAGCAGGTCGGTATCGAAGCGCTCGTCGAGCACGCCGTAGAAGCCGAGACGCGGGCGCGGCAGGTCTTCCTGGTCGGCCGGGTCGAACAGCCCCGAGCGGGCTTTCGAGAAATGCGTCCGGTCGACCGACGACGGGAAGCAATGAACGCTCGGATGGCGGTCCTTCTTCGCTTCGAACAGGCTTGTGCCACCAGTGAAGACGATATCGGACTTGTCGATCAGCGCCTGCTCGAGTTCGAGCAGGTGAGTCGGCGCAAACTTGAATTTGCTGAGTTCGTCCATGGCGTCGAACACCACGACGTCGGCCTCGAGATGGCGCGAGAAGGGCAGCATCATCGGCGTATAATACCAGGCGATCAGCGGGCCGCGGACGGCGGCGAGGTGCGCGTCGAGCAGGCGCGACAGCGCGGCCTCGCGGGCGTCGTCGGGCATGCCCTGGGGAAGATGCGGGACGACCATCCGAACGCCCGAGCCACCGGCGGCGTCGCGGACGCGGAGATAGGCCGTTTCCTTCGGACCGATATCGACTGGCTCTTCCCAGAAGATAACGTTCATGTCGCGCGCGAAGCGGCTCATGAGGTGCTGCGGACGCTGGAACACGAAGTCCCACCGCAGGTGCGAAAAGCAGATCAAAGTTGGCGCCATGGGATCGCTCGCCGAGGGCTCGGCATCGAACTCAACTGGCATCCCGGCGTGGGTGAGCATTTTTCCGGTTATCCTCTTTAATGTCGGGTACTTGGGGATGAACGGGCGGAGGTCACGGCAGTTCCGTAACATTAACGGAAGTTAAGCCGAATCCGGGCTTGCTGCAGCGCAGCATTCGCCAGTGCGCCCGATTGACCCGACGAACGCCGCGTGGAAGGAGGCGGGGCCGTCAGGAGTAGGGCTTTGGCGACAACCATCGAGGAACTGGAAAAGAAGCGTGCGGCAGCCCGGCTGGGCGGCGGCGAGAAGCGGATCGCAGCGCAGCATGCCAAGGGCCGGCTCACCGCCCGCGAGCGCCTGAGCGTCCTGCTCGATCCCGGCAGCTTCGAAGAATATGACATGTTCGTCGAGCACAATTGTGCTGACTTCGGGATGGAGGCGCAGAAGATCCCGGGCGACGGCGTCGTCACCGGCTCGGGCACGATCAACGGCCGCCTCGTCTACGTCTTCGCGCAGGATTTCACGGTGTTCGGCGGCTCGCTGTCGGAACGTCACGCCGAGAAAATCTGCAAGGTCATGGACATGGCGATGAAGGTCGGCGCGCCGGTTATCGGCCTCAACGACAGCGGCGGCGCCCGCATTCAGGAGGGCGTCGCATCGCTCGGCGGCTACGCCGAAGTGTTCCAGCGCAACGTCCTCGCCTCGGGCGTCATCCCGCAGATCAGCCTGATCATGGGGCCGTGCGCGGGCGGCGCGGTCTATTCGCCGGCGATGACCGACTTCATCTTCATGGTGAAGGACAGCTCCTACATGTTCGTCACCGGGCCGGAGGTGGTGAAGACTGTCACCAACGAAGTGGTGACGCAGGAGGAACTGGGCGGTGCGGTCACCCATACGACCAAGTCGGGGGTCGCCGACGTCGCATTCGAGAACGACATCGACGCGCTGCTCGCGACGCGCGAGTTCTTCGACTTCCTGCCGCTATCGAACCGCCACGACGACCCCGAACGGCCGAGCGAAGACCCGGCCGACCGCATCGAGGACAGCCTCGACACCTTGATCCCGCCGAGCGCGGCGACGCCCTATGACATGCACGAGCTGATCCGGAAGGTCGCCGACGAGGGCGACTTCTTCGAGCTGCAGCCGGCGCATGCGGCGAATATCATCATCGGCTTCTGCCGGATCGAAGGCCGCACCGTCGGCGTCGTCGCCAACCAGCCGATGGTGCTGGCCGGCGTGCTCGACATCAACAGCGCCAAGAAGGGCGCGCGCTTCGTCCGCTTCTGCGACGCGTTCGAGATCCCGATCCTGACCTTCGTCGACGTGCCCGGCTTTCTCCCTGGCGTCGGGCAAGAGCATCACGGCATCATCAAGCACGGCGCCAAGCTGCTGTTCGCTTATGCCGAGGCGACGGTGCCCAAGATCACGGTGATCACGCGCAAGGCCTATGGCGGGGCGTACGACGTCATGGCGTCCAAGCATTTGCGCGGCGATTTGAACTACGCCTGGCCGACCGCCGAGATCGCGGTGATGGGCGCCAAGGGCGCGGTCGAGATCATCTTCCGCGGCAAAACGCCCGAGGAGATCGCCGAGCGCACCCGCGAATATGAAGAGCGGTTCGCCAACCCGTTCGTGGCCGCGAGCAAGGGCTTCATCGACGAGGTAATCATGCCGCATTCGACCCGGCGGCGGGTGGCGATGGGGCTAAGGAAGCTGCGCAACAAGCAGCTCGAAAATCCGTGGAAGAAGCATGATAACATCCCCCTTTGAGCTGGTCCTAAAGGCCCTCATCAACGTTGCGGTTGCTTTGGTCCTACTGAGCTACGTGCGTCGATCCATTCAACGTGGATACGCCTTCGGTTTGTGGTGGGACTTTCAGCGGGAAGCAGAGCCCATTCGATTTTGGGTCTGGACCGCTTTCGTTGGAATCACTGGAGCGGGATCGCTGTGGAGCGGCCTAAACTACGCGGTGCAACTTTCGAGGGGGCAATGAGCACTTACACCGCCACCGTCCGCTGGCATTCGAAGGACAGCAACGAGGGCTTCGCCAAGGGCCAGTACAGCCGCGCGCATGAATGGGCGTTCGACGGCGGCGCGGTGGTCCCGGCCTCGCCCAGCCCACATATCGTCCCGGCGCCGTGGAATGACCCGGCGGGGGTCGATCCCGAGGAGGCGTTCGTCGCTTCGCTGTCGTCCTGCCACATGCTGTTCTTCCTCGACTTCGCGCGCCGCGCCGGGTTCGTGGTCGAGAATTATGTCGACGAGGCCGAGGGCGTGCTGGAGAAGCGTCCCGACGGCAAGATGGCGATGACCAGGGTCACGCTGTGGCCGCACGTAACCTGGGCGGGTGACCCTCCCGACGAAGCTACGATCGCCGACCTCCACCACAAGGCGCACGAAACCTGCTTCATTGCCAATTCGGTGACGACCGAGGTGACGATTCAGTTCTGACGTTCGTCATCCCGGACTTGATCCGGGATCCGCCTTCCTTTCTTAGCGATGCAAGAAAAGGCAGGTCCCGGCTCAAGGCCGGGATGACGGAGAGTGTGATGCAGCTTGGCAGATTGAACCACGTCGGAGTCGCAACACCGTCGATCGAGCGGAGCCTCGAAACCTATCGCGCAATGTTCGGTGCCGAGCCGCATGGGCCAGCGTTCGATTTGCCGGCGCAGGGCGTCCGTGTCTGCTTTGTCGACACGCCCAACAGCCAGATCGAACTGATCGAGCCGCTCGGCGAGAATTCGCCGATCGTGAAGTTCCTCGAGAAGAACCCGCTCGGCGGGCAGCACCATGTGTGCTTCGAGGTGCCCGAGATCCACGCCGCCAAGGCCGAGTTCGAAGCCAAGGGCGCCCGCGTGCTGGGTGTGCCGCGCATCGGTGCGCACGGCACGCTCGTCTTCTTCGTCCACCCCAAGGACATGGGCGGGGTGCTCACGGAAATTATGGAAACACCGCGGCATTGACGGCTAAAGACCGTCGCCAATGACTGACAAGCCGTCGAAATCTGACTGGAAAAAGCTCGCCGACAAGGAGTCGAAGGGCCGCGACCTCACCCGTGGTACCGTTGAAGGTATCCGCCTCGAGACGGTCTACGGCCCGGACGACGCGAACGACAGCGGCTATCCCGGCCTCCCGCCTTACACTCGCGGACCCTATGCGACGATGTACGCCGGGCGGCCGTGGACCATCCGCCAATACGCCGGCTTCTCGACCGCCGAGGATTCCAACGCTTTCTATCGCCGCAACCTTGCCGCAGGACAAAAGGGGCTGAGCGTCGCCTTCGACCTCGCCACGCACCGTGGCTACGACAGCGACAATCCGCGCGTCGCCGGCGATGTCGGCATGGCTGGGGTCGCGATCGACAGCGTCGAGGACATGAAATTGCTGTTCGACGGCATCCCGCTCGGCGAGATGTCGGTCAGCATGACCATGAACGGCGCGGTGCTGCCGGTCATGGCCTTCTTCATCGTCGCCGGCGAGGAGCAGGGCGTGCCGCACGCCGAGCTAACCGGCACGATCCAGAACGACATCCTGAAAGAGTTCGCGGTCCGCAACACGTACATCTACCCGCCCGAGCCCTCGATGCGGATCGTCAGCGACATCATCGGCTATTGCGCGGCCGAGATGCCCAAATTCAACAGCATCTCCATCAGCGGCTATCACATGCACGAGGCCGGGGCGACGGCGGTGCAGGAGCTCGCCTACACGCTCGCCGACGGCATGGAGTACGTCCGCGCGGCGCAGGCCGACGGGCTCGACATCGACGATTTCGCGGGCCGCCTCAGCTTCTTCTGGGGCATCGGCATGAACCTGTTCATGGAGATTGCGAAGCTCCGTGCCGCGCGCACTTTGTGGCACCGGATCATGACCCAGCTCGGGGCCAAGAACGACCGTTCGAAAGTGCTGCGGACCCACTGCCAGACGTCGGGCGTCAGTCTGACCGAGCAGGACCCGTACAACAACATCGTCCGCACGACGATCGAGGCACTGGCGGCGGTGCTCGGCGGCACGCAGTCGCTGCACACCAACAGCTATGACGAAGCGATCGCGCTGCCGACGGATTTTTCCGCGCGCATCGCCCGCAACACGCAGCTAATCCTGGCCGAGGAAAGCGGCGTCACCGCCGTCGCCGATCCACTCGGCGGCAGCTGGTATGTCGAGAAGCTGACCCGCGAGTTGGAAGAGAAAGCCTGGGCGCTGATCGAAGAGGTCGAAGCGCACGGCGGGATGACCAAGGCCGTCGCCGAAGGGTTGCCCAAGCACCGTATCGAGGAAGCCGCCGCGGCGCGCGCGGCCAAGGTCGACACCGGCGAGACGGTGATCGTCGGCGTCAACCGCTATCGGCTGGCGGAAGAGGAAGAGCATGACTTCCTCGAGGTCGACAACGCCAAGGTCCGCGCAGGCCAGATCGCGCGGATCGAGAAAGTGCGGGCCGGGCGGGATGAAGCGAAGGCGCGGGCAGCGCTGCATGCGTTGGAGGCCGGTGCGCGCGAACCCCAAGGCGCTCCCGCTGAGCCTGTCGAAGCGAGAGCGACCGCCCTTCGACAAGCTCAGGGTGAGCGCAACCTATTGGGCCTTTCCGTCGACTGCGCCCGCGCCCGCTGTACGCTGGGCGAGATTTCGGATGCGCTGGAGCGGGCGTTCGGACGCTATGGGACGGTGCCCGAGCCGGTGCGCGGGATCTACGGGCCGGCGCGCAAGGACGGCGGCTGGCAGGCGGCGGTCGAAGGCACCCGCTCGGTCGCCGAACGCCTCGGCCGCAAGCCGCGCATCATGGTCGCGAAGATGGGCCAGGACGGGCACGACCGCGGCGCCAACCTGGTGTCATCGGCGTTCACCGATCTTGGCTTTGAAGTCATCCCCGGCCCGCTGTTCCAGACCCCGCGCGAGGCCGCGGAAATGGCCATCGAAAAGGACGTCGACGTCGTTGGCGCAAGCTCGCTCGCCGCGGGCCACCGCACGCTCATCCCGGAGATGATCGAGGCGCTGAAAGACATGGGCCGGGCGGACATCAAGGTGGTCGCAGGCGGAGTCATCCCGCCGCAGGATTATGCCGCGCTTCGTGCCGCGGGCGTGCAGGCGATCTTTGGCCCCGGCACCAACCTCGCGGATGCGGCCGACGAAGTGCTGCGCCTGCTCGGCCACAACCGCCCGCCGCTGGATGAGGCGGCGGAGTGACCAGCCAGGCCGGGGGCAATTTCACCGCGATTGCCGCAATGATGCTGGTGGTCGGGATGGGCATACCGGTAACCGCGGCGCTGAACTCGGCGATGGGCACTCATATCGATAGCCCGGTCGCGGCGAGCGTTATCCTGTTCGCGGTCGGTCTCGTCCTCACCGGGCTGGTGCTGGTGTTCGTCGGACCGTGGCCAGCCAGCGCGTTCGCCGGCGCGCCATGGTGGTCGTTCGCCGCCGCGTTCGGGGTTGTCTTCTACGTCCTTGCCGTGACCTGGTCGGCGCCGCGCATCGGCGTCGGCAATGCGATCTTTTTCGTGCTGCTGGGGCAGCTGATCGCCGCCGCGACGATCGACCACTTCGGGCTGTTCGGCGCGCTCAGGACCGAGCTGACGCTGCGGCGCGTGATCGGCCTGCTGGTGATGGCGCTCGGCGTCTACTTCGCCAAGAAGCCGCGGTGAGTCCGTCATGCTGAACTTGTTTCAGCATCCATTTTGGGGAAGGGCTGTGCGGGTGACGAAATGGACCCTGAACCAAGTTCAGGGTGACGGTTGAGGGCGTCTCGGATGTTCAAGAAGATTCTCATTGCGAACCGGGGCGAAATCGCGTGCCGCGTAATCCGCACGGCGAAGCGCATGGGCATCAAGACGGTCGCGGTATATTCCGACGCCGACGCCCGCGCGCCGCATGTGAAGATGGCCGACGAAGCCGTCCGCCTCGGCCCGCCGCCTGCGAGCGAATCCTATTTGAAGGCCGCGCTGATCATCGACGCGTGCAAGGCGACCGGCGCGGAAGCCGTGCACCCGGGCTATGGCTTTCTCTCCGAGCGCACGACCTTCGCCAAGGCGCTGGAGAAAGCCGGCATCGCCTTCATCGGACCGCCGCCCAAGGCCATCGCGGCGATGGGCGACAAAATCGAATCCAAGAAGCTGGCGCAGGAGGCCGGGGTCAACGTCGTCCCCGGCTATCTCGGCGACATCGCGACGACCAAGGACGCGCTGAAGATTGCCAAGGACATCGGCTATCCGGTGATGATGAAGGCCTCGGCCGGCGGTGGCGGCAAGGGTATGCGCCTCGCCTGGAACGACACCGACGTCAAAGAAGGCTTCGACAGCGTCAAGCGCGAAGGGTTGAACAGCTTCGGCGACGACCGCGTGTTCATCGAGAAGTTCATCGAGCAGCCGCGGCACATCGAAATCCAGGTACTGGGCGATCAGCACGGCAACGTCCTCTACCTCGGCGAGCGCGAATGCTCGATCCAGCGCCGCCACCAGAAGGTAGTCGAGGAGGCGCCGTCGCCGTTCGTCACGCCCGAGATGCGCCAAGCCATGGGCGAGCAGGCGGTCGCGCTGGCCAAGGCGGTTGGCTATTATTCGGCGGGCACGGTCGAACTGATCGTCTCGGGCGCGGACCCGACCGGCAAGAGCTTCTACTTCCTCGAAATGAACACCCGGCTGCAGGTCGAGCATCCGGTAACCGAGGAAGTGACGGGCCTCGACCTGGTCGAGCAGATGATCCGCGTCGCCGCGGGCGAGAAATTGAAGTTCGGCCAGGACGACGTGAAGCTCAACGGCTGGGCGGTCGAGACCCGCGTCTATGCCGAGGATCCGTATCGGAGTTTCCTGCCGAGCACGGGGCGGCTGGTGCGTTATTCGCCGTCGAAGGAAGTGCGTAGCGCGGCGCTCGCGGTCCGGGTCGACGACGGCGTCGCCGACGGCGGCGAAGTGTCGATGTTCTATGACCCGATGATTGCCAAGCTGATCACCCACGCACCGACGCGCGAAGCGGCGATCGACGCGCAGGTCGATGCACTCGACCAGTTCGTGATCGACGGCATTTCCGACAACGTCGATTTCCTCTCGGCGTTGATGCAGCACCCCCGTTTTCGCAGCGGCGACATCACCACCGGCTTCATCGCCGAGGAATATCCCGACGGGTTCCACGGCGCGCCGGCGGATGCGCAATTGATCAGCGACCTGTCCGTGATCGCGGGGATGGTTGCGGTCATTACCGACGAGCGGGCGGCCGAGATCAGCGATCAACTCGGCGATACGATCGATCCGCCGTACGAGCGCATCGTCAAGATCGCCGGCGGTCAGCACACCGTCCGGATCAAGCCCTATACCGGGGGCACGCTGGCGGTGGTCGATGGCGGTGAGCTGATCGACATCGTCGGGCGCTGGACACCGGGGCAGCGACTGCTGACAGTCGTCGTCGACGGGCGCGAGCGGATCGTCCAGGTGCGACGCGCTGGCCGCAACTGGGAGCTGCAGACGCGTGGGCGCACGCACCAGGTGCAGGTGCTGTCGCCGCACGTCGCGGACCTCGCGAAGCACATGATCGAGAAGGTCCCGCCGGACCTGTCGCGCTATCTGATCGCGCCGATGCCGGGGCTGTTGACCAAGCTCGACGTCGCGGTCGGCGACAAGGTCGAGCCGGGGCAGCCGGTTGCGGTGATGGAAGCGATGAAGATGGAGAATATCCTCCGCGCGCCCAAGGCGGCGACGGTCAAGGCGACCCCGGCCAAGACCGGCGACAGCCTCGCGGTCGACCAGGTCATCGTGGAGTTTGAGTAAGGCGCCCGCCGCCCGGCTTGTTGTTCGGGAGCGCGTGCATTAAGGCCCCGTAATGATTAAAGTTTTTTCGCAGCGCGAGGTTCGCGTCAATCTTACGTCGGCGAAAGCATGACCCTGCCAGCGACTGAGATCCTGACCGCCGAAGGGCGCGCCGACGCGCTGCGCTTGATCGCCGCCGCACCTCCCGCCGAGGAGGCGGATGCGGTTGATTTCCTGCGTGCCTCAGGGTTGCCGCTGTCGTCGGTGGTGCTCGGCCTGCTCGACCAGAGCGACGATTGCATCAAGATCATCGGCCTCGACGGGACGCTGCAGTTCATGAATTGCAACGGCAAGAAGGTCATGCAGATCGACGACTTCTCGGCGATTGCCGGCGCGCCATGGACCTCACTGTGGCCAGAGCCGTCGCGGACCTTGATCGGCCAGGCGGTGGCGACCGGGTTGGGTGGCCGCATCAACCGGTTCGAGGCGTCCTGTCCCACCGCCAAGGGCGAGCCCCGGTGGTGGGAGGTCACCGTGTCACCAGTCCGCGCACCGACGGGCGACGTTGTTGCCCTGCTGTCGACCTCGCGCGACATCAGTGACCGTCGGCAGCGCGAGGAAGCGGCGGCGACCGTGGCGCTTGAGATGCGGCATCGGTTGCGCAACGCCCATTCGGTCGGTGCCGCGCTATTGCTCGCGTCGGGCAAGGTCGCGCCCGCGCACCAGGAGTTCGCGCGAGACGTGGCTGGGCGGCTAGCGTTGCTGTCCGATATTCACGCCCGGCTGGTCGATGACGGCGGCGGAATCGCGCTGGCCACTTTGTGTGACGATGTGGCGCAGGTGTTCGAGCATTCGGGCGGGCAATTGCAGCGCGCGCAGGTCCCCGACCTCCACCTCCATGAGAATCACGCCCGCGTGGTCTCGCTGATCCTCGGCGAACTTACGACCAACAGCCTGAAGCATGGTGCGCTTGGCCGTGGCGGCGAGGCCGAAATCGACGCGCGGGTCGAGGACAACACCCTCACACTTCACTGGCGCGAGCGCTTTTCGGTGGAACAGAAAGCGGTCCGCACCGCCTCGTCGGGGCAAGGCGCCGAACTGATGAGCCGGATCGCACGACTGTATCGCGGTTCGATCGAGACCGGACCCGACGAGCATGGTTATTACGCGACCCTGACGTTGCCCCTGTGAGAGGCGCGGGCGAACAGTTTTGCGAGGCGCCCCGGTCACTGCCGGGTTGAGTCACGCTAAGCAGGGACTCGGGTGAGCTGCGTGTAATTGATGCGCCAGCGGCCATTCTCCTTAACCCAGGAATGGACGATGCGCAGGAAGCGCGCCTGTCGCTTGCCGTCTTGCGTCCAGGTCAGGTGAAAGCGCCACCCCGTTAGCGCGGTGTCGCCGTGGACCCGGTAGAAGGGGTCCTCGATTTGATACGGGTCGAGTGTGAATCCCGGCACACGGAAGTCCGCGAGATAGGAAGGTTTGTCCTGGACCGAGGCGTCCGAATTCACGAGCATGTAATTGTCGGTGACAAGTTCGGAGAGCTTGCCAATGTCCTTGTGAACCGTTGCTTCGTTATAGTCGTGCACCGCACGTGCCAGGCCGGGTGGCACGCTGGCCTCTCGATGGGTCGGTTGGGCTGCACTGGCAAGAGCGGGGCTGGCAAATGCGACAAGTCCAGCCGTCAGCAGCGCAACACCAATCTTCGCCATCATTTACTCCTCAGCTCTGATCGTTTGAGTTTCCCCGTCGCCGTCTTGGGCAGGCTCTCAACGAACGCAATCTCGCGTGGATATTTGTACGGCGCGATCTGCTCCTTGACGAAGCCCTGGAGCTTCTCGGCAAGTTCGTCGCTCGGCTCCGCGAAATCGGCCAGCACCACGAACGCTTTCACCTTTTGCCCCCGCTCCGGACAGGGCACGCCGATCACCGCGCATTCGGCAACCGCGGGATGCGCGAGCAGCGCATTCTCTACTTCGGGCGCGCCGATATTGTAGCCCGCGCTGACGATCATGTCGTCGCTCCGCGCGAGGTACCAGAAATAGCCCTCGGCATCCTTGCGGTAGGTGTCGCCGGTGACGTTCCAGCCGTTGACCACGTAGTTCACCTGCCGTTCGTCATCGAGGTAACGGCAACCCGTCGGGCCCTTGATCGCGAGACGGCCGACGCCCTCTTTGACCTCGCCGCCGTCGTCGTCGAGCAGCGTCGCGATGTAGCCGGGCACCGCCTTGCCGGTGGAGCCGGGTTTGATGTCGTCGCCGGCCGCGGAGACGAAGATGTGCATCATTTCGGTCGAACCGATGCCGTCGGTGATCGCGATTCCCGTGCGCTCCTTCCACGCGCGCCAGGTGGCCTCGGGCAGATGCTCGCCGGCGGAGATGCAATAGCGTAAAGTCCTGAGAGCGGTGTCGAGATCGGGCTGGGACAAGATCGCCTTGTAGGCCGTCGGCGCGGTGCCGAGGTGGGTGACACCATGCTTCAATACCGCGTCTAGCAGCACCGGCGGCGCTGCCTGCTCGACCGTCGCCGCGGCCGCGCCGAAGCGCAACGGAAACATCGGCGTGATGCCGAGCCCGAAGGTGAAAGCCATTGGCGCGCTGGTCAGGAAGACGTCGCCGGGCTTCGGGTCGACCAGATGCCTGGCGAAACTGTCGCACGGCGCGAGCACGTCGCGGTGATACTGGACGCAGCCCTTAGGCACACCGGTGGTGCCGCTGGTGAAGGCGATGAGGCACGGGTCGTCCCGGCCGGTATCTTGCGCCGACAGCGGTTCGAGCGACGCGGTGCGCGCCTCGAGCTCGCCGTGGCCGTAGTCGCCGTCATATTTGACGATGTGCTTGACCGAATGCGTCTGCTCGACCGCCTGGCGGAAGTCGCCGATGAAGCGGCTGTCGACAATCGCGTGGCTGATTTGCGCGCGCTCGATGACCGTCGCGATTTCGCCCGGGCGGAGCAAAGGCATGGTCGCGACGACCACCCCGCCGGCCTTCAGCACGCCGAGCCAAGCGGCGAAAATCGTATAGCCGTTGGGCCCGCGCAGCAGGACGCGGTTGCCGGGGACGAGACCATGTTCCTCGACGAGCAGCCGGGCGATGCGGCCAGAGAAAGCGTCGAGTTCGGCGTAGGTCCAGCGGCCGTGATCGTTGACGATAGCAAGCGCGTCCGGTGCGCCGCCCTTGAGCAGTTCCGCTGCCGCGTTGAGTCGCTCGGGATATTGCACCTCGGGCAGGTCGAAGCGGAATTCGGGCTGCAGCTCCGGCGGCGGTAGGCGGTCGCGGACGAAGCTATCGTACGTCATTCGGGAACGACGGCGGTCGCCTCGATCTCGACCTTGGCTTCGGGTTCGACCAGGCGAACGACTTCGACGAGGGCCATCGCCGGATAGTGCGCACCCATCACGTCGCGGAAGGCGGCGCCGATTTCACGCAGGTTGGCGCGATATTCCTCGATCGAGGTCACGTAACAGGTCAGCCGCGCGACTGTCTCAGGCCCGGCGCCATCGCACTTGAGGATTGCGATGATATTGCGCAGCGCCTGGCCGAACTGGCCGGCCAAGGTCGTTTCCTCGAATTTCTCCTCTACATTCCAGCCGACGACGCCGGCGGTGAGGATGAAGCGGCCATGCGCGGCCATGGCGTTGGAATAACCCTTCGGGCGCGGCCAGCCGGGCGGGCAGAGCGGCTTCATCGCTGATGCTCCTTCAACAGGTCGCGGGCGATGATCTGGCGCTGCACCTCGCTCGCCCCTTCGTAGATGCGAAGCGCGCGGATGTCGCGATAGAGCTCCTCGACCTTCACACCCTTGGTGACGCCCGCGCCGCCATGCATTTGCACCGCGGCGTCGATCACGCGTTGCGCGGACTCGGTCGCATGGAGCTTGGCCATGGCCGCGGCGCGGCGGTGATCCGTTCCGCCGACATCCTGCTGCCACGCGGCGCGGTAGATCAGCAAAGCCGAGGCATCGATCGCCAGCGCCATGTCGGCGAGCTTGGCCTGCGTCACCGCATTGTCGGCGAGCGTACCGCTGCCGAGGCGACGGTTCGTCGCGAATTGGAGCGCCTCGTCGAGCGCGCGCCGGGCGAAGCCGAGCGCTGCCGCGCCGACCGTCACACGGAAGAGGTTGAGCGTCTCCATGCCGATGCGAAAGCCCTCGCCCGGCTCACCGATGATTGCATCGGCGGGGATGCGGGCGTTGTCATATTTGAGCCGCGCCAGCGGGTGCGGCGCAATCGTCTCGATCCGCTCCTCGATGCCGACGGCGTCGGCGGGGACGATGAACGCCGACAGCCCGCGGGCGCCTTCGCCTTCGCCGGTGCGCGCGAAGGTCACATAGAAATCGGCGATCCCGCCGTTGGAGATGAGCGTCTTTTCGCCGACCAGTACCCATTCGTTGCCATCGCGCATCGCGGAGGTTGACATGTTGGCCGCGTCGGAGCCGCTCGCCGGCTCGGTCATGGCGAAGGCGGCAATCGCCTCTCCGGCCGCGACGCGGGGCAGCCATTCGCGCTTTTGCTCAATGGTGCCGAACAGCGAGATCGCGCCCGAGCCCAGCCCCTGCATGGCGAAAGCGAAGTCGGCGAGGCCGTGATGACGGGCGAGCGTTTCGCGGCATATCGCCAGGCTGCGGACGTCGGGCCGCGTCTGTCCGTCCGAGACGCAGAGCTTGAGGAAGCCGGCCTTGCCGAGCTCGGCCACCAGCGCGCGACAGGCGGCGTCCGGATCGGCGGCCTCGGCGTCGTGGATGGTCGCTTTGCACCAGGCGTCGAGATCTTTCGCCAGCTCGCGATGGCGCTCCTCGAAGAATGGCCAGCCGAGGTCAGTCACCGTGGAACTCCGGCGTGCGTTTATTGGCGAAGGCCTCGTATGCGCGATGGAAATCCTTGGTCTGCATCAGCTCGGCCTGGGCCTCGGCCTCCATCGTGATCGCCTCGTCGATCGACACGTGCCATTCGGCGTCGAGCAGGCGCTTGGTTGTCGCATGCGCCTTGGTCGGGCCGCGCGCGAGATCCTCTGCAATCGCCAACGCGGCAGCGAGCGGGTCGTCGCTCAGCTGATTCCAAAATCCCCAGGCCAGGCCTTCGCTGGCGCTCATGCTGCGGCCGGTGAACAGCAATTCCGCCGCACGGCCGTGGCCGATGATCCGCGGCAGGATCGCGCACGCGCCCATGTCCGCGCCGCTAAGGCCCACACGAACGAACAGGAACGCGGTCTTCGCGGAATTCGACGCGATGCGGATATCACTCGCCATCGCGAGGATCGCGCCGGCACCGGCACACACACCATCGACGGCGGCGATAACCGGCTGCGGGCAGGCGCGCATCGCGCGGACCAGGTCGCCGGTCATGGTCGTGAATTCGAGCAGGCCGTGCGCATCCATCTTGGTCAGCGGGCCGATGATCTCGTGCACGTCGCCGCCCGAGCAGAAATTTCCGCCGGCGCCGGTGATCACCACCGCCTTCACACCGGGCGTGAACGCCAGCTCACGGAAGGTATCGCGCAGCTCGGCATAGCTGTCGAAGGTCAGCGGATTCTTCCGATCCGGGCGGTTGAGCGTGATCGTCGCGACGCCGTCGGCGAAGGCCCACAGGAAATGCTCGGGCTCCAGGGTCGCGGGGTCGAGGGTCACGCCGACGTCGCTCCGTCGATCGTGATCGCGGCGCCGCTGATGTCGCGGCTTTGCGGTAGGCAGAGGGTCAGGATCATCGTGGCGATGCCGTCCGGATCGACCAGCCGCCCGCTCGCATTCATGTTGGTGATGGCGCCGCGCGAATCCTCCTCGCTGCGCCCGGTGATGGCCGACACCCGCGCGATCGACTGGTCGGTCATCGGCGTGTCGACATAGCCTGGGCAGACTGCGTTCACGGTGAGATTGGTCTTGGCATATTCGGCGGCAAGCGACCGCGACAGGCCGAGCAAGCCGTGTTTCGACGCAGCATAATGGGCGGCGTAGGGCACGCCACGGAGGCTCGCGACCGAGGCGACGAACACCAGCCGGCCGTTGTCGCTTTTCAAGAGGTCGCCAATCGCGGCCTGCGTGCAATCGAAGGCTGCGGTGAGGTTGGTGCCGATGATCCGGTCCCAGCTGTCGCGAGTCATCTTGTGGAACGGCGCGCTCTCGGCGATGCCAGCATTGACGATGAGCAGCTCGATCGGGCCGTTGGCGGCGCGGGCTTCGTCGAACGCGGCGGCGATCCGGTCGCGATCCGTGACATCGCACTGGACCGCCGTTCCGCCGACCCGCTCGGCGACCGCCTGCAGCGGTTCGAGCCGGCGTCCGGTGACGGTGATCCTGGCGCCTGCGGCGTGGAGGTGAGCGGCGGCGGCGGCACCGATCCCGGTCCCTCCACCGGTGACCAGAGCGTGGCGGCCCTGGAGCCAATTATTGTCGGCCACGGCGATCCCCTTTCACGTGACGCATTGGCGGAACGGCCATGAGGTGGCAAGGCGCGGCGGATGAAGCTTGCCATCCTTGAGACGGGCTTTCCACCCGGCGACCTCGCCGAACGCTTTGGCGACTATCCGGCGATGTTCGCGCGCCTCTTGGGCGACGGTTTCGACGTCGACGCGTTCGACGTGCAGGCCGGCGAATTACCCGATCCCGCCGCGCATGACGCCGTGCTGATCACCGGCTCGCCGGCCGGCGTGTACGAAGACCTGCCGTGGATTGCGCCGCTGATGGACTTCATCCGAAGTGCGAACGCCGCACGCATGGTCGGCGTCTGCTTCGGCCACCAGGTGATGGCCGAAGCGCTCGGCGGCCATGTCGTGAAGTCGGAGAAAGGTTGGGGCGCAGGCCTGCATCACTATCAGGTGGAGCATGTCGAACCGTGGCTCGACGGAGCCGGAAGCATCGCAATTCCGGCCTCACACCAGGACCAGGTCGTCGTCCAGCCGCCCCACACCGAGATCGTCGCGACGTCCGAGTTCACGCCTTATGCGGCGCTCGCCTGGACCGACCGGCCGGCTATCTCTTTCCAATTCCATCCGGAATTCTCACCCGCCTTCGCCAAGGCACTGATCACCGAACGCTACGACCGCGTACCCAACCCCGACGCCGCCATCGCCTCATTGGACGCGCCCAACGACAATGCGCGCGTCGGTGGGTGGATTCGCCGCTTCCTGTTGGGCTAAGCGGCGCCCGAAACCGGGAGGAACAGCCATGAAGACCCGCGCCGCCGTCGCCTTCGCCGCCAAGCAGCCGCTCGAAATCGTCGAGCTCGATCTCGAGGGTCCCAAGGCGGGCGAGGTGCTGGTCGAAATCATGGCGACCGGCATCTGCCACACCGATGCCTACACGCTCGACGGGTTCGACAGCGAAGGCATCTTCCCGTCGATTCTCGGCCATGAAGGTGCGGGCATCGTCCGCGAGGTTGGACCGGGCGTCACCAGCGTGAAGGTCGGCGACCACGTGATCCCGCTGTACACGCCGGAATGCCGCGAGTGTAAGTCGTGCCTCAGCGGCAAGACCAACCTTTGCACCAAGATCCGCGCCACGCAGGGCAAGGGGCTGATGCCGGACGGCACCAGCCGTTTCAGCTACAAGGGCGAGACCATCTTTCACTACATGGGCTGCTCGACCTTCTCGAACTTCACTGTGCTGCCCGAGATTGCGGTCGCCAAGATCCGCGAGGACGCGCCGTTCAAGACCAGCTGCTACATCGGCTGCGGGGTGACGACGGGCGTCGGAGCGGTGGTCAAGACGGCAAAGGTCGAACCGGGCGCCAACGTTGTCGTGTTTGGACTCGGCGGTATCGGCCTCAACGTCATCCAAGGCGCGAAACTGGTCGGCGCCAACAAGATCATCGGCGTTGATATCAACCCCGACCGCGAAGAATGGGGCCGCAAGTTCGGCATGACCGATTTTCTCAATAGCAAGGGCATGTCGCGCGAAGACACGGTCGCGAAGATCGTCGAGATGACCGACGGCGGCGCGGACTATACGTTCGATGCGACCGGCAACACCGACGTGATGCGCACCGCGCTCGAGGCCTGCCATCGCGGCTGGGGAACGAGCATCATCATCGGCGTCGCCGAGGCGGGCAAGGAAATCGCGACGCGGCCGTTCCAGCTGGTCACCGGGCGCAATTGGCGCGGCACGGCGTTCGGCGGCGCCAAGGGCCGCACCGACGTGCCCAAGATCGTCGACTGGTACATGGACGGGAAGATCGCGATCGACCCGATGATCACCCACACGCTGACGCTCGACGAAATCAACAAGGGCTTCGACCTGATGCACGCCGGCGAGAGCATCCGCTCGGTGGTCGTCTACTGATGGCCGACAAGGTCAACATCGCGGACAAGTTCACCAGCTTCAACGACACCTGGGCACCGCGGATCGTCGCCCGCTACAACGATAATGAAGTGCGGCTGGTGAAGGTCGACGGCGAGTTTATCTGGCACCAGCATGACGACACCGATGAGCTGTTCCTGATCCTCGACGGCGAGCTCGACATGGAGTTTCGCGACCGCACGGTGACGCTTGGACCCGGTGAACTGCTGGTCGTCCCCAAGGGCACTGAGCATCGGCCGTGCGCACGGCGCGGCGAGGTCAAAATGCTGCTGATGGATCCCAAGGACATGCCCAACACCGGCGATCCGGAAACCGCTACGATCGCAGTCGAAATCTAAGGAGAACAAGATGTTCAGTCATGTCATGCTGGGATGCAGCGACCGCGAAAAGTCGCGGCAGTTCTACAACGCCACCCTGGGTGCACTGGGCGTCAACCCGGGCCACGACATGGGCAAATCCGACTGGTGGCGAACGCGTGAGGGGTCCTTTGGTATCGGGGTGCCATTGAATGGCGAGTGCTGCAGCCATGGCAATGGCTCGACCGTCGGGTTCAAGGCATCGAGCGCTGAAGAAGTGGACGCCTGGCACGCCGCCGGAGTCGCCAACGGCGGCACCTCGATCGAAGATCCGCCGGGCATCCGCGATGCCGGCTTCGGCAAGATGTACCTCGCCTATCTGCGCGACCCGGACGGCAACAAATTGTGCGGCTTCTACCGGGTGCCGGCCGACCAGTGACGCTGGAGGTCGTCAGCGAGAATAAGGCGCACGGGGGACGGCAGCTGGTCGTCAAGCATGCATCGAGCGCGACATCGACCGACATGACTTTCTCCATCTACCTGCCGCCGCAGGCGGCGGAGGGCGGAAAGCTGCCGGTCGCCTGGTATCTGTCGGGCCTCACCTGCACCCACGCCAACGTCACCGAGAAAGGCGAATATCGCGCGGCCTGCGCCGAGCACGGCCTGATCTTCGTCGCGCCCGATACGAGCCCGCGCGGCGACGATGTCCCGGATTATGATGGCTACGACTTCGGCAAGGGGGCGGGCTTCTACGTCGATGCGACCGAGGAACCGTGGTCCGCGAACTATCGCATGTGGAGCTATGTAACCGAGGAATTGCCGGAGCTCGTCGCGGCGGAATATCCGGTGGATGCGACACGCCAAGGCATCACCGGTCATTCGATGGGCGGGCATGGCGCGTTGACGATCGCGCTCAACCACCCCAACCGCTTCCGCAGCGTCTCGGCGTTCGCGCCGATCGTCGCGCCGGCGCAGGTGCCGTGGGGGCAAAAAGCGCTCGCCGGTTATCTCGGCGCCGACTCGTCGGCATGGCGCAGGCATGACGCCGTGGCACTAATCGAGGGTGGCGCGCGTCTGCCCGAACTCCTCGTGGATGTCGGCGATGCGGACCCGTTCATCGAAAAGGAGTTGCGGCCCGAACTGCTCGAACGAGCATGTGCGGCGGCCGACATCCCGCTGACGCTCCGCATCCAGCCGGGATACGACCACAGTTACTATTTCATCTCGACCTTCATGGCCGAACATTTGGGGTGGCACGCGGAGCGACTGCGAAAGGGGTAGGGACATGACGCTCAATCGCCGCGAGTTCGTTCAACTGGCCGCGGCGATGGGGGCCGCACTCGCGTGGGGTGGCCGCGCGCAGGCCTCGGCAAGCAAGTGGCGCGAAGCGCGCAACCTGTATCCCGAGGGCGTCGCGTCGGGCGATCCCGATCCGCACAGCGTAATCCTGTGGACGCGACGTCCGTACGGCGAGGGCGACCGCCACCTCCTGTCGCTCGAAGTCGCCGAAGACCAAGCCTTCCGCCGTGTCGTCGCGACCACGCCCGCGCCGGTTTCGGCGGCGTCCGACTGGACCACGCGTGTGCTCGTCGGGGGGCTCAAGCCGGCGCGGGTTTATTGGTACCGCTTCACCGACAGTGAGGGGAATGGTAGCCGTATCGGCCGCACCATCACCGCGCCGATCCCCGACGATCCACGCGCCGTGAACTTCGCCTTCGTCAGCTGCCAGGACGTCAACGAAAGCAAGCTCAACGGCTACCGCCGGATGATCTTCGAGGATGAGCGGGCGCGGCCTCAAGACCAGCTCGATTTCGTTCTTCATCTTGGCGACTTCATCTACGAGGTCGTGCAATATCCGGAAGACGGAAAGCCCCGCTTCGGCCGTAACCTCTACGAGGTTGCGCGTATTCCGGACGCGCTGAAGGTTTCCATTTTCCACATCCCAACAACCGTCGAAGGATACCGCGCTATCTGGAAGGGCTACCTCGCCGATCCAGACCTGCAGGACGCGCGCGCCCGCTGGCCGTTCGTGTGCATCTGGGACAACCACGAATTCTCGTGGCAGGGCTATCAAAGCGTCCTCAAAAATCCAAAGTTCGAGCAGCCCGCCCAGGCGATCAAGGTCGCGGCCAACCAGGTCTGGTTCGAGAATATTCCGGCACGGGTGAAAGCGCCGAGCGGAACCTTCGACGAGTTCGGCTCGGTTCCAGTGAAGAACGTCAAGATCGAGAAGTTCGGCGACGACGGTCTGGGCCTCGAGCCGAACAATATCGCCGCGATCGATAGCCTGATCATTTACCGGGCCCTCCGCTACGGCCGACACCTCGATCTCCTGCTCACCGATGAGCGCAGCTATCGGGGACCGAATCCCTTCGAAGAGTCGGCGACAGACAAGCTTGCCGACTGGGCGGATTTCGGGATGTTCCCGGATGACCTGCTCCAGGTCTTGGACGGTGGTCGCGCGTTCAACGGCGGCAATCCGCCGGCCGAGCTGGAATTCAACGGCGCGAAGGTCGGCAATCCGAACAAGGACAAACCGCCGCAGACCATCCTCGGAGGGAAACAGAAAGCGTGGTTCAAGGATCGCCTACGTCGCTCCGGGGCGACCTGGAAAATCTGGGGCAGTTCGCAATGCACCCTTGAGCAGCGCGCCGATCCGGAGAACTTTCCGCCCGGGCTGACGAAGCAGAAATGGCCAGCGGGCCGGTTCGCCAACGTCCAGGGCGGGGACTTCGGCAGCGCCTGGGTTGAACGCAGCGAGATTTACAACCTGGTTCGCGACGCAAAGATCACGGGCTTCGCCGTCGTGTCGGGCGATCTTCACAGCTTCTGGGCCGGCTATGCGGCCGCGCAACTGCCGCCTGGCAAGTTCGAGCCCATCGGCCTGAGCTTCACCGGCGGCTCGATGTCGAGCGTCGGCGGCGGCGAGGCGAACGAATATGTGATCAAGAAAGACGACAAGTTTCGGGCTCTATCGCTGGCCGACAAGCCGGGCGCGGCGAGGCCCGAGTCGACCGCCAACATGATGCTTCGGCATGGCGTCCGGTCCTGCTTCGAATATGCGAAGAGCTTCGATCGGGCGAAGGCGCTGGCGTTGTCCAACCCAGATGTGGCGCCGCACCTCAAGTTCGTGGATATTGGTGGGCATGGTTATGCAACGGTGCGGCTCACGGGTGACGAGATGCGAACGGAGTTCGTTTGCATTCCGCCGCCGGTTGTGCGGGCGGGCACGCCGGACGGCGGGCCGCTTCGCTACCGGATTGTCCATAGCGCGAAACTGTGGGCGCCGGGCGAACGGCCGCAGCTCGTCCAGAAAGTGCTGGAGGGCGATCCCGGCCTCTCCATCTAGCACCGCGAGGGCGATCTGAACGGCGACTGGTATTGGCAGGCGCTGTCGGTCGCGACGGCGTTGGCGTCCGGCCTGCTGATCGGGGTCGAGCGTGGTTGGAAGCAGCGCGACCAGGAGCCGGGCAGCCGCGTCGCCGGAGTCCGCACCTTCTCGATGCTCGGCATGGGCAGCGGCATTACCGGGCTGATCGGCGCCGGCGGCCACCCGTTCGCCGGTGCAGCCCTGATCCTCGGCATCGTCGCGGTCATGGCGCTGGCTTATTCGCGGCAACTCGAAAGCCAGCATGACTCGACGAGCGCGGTCGCGGCGATGGTCACCATCGCGATCGGCTTCCTCTCTGGCAGCGGCAATCCGTCGCTGGCCATCGCCTGTGCCGCGGTCGCGGTGGCATTCCTGGCGCTACGCACGGAATTGCATGGCTTTGTCGAGAAGCTCGACGAGCAGGACGTCAAATCGCTCGCCCGCTATGCGATCCTCGCCGGCGCCGTGCTGCCGTTTTTGCCGAACGGGCATTACGGCCCCTTCGGCGCGTGGAATCCGCAGAAACTTTGGCTCGTGGTCGTGCTGGTAACCGGCTTCTCGTTTCTCGGTTATGCCGCCAACCGCATCTTTGGCGAGCGCCGGGGAACGATTGCGACCGCGCTGATCGGCGGCGCCTACAGTTCGACAGCGGTCACCCAGGCGCTTGCGCAACGGCTTGGGCGCGAGAAGAAAGGCGGCGCCGAAGCGGCGGGAATCGCGATCGCGACCAGCGTCATGTATCTTCGCGTGCCCCTGCTCGTTGCCCTGCTGTCGACGCGGGTCCTGGCGGAATTCACCCTGCTCATGGCGCCACCGTTTGTGGTTAGCGCGATCGCGTCTTGGTGGCTCTATCGCCGGGCGCCGGCCCAAAGTGACGGCGTCGCGTCCGGCAATCCAATTGCGATCGGGCCAGCGCTGGGCTTTCTCGCCTTCGTTGCGATCGCGGCCGTGGCCGCGCGCTGGGCGGCGGGCCAGTTCGGCGAGCAGGGGATCGCGATCCTGCTGCTCATCACCGGTACGATGGACGTCGATACGGCGATCATCACGCTCGGCGGCCTCGACCCGTCGGTCATCAGTTCGGCGCTCGCGGCCGTGGCCCTGGCCGGTACCGTTCTCGCCAACATGACGGTGAAGCTCGGGATTACGTTGGTCTACGGGCGGTCGAAAGGCGTGCCGGCCGCGCTAGCGCTCGGGGCCAGCATGGCGGCGCTGGCCGTCACCATCGTGATTGCGTGGCTGCGCCTTTAGGCGGTCAGTGCTGCATCTGGAGGTTCATGACCTCCGGGGTCGGCCCCATATTCGCATCCATGTGGGACATGATGAAAATCGTCCCGATCATTACGAGCAGCACGATCAGCACGCCGAAGGCGAGCGCCAGGACGTTGTTGGTATTGTCGGGGCCGCTCGAGATGTGAAGGAAGAAGACCAGGTGGATGCCCATCTGGGCGATCGCGAGGACGACGAGGCCCGTCGCTACGCCCGGTCCCCACAGCACGCCGGTTGATGCCACCCAGAACGAAACCGCGGTCAGCAGCAAGGCGAGGCCGAGGCCGACGACATAGCTGATCGTTTCGCTGACCATGCTATCGTGCGGCTCGCCCGGTGCGACGTTGAGAGCCTCGGGTTCGTGCTCGCTCATGGCAATGTCCCGATCAGATAGACGATGGTGAAGATGGCCACCCAGATGATGTCGAGCGCGTGCCAGAAGACGCTGAAGCACAGCAGCCGCCGGACGATGTCCTGGCGGAACCCCTTGG
>Ga0207668_10000581_pt1 | contig 22872 bp, 21 predicted proteins | sample KBSS43metaG_FD_184323 | JGI IMG/M metagenome (GOLD analysis project Ga0207668, IMG submission 184323) | Switchgrass rhizosphere microbial communities from Kellogg Biological Station, Michigan, USA - KBS S4-3 metaG (SPAdes) (version 2) | ecosystem: Host-associated > Plants > Roots > Rhizosphere...
GCCCGGCGCGCAGCACCGGTCCCGTCTCCAGATCGAACGGCGCCGCCGCATGCTCGCGCAACAGCACCTCGAGGCGTTCGGCGCGCGTGTCGGGATCGAAACCACCGAGGTCGTGCTCGGCCCAGCCAAATGCTGCCGCATTGTCGATAATCTGCTCGATACGACCATCGCGGCGGCGAAATCGCAACCGGAGTGCGCCTTGCCGTACCACAAGGGCGTCAGTGGCGCGCCTAACGCTCTCCCGGTGAAGCGAACCGGATAGCCTCAGGGATAGCGAGAGGTTCAGCAGGCCCGGTGTCGGATTGATCGCCTCCGAAATCCATAACCCCTCCTGATTGAGGGTCAGGGGTGCAGCATCTTCCTGCCGTCTGCGCGCGATCATCGTTTGGGCTTCCGCCATTTCGACCTGGGCGGCCTGCTCCCGGACGGTGCGATATTGGAGCGCGAAGCTGGCGCCGAGAGTTTTTCCGAAGCGGTGCGATAGCCGCACCATCAGTTCCACGGCAGACACGGATTGCCCGCCAATGGCCAGGAAGTCGTCGGTGACGCCGAATTCCGCGGCGCCGAGGACTGCGCGCCATTCCTCGAAGATCGCCAGTTCGGCGGGCGTAGCGGGAGCTTCTGGAACCGACACGCGTATGGAAGCCGCAGCGCGGTCTGCAACCGCGAGAGGCACGAACGTGCCATTGCGCCAAGCATCGTGACATGCCGATCGTCTCAGCTTTCCGCTTGATGTCCGTGGAAGATCACCGGGCTGCAGCAGCAGGATGAGCGTGGGGCTCTCGCCATGATCTTCGGCGACGACCCGACGCACATCGTCGAGCAGATCGTCCGCCCCGCGCGTCTTGAACCGGACGCGAGAGACTTCTGCCGCGATGCCGATCCCTTCCCCGAGCTCTCCGCCGACAGAAAAGGCGGAAACCCGACCGGTTCGCACGCCGTCGATTGTCGCAACGCTATTCTCGATGTCCTGGGGAAAATGATTCTGTCCGCGAAGGATAATCAGATCCTTCAGCCGTCCCGTGACGAACAACCGGCCCTGGTCGAGGAATCCGAGATCTCCTGTTCGCAAAAATGGCTTCGAAGTATTCCCGGCGACGGTAGCCCGAAATGTGTCCCCGGCTTCGTCTTCTCGGCCCCAATATGACGATGCGACGCTCGGACCCGAAAGCCAGATTTCGCCGATCTGTCCGTGCGTGACTTTGCGCAGTGTCTCCGGATCGACAATTGTAATCTCATGCCCCTCCTGGGCCTCGCCGCAATCTACTAGCTCGCCGCTCCGTTCGAAGGAGAAGGCCATGCCGTGACCCGCCTTTTCAGCGGCAAACCTTTGGGTGATGGGCCGCCCCGCCTGTCTGCCGCCGGCTGCGAGGAGAGTGGCCTCGGCGAGACCATAGCAGGGCTGAAGAGACGAAGCGTCAAACCCCACGGTGCCGAATCTTTCGGCGAACCCCCGCATCGTCGCGGGTTGGATCGGCTCCGCACCGCATGCAGCTGCGCGCCAGGTTGAGAGATCTAACGCCACCAGCTGACGATCATGAACGCGGTCAATGCACAGCTGGAAGGCGAAGTTCGGCCCGCCACTGAATGTCCCGCGATATCGTGAGATCGCTTCTAGCCATCGTGTCGGACGCTCGAGAAAATGTTCGGGCGCCATGAACGTGAAAGGGCAGCCATTATAGATCGCGCCCAGCAACCCGCCGATCAGGCCCATGTCATGGAAGAGCGGCAGCCATGCGACAAAGGAGTCCTCTGCGGTAATCGAAAGGGCCCGTGCGATCGCGGCCTGATTGGCAAGGAGATTGCGATGGCTCACCATCACGCCCTTGGGCGTTGCCGTCGAGCCGGATGTGTATTGGAGAAAGGCGATTTCGGACGCCTTCGCGATTTCGCCATCGACAGGAACGTTCGCATCCCGCTCCACCACGGCGCTGGCGATGCCCTCCATTCCATCAAGCAGCGAAGCTACAGCCTGGTGGGCCGCATCGTCGGTGAGGACAAGAACGGGCCGGCAGTCGGCGATGATGGAGAGGAGCCGGTCGGACGACTTGCGCCCGCCGCGGTCCGGGGCGAAGGCGGGCACGGCAAGGACGCCGGCATAGAGACAGCCGAAGAAGGCCGTGGCATAATCCAGGCCGCTCGGAAGCATCAGCATCACCCGGTCGCCGGATTTTGCATGCGAGCGTATCTGCGATGCGACCAACCGGGCTCGGGCATCAAGCTCAGCATAGGTGAGCAGTTCCTCGACGGTCTCGCCGTCACTCAGGAACCGAAGCGCGAGGCTGTCGGGTTGGGTTCGCGCCCGCCTCGCCAAAATGGCGGCAAAGTTTGCATCGCCTTCGCCCGCTTGCGCGGCCGTACGACCATGTTGAATCTGCCGTTGCCGGGTAAGGAACGGGCAACGACCGGTCTCCGGTCCTTCAGCATCGCCGACGAAATACTGCTTCCACTCACGATTGTCCGGATCACCATAGACGCCAAGGTCTGGATGGTGGGGAACCCCGTCCCAGGCCAGCAAACGTCGGCGGACCTCCGCCCGAGCCTCCGCACCGATCTCCTTCTGGGTGATCGCATCGATGAACACGCTGCGAGGCTGGAACAGCATGACCAGGCCGGGACCAAGATTCCGCGCGCGACGGCGCACATAAGTCGGACTGCACCCGACCACGAACATTTGCATGCCGCCAAATGCGAACTCCCACGATGGATCGTCGGGTTCGGGCATAGCTAGGACGCTCCCGTTATCCGTATCGTGATCATGGAGATACTGTAGGAGCGACCAGCAGCGCGTCTGAAATCCTGCGTGATCGAAGGCACCTTCATCCTCGGGTTCGAAAAAGAGGGCGAAATTATTCTTCTCGTGCTCAAGTTGCAGCGAAAGCTCGGTGAACCGCGCCATGGTGCGCGGGAGATGAGCGACATCGCCCCCGCTCACCAAGGAATAGAACATTTCGCCGCGCTTCTCGGCCTGCGTGCCGAAATAGCAGGGGAATTTGGGATGGATGACGTCGGCACGGAAGCGCTCATAGGCATTCACCAGCCACGCGGGCGGAGTCTCGAGTCCAACCTTGTCGCCGACGATGATTCTGTCGGTCCACGGCGTGACTTTCCGACGCTGTCTTCCAGCGTTGTTCGGATTGCTCGACATAAGACAATACTCTCCCGCGCGGCGAAATCACCACGGCTGAAATGGACAGTTATTTGCGGTCGGCGCTTAGGCCGTGAATTTTATCCCGGTGCCGCTCGTCAGTTCCTCGATCCAGGCCTCCGGTATGATCGGCTGGTGATACGTGCATTCCGCCGACTCGATGGTTGAACCGTGAAGGCGGCCTTCCGGCACGAACACCCGCTGGCCGGGCTTCAGTCTGAGTTGCATTCCGAGATTGCCCCAGAACACCATATCGCCGCTTTCGATCGAAACCAGCCGATGATCGCTATGGACATGCGTGGTCGAACACATTTCCCGTGGCTCGACGAACGTCTCCCGGTCGATGTCCGGGCGGTCTGTATTGATGCGGTCATCGATGTTATTAGCGAAAACCTGGAACTGCTCGATCGACGAAAGCCAATGCAGTTGAGCACGCAAGTCACCCCGCGCGGCATCCCCCAGCCTTCGGCTGACTTCGATACCCTGCGCGACTTGTTGTAGGCCGGCATCGCCGAAGTGCATCTCCACTACTTGGAGCAGGTTATGGAAACGCCTCTGCAAATCCTCCAGCGCGCCGAGGATGTCGATGTTCCGTCCTGCAGACGGCATTTGGAGATAGTCACAGGCTTGTCCAATGAGACAGCCGAACGCCAGCCAATGCGCTTCCGCGTCGAAGGCTGCCCCATAGAAAGCGAGGGCACGATCCGGCCGCCGGGCAAGTGCATGCAGCAGATTGCAGCGCGCCATGCTGGTAGACAGGTAGAACTGCCAGTAGCTATGCTCCCGCTTAGTGAGCCCGCATCGGATCGCGAGCGCCTGAATGTCTGCATCATCGGGCATCGAGCCTTCCAGGGCAGGCCAATCGCCGACCGGGACTGGCTCGAAAAATCCCGACGCCTGGGCGCGAGCGAGTGCAATCCGTTTAGAGGAGGCCAGCGACCAGTTCTGCATAAGGATAAAGCGCGCCCCGTCCTCCACATAATCACGGGATGCAAGCCATCCGAACAACTGCCCCCAGAAGCGGCTCTCTTCCATTGCAGTTGCGGCAACTTTGCCAGCAAGTCTAGGAATTGTGATGTCTTCTTCGGCTGGATCTCGCGACAGGAAGTCGAAAGCGAAGTCTTCAAGGAAGGGCCGGATGCGAGCGCCCACGATCTGGTTGTTCTCGCTATAGAAATCGTTGAACTGCGAAAGCGACCCCTCGTCCGTATTCTTGGGAAAACGGGCGATACCAGTCTCGTTGATGCACAGCAGGAGTCGCTGGGTAGCAAGGAAAGGAAGTCGTATCACCGTCTTGCGGCGCACCGGCTTGCGGAACCCGATGAATGAGAGATCCTCGGGCCGAAGAGGACGCCGATGGAAATCCTCGTCGAGCTCCAGCTCTTCGACTTGGGCGCTCCGGAACGGATGGCCATCTGCGAACTCGCTGATCAGCTGGTGGGTCTCGCCCACCTTGTCCTTCTGACTGTCGAAATTGAACAGCGGGCGGCTTGCTTGGGTCATGAGACTACCTCCTGGGGCAATGTCGGCTCATTCACCGCCAGAACCCTGTTTGTGCTGTTGTCTAAACGATATGGCTCGGTCATCGCGACCAGCACCTGACGCGGACCGTTGAACGGCTCGCGGCCGTGGGTCATCAGCATGTTGTCGAGAACCAGCACGTCACCTTGATGCCAGGGGATCGAAAGCGTGCAACTATCGTAGGCGGTCCGGACTGCATCCAGCATGTCGTCCGGAATGCTGCTGCCGTCCCCGAAATAGACATTCCTGGGAAGGTCTTCCTCGTCGACAACCGCGAGCAGACTCTCGCGCACAGAAGGCTGCAACCCCGAGATATGGAACAAGTGCGCCTGATTGAACCAGAGCCGCTCCCCGGTATGCGGATGGTCGATTTCGACCTGGCAGATCTGACGGGTCCGAAGTTGCTCGTCGCCTAGCCATTGCCATGCAATATCGTGATCGCGGCAATAGCGCTCAACGTCTGTACGCTCCGAGGTGCCGAAGACAGCTTGCCAGGGAACATCGAGGCCAGTGCCCATGTTGCGGACATAGGCCAGCCCTCGATCCTTAAACGTTCCGCGTACATCCGGATCGAGCCGGGACAGGATCACCCGGCTATCGGCGAGTGGGGTGGCACCACCATCAGCAGGTGGAACCGCGCAATAGAACCAGATCCGCCCGGGCCATTGGGTCGTGTAAGATTGTTCATTATGCTGCGGTATGGTCTCCGTCGCGGGATATTCAGTCGACGAGAATACGCCAGCTCGGACTTTGCTGCGTGGCGTCGACCCGAAGTCATAGCTCAGCGACGGTCGGCCATCGGCTGTCACCAGTGCGCGAAAACCATCAACGTCAGCAAGATCCAGACCGCGCAGCATCACTGCGCCATGGAAATGCATCAAAGGCAGCAGCGGGTCCTCACCGACCGCATAGAGCGCCTGCAGATCACCCACATGACAATGCACAATGGGAACGGTCGTCCCGCCATGGCCAGCAAGCTCCATGTGACTGCCCCACGAGACGCACGATGATGTCACCGACGCGCGCATTATATGGCCCTTCCCGTCGGGTAGGCCATAATCTCGACACGGGAGACCGGCGCCGACGTTGCAAGAGCCGCTTCATACCCTGCCGGCGCGGCGAGTTCATGAACCCACCAATTGAAGCCGTCCCGATCTACTATGCTAGAGATGACGTCGCCGTCATGCACAAGGCTAGTCACGCGCATACTATCGTGGAGACCCTTGCCCCAAGCCTTGAAGAGGGCCTCACGACGAGTCCAGATTTGCGTAAACGCTTCCTGGGATATCCTCGCTCGAGCAACCCAAGCAATCTCATCGGGGCTGAACGCAATATCGGCGATAGACTTCCAGTCGTGGTCGAGCGAAACGCGTTCGATGTCGACACCAACCTGCATGTCAGACGCAATTGCAATGGAAATCAATGCATCCGAATGCGCGCAGTTGAACGACAACGAGCTTCCTGCAAGGCTTGGCTTGCCGTGCTCGCCTAAGAGATATTCAGACTGCGCCGGCGATGTTTCGCCATAACCGGCCAAGATGTCGCGAAGTATCACTCGGCGCCAGAGGTACCGGACGCGGTGTTCGCCAAGTCGGAAGTTATCTCCTTTTGCTATTTCTTCATCCGATAGCGTCTCGATCTGAGCCGTCGTCGGCAATTGGAGCGGGGCAGCGACCTGCCAGAGGTGGACAACTCCTTCCTCAGGCTTCGTCTTTCTCCCGGACGAGACGACCGCTCGACTTTTCTTAGCCGAACTTGCGAGCGCTGCCAGATCAACCATGCGCGACCGCGTCGAGCATGAGTGCCGCGCCAATGTCATCGCTGCAAATTCTGGCAATCTGCGGCGCTTGGTGATTGATGAAAAAGTGGCCGCCGGGATGAAGGCTGGTACGGCTTACTCCCCTCGTCTCCTGCGCCCAGTCTGTAAGGTTTTTTGTCGGGAACACGACGTCGGCATCATCCTCTCCGGCGAGGATGAGCATGCGAGCGCCCAACGGATCGCGCGGTAATGCCGCGTAGGTGCTAGCCAAATGGAAATCGGCGCGCAAAGCTGGGAGAAAGAGATCGAGCAGTTCTCGATTTTCGAGAAGCTCCGCCGGCGTGCCTCCTAGTGTACGCAGCTTATCGAGGAGCACGGCCTCCTCGCAGGCCAGCCAATCTTCCCCTCGATTCCGGCTGGCAGGCGCAGCGCAAGCGGAAACGCCCAACCAGAGAAGGTCGTGACAACCCAGCGAACGGAAACAATGCGCCAGCTCGAGGGCCACCAAGGCACCTAGGCTGTGACCGAACAGCGCATAAGGCTGGCGGGCATCATCGATCAGTTCGTTAGCCAATTGATGCACGAGCTCAGGCCAATATGTCAGAACAGGATCGCGGAACCGGACACCGCGACCGGGAAGCGTCACCGGGATCGGTCGAACCCAGTTCGGCAGCGCGGCAATGAACGACTTGAACGAGGCCGCCGTGCCACCTGCATAGGGCAGCAGGAGCAAATTGACCTTGCCGTTGGACATGATCAGCCGATCGCAGCTGCCTCGGAATGAGCAGCAAGCGCATCCCTCAGCGACTTGGGCCGCATGTCGGTCCAATGCTCTTCGACATAAGCGAGACACTCGGTCTTTGGGCCATGCTTGCCGACAGCGCGCCAGCCGTCAGGGATAGGCTTGTAGCTAGGCCAGATCGAGTATTGCTCTTCGCTATTGATGACTACGTCAAATGTTGTATTATCATCTCCAAAACTCATGAAGTATCTCCCGCGATACGCGCTCGTCATTACCATTACGACAGGACGAGCATAAGGGTTTTACGACTCATTACTACTGAGTCATAACTTCGCGAATCGATAATGATTCGCAGTAGTATTTATTTGGCTTCTTTAGTCGGGAGGATCAACCCCTTTCCAGCTCCACTACAGAAGTAAATAGGCCAGACTGGCCGCAATTTTCAGTCGGCTCCTCGACGCTATTCCGGGTCATCGCCCTCGGTTTCACCGGACCGATCCCGACCGAACGGAAGGATACTGCAGCCACGGCTCGCAACGGCCACCGCAGAGCCGTCCGTTCCAAATTTTGCCGCAGTTCCAAATCACGTTGCGTAGGCGCTCGTCCGGGCGCAACTGCGGTCCTAGGCCCGCCAAGTACTGCGCTATCCCGAGCAACGGGCATTTGTCCCCCTCGCCGCATAGTGCCCCTTGCGGATGATAAGGTCATTGCTGCGGCCAGAAGGCTAAGTCGCGCGAGAATAGCTTCCTCGGTTGAGAGAGCGGGCAATTGGATTTCCTCACCGAGTGCCGGTTGGTTCGCCTCAGACGAGACCGCCTCGCGTAGGAAGGTGAGGACGGCTCGCTCCTTCTTGGGAGGCCGGCGCAATGCATAGACGTCGACACCCACGGTTCGATCACTTCATGAAGAATTCAACGGGGACGACGAGTTCGATGGTTTCACCAGCCACGTCTGGGGGTGGCTTTGGAAAAGGCTGGGCGCGCCTGGGCAACGAGGTGGCCTCCTTGTCCAGCGCGGAAAAGCCCGAACTGCGCTCCAGTATCGAGGAGATGACCTTTCCATCGCGATCCATGACGAAGCGAATGTAGGGTGCGCCCTGCTGTCGGCGCGCCTGCGCGCCTGAGGGGTAGCGCTTGAACTTCTCGAGCCGCCCCAGCACCAGCCCCTGCCAAGTGACCTTGCCTGCGGATGGTGCCTCTGCTGGCGGCATGGGCCGTGCGGCCGGCGCGGTAGTCCGGGCAGCGATCTGCTGCGATTCCTGTCTTGGCAACTGCGGCGAGATAATTGGAAGCGCTACGGTCAGATGCTCAATAGGCGGGCTTGGCGAAGGATCGTCTTCCTGTTTCGGCCTGAGTACCTCGGCCTTGATTTGCTTCGGCCCCGCCGGCTGCTCCGAGGGCGGCATCGGCGGCGCGGCCGGCGGCGCCATGTCGATCAGCATCGAAGGTTCGGACGCGGGCGGGGAGATGGTCGACCCGGGCCAGCAGGCTGCGACCAGCGCGGGCGCAGCATGGACCAGCACTACCAATGTCAGCGCTCCACCCCAGCGGCGCAATTCAGCGCGGTCTTCGATCAGCATCACGAACCGGCACCACCTTCCAGCCCGACCAGCGCCACCTTGAGATAGCCAGCGGCGCGCAGTCCGTTCATCGCCTTCGTCAGCGAGCCGTAATCCACGGTCTTATCGGCGCGGAGGTAGATGCGGGCATCGCGGTCGCCGTGAGAAAGTCGATCTAGCCTGGCCGCCAGGCTGTCGGGGGTGACGGGCGTATCGCTCAAAACCCAGCTCCTGTCAGCCTTCACCGTCAGGTAGATCGGCTTGTCTGGCTTGGGCCGGCGCTGCGCCGTCGAGGTTGGCAGGTCTACTTTGGTTTCCACGGTCGCAAGCGGCGCTGCCACCATAAAGATGATGAGCAGCACCAGCATCACGTCAATGAAAGGCGTAACGTTGATTTCGTGATTGACGGGCATATCGCCGTCGTCGGCATGACTGATTTTAAAGGCCACGACGGTCACTCCGCCGCGCGCAGGTCAGCCCTGCCAGCGATACCTCGTGACAAGTCGCGTGACACCAATCGCAGAACAGCAGCCGAGCTGTCTGCGACCATCGCGCGGTGGGCCGCGATCTGGCGGGCGAAGTGGTTGTAGATGACCACGGCCGGAATCGCTGCAATTAAGCCGATGGCGGTTGCCAGCAACGCTTCGGCTATCCCAGGCGCAACCACAGCGAGATCCGTGGTTTGCTTCTGCGAAATGCCGATGAAGCTGTTCATGATACCCCATACCGTCCCGAATAGGCCGACGAATGGCGCGGTAGCGCCGATCGTGCCAAGTGGTGTCGTGCCCATGGTCATTTTGCGGCTGATCGCTGCCTCAATGCGTTCGAAGCGCGAGGCGACGCGCTCCTTCAATCCTTCGCCGTCCTCCAGAGCGTCGGATGACAGCCTCAGCTCGGTCACAGCGGCGATGATCAGTGGCGAGCCAGCACTATCTGGTAGCTTGGAGGCCTCGACGAGAGACCGGGCGCCCTCGATAGCGGCGAACGCCTTTCGCTGCTCGCTAGCGGCCTTCCTCAATTCCAGCGACTTCGCGACAAGCACCGTCCACGTCACTACGGAGGCGATCGTTAGACCGATGATGACCGCTTTCACTACCCAGTCGGCAGAGGCGAACATGCCCCAAGCGGTGAGGTTTTGGGGCAGCGTCGCGAAGTCCTGTGCGAAAGCGGTGGCGGGCAAGGCGAGAATGGCGTGGAACGCCGCTCCTACAGCAGCGCGACGACTGTTTGTCATGACTAGGTCTTTCGTTGGAACAGCCGCCGAAGCGGCCAGCAGCGTGCTATGACTAGTAGCGGAACAGTGAGTGCGGCCCAGGATAGCCACCACCAGATGCCTCCCTCGCCAAGCAGAGCAGAGAACAGGCCAAACAGGGTCAGGACGGCGAGGCTCAGCGGCATAGCCCATTGGCGACCAAACCCAACATTTACTCGCCGGGTCATTCCGCCGGCTCCAACGCCAAGGCGGCAGAACGCAAGCCGTCGACAGGTATTTTAGCCTTCTCGCGGCGGGGCCGAGCGCCCCACAGGTAAAGGCCGCTACTCAAGACGATGATAGTCACCACGTCGAGAAGCGCCCAGAGAATTTTGAGCGGCAGACCGCCATAGTCTCCAAAATGCAGAGGGCGAGAAATTTGCACCGCGCTCAAATACCAAGGAGTTCGCACGACTGCGGAAAGCTGACCTGACCGCGCATCGACCAAAGCGGGGCGAGATAGCTCGCGGGCAAATGGCTTTGTCCCGAACCCCCAGAGGAGATAGTGATAGGGACTGCCGTTATTGGCGCCAGGAAAAACGATACGCCTTACCGATGCACCGTCCATCGCACCTTCGGCCGTTTGAACGGCGCGATCTAAAGATGTTAAGGGCGAATCGGCGCTTTGCGGATTGTTGTGGTATGCAGAAAGCTCTGCAGCGACATCCCGCCTCCTCCACGCCTCGAATAGCGGCGTGGACATTTCATTCATTACACCCGTAACGCCGACAACTAGCGCCCAGGACAAGGTGGCGATGCCGAGAAGATTGTGGAGATCGAACCAATACGTTCGCTTCGATCGGGCAAGACGCACCGTGCCAAAGGTCGCCTTGCGCGTATAAGGACCGTAGAGTGCGATACCCGTGGCCATGGCGATGACGAACAAGAGGCCCATTAAGGCAAGCAACATTTCTCCGAAAAATCCTGCGAACAGGCTTTCGTGAAGCTCCTTGGAAAAGCCGACGACATTCACGCCGCGACTCCGGTCGTGCTCAGATCGCTGGAGCACCTCCCCGGTGCGAGCGTCGAAACGGAGAAAATGAACTTTCTCGAGATCGTCTTTCATTGCTGAAAAGGACGGAGCCATCGTCACGAAGATTTCGGGTGCGTCATCGTCGATAAACATCGAAGCGATCACCTCGTTCGGATACCTGCTCCGCGCGGCCACGACTAACCTGTCCAGGCTGACACGCGTTGAATCGTTCGTGACGGCATGGCTTTCAAGATCGCCGTTCAAGCGGCCGATCTCATCTTTGAAGATGAGGGGAAGCCCCGTGACACACAGAATCAGTAGAAAGATCGTGCATATGAGGCTCGACCAGCGGTGAGACCACTGCATGATTCTAAGCGCGTTCACGCGCGGGACTAAGCCGCGCCTCGGTTCTCGATCTCGCTGCCGTCCGGGCAACTCAGAACCCCTTGCGCAGGGTTAGTGTGAAATTGCGAGGCGCACCGTAGAAGCCAAAGAGGGCCGATGGCACCCGCGTATAATAGGTCTTGTCCAGCAGGTTGTTGATCGAAAGGGTTGCCGACCACTGATCGTTCAGCCTGTAACCAACCTGAGCGTCCACAACGGCGTAAGCGCCTTGCACCGGCCCGCCTCGCGTCGTCTTGCTCATCACACGAACCCCGGCGCCAAGTTGAAAACCGGGCTGGTCAAGTTCGCCGATCCGGTAGGTATTCCAAAGTTTAAGCGTATGGCGCGGCTCTTCCAGATCGAAGATCGCCCCCTGATTTGTAGGATCTTTGAGAAACTTCGTTTGCAAATAGGTGTAGCCGGCGAACACGCTCCACCCTGGCAGTGGTTCCCCGCTGATTTCAGCTTCGGCACCCCGGCTACGGACCTTGCCGGCAGCGATATAGAAATTCGGGTGCAGCGGATCGGTGAACGCGCGGCCATTGTCGACAACATTGAACAGCGCGCCCGATACGTTGAGCGTGTCGTCCAGCAATGACGCCTTTGCGCCGACTTCAAACTGCTTGCCTGTCCGAGGACGGAGCAGATCACCCTCGAAGGTCATGTTGTTCTGCGACGAGAAGATGCTGGCATAGCTGCCATAGAATGTGACATTCTTAGTGATGTCGAAAACGATGCCTGCGGATGGCGTGAAATGCCCGGTGATGTCCCCAGTGTCACGGTAGGCGCTATAGGTCACTAAACCCGACCGAGTCTTTGAGCTGTAGTTTGTCAGTCGACCACCGAGGACGATCGTAAGTGGATCAAGCAGGCTCACCCTTGCCTGAGCGTACAAGCCATATTGCTCGATATGAGGGTTGGATCTGTTCGTAACGGGGACAGGTCGCTCGGAAATCTTAATCTCATAAATATCCGGAACCGTGGTCGCAATATTGCCGTTACCTCCGGTCGACACGCGCCACGAGTAATTCGCTCCGAAGAGCAGATGGTGTGTTCGACCGAGGAGATCGACCGGTCCGCCGATATAAGTGTCTGCGCCGAAAGCCTCATTTTCGAATCGATTAGCTTGGAGGACATAGCGACTGCCGTTTGTCAGCGTTACGGGGCCATTAAGGTAGCCATACACATAATCCTGATTTCCCCAGCGATAGTTTAGGCTGGCCTTCGCTGCCCACCCGCCGCCGAAGTCCTGATCAAGCGAGGCGTATGCTTCGCGCGTAATCCAAGACAGACGCGACCAATCCACTCCGAAGAACGCAGATCGCGGCGCATCAAGGAATTGGCCGTTCGCATAAACTGACTGACCAAAAGAAAATGGTCCCGCACGCTGGTGTTCATATGCTCCAGACACTGTGAGAGTAGTGCTCGGCGTTAAATCATACTCCAAAATGCCATATAAAAGTCCATGCTTCTCGTGCTCTTTATCAGTGAAATAGTCGCGATCCTCGCCTGCAGCGACGAATCTGGCACGGAGGGCGCCAGCCTTGTCGATTGGTCCCGTTATGTCGATGTCGCCGTGGAAATTGTTCCAGCTTCCTCCCATAAGGCTCGCTGCCCAGCCAAACGTGTCGTGTGGCCGCTTGCGAACAAGATTGATCGTGCCTGCCGGAGAGCCTTGACCTTGCAAAAGGCCGGAGGGACCACGTAGCACCTCGACCCGATCGTACATTGCCATATCGAATTGGGGGGCATACTGGATGCTGGCGCTTTCGCTGGGAATTCCATCGAACTGAATTTCCGCAGGGTAACCGCGAACCTGAAAATAAGACGTGACAGCATTGTATGTGACGGCGGTAACGCCCGTGGTCTGCCGGAGCGCGTCTTCGAGCGAGACGATATTCTGATCGTCCATTCGCTGGCGGGTCACAACAGTCACCGACTGAGGAATTGCTCGTAGATCCTGGGCAATTTTCCCAACAACGGTTGCGGCACGGGCTCGGTAGCTGCGGGATCGATCTGTTGCGGCCCGGTCCGTCCTTGGAACTGGATAGCCCGAACCACCTGCAGCCAAATCACTTCCTTCCACTCGAACTGGTCCGAGCTGGATCGCCCCACTCGCGTCTTGTGGTGCGGGCTCAAGCGTGATAGCCTGCGGTCCCGTGAATTTGAAGGTGAGCCCGGTCCCAGCCAGCAGCTGCGATAATGCAGCTCCTGCTGACATTCGACCTCGCACCCCAGGCGACGAAATTCCAGAGCCCGCCGCCGTCGGATAGATGGCTTGAATTCCGGTAGCCTGAGAGAAGGCGTTAAGCGCATCGACTAGGGGCTGTGGAGGAATTGCGAAGTCGGCTTCCGCAGTAGTGGTAGGGACTGTAGCCTGTGAATGCGCGGGCGACGTGATCATGGCCGACGAGCTAACAGCTGCTAGGAGAATAGCACTGATCCTGAGAGTCCGCCCCCGGACCGCGCCAAACATATCCGACATTGTTAGTTCGAAACCTCCTAGCACTGACTCCGCAGCCCCGCGCCACGGCCAAAGTCTCCGTCTTGCGACGCATTAGCAACAGACGACACTAGGTAGGGCGACAAGAGAGAGCTGTTGCCTAACCCCTCGACAAGATTTTTTTAAAAGGCGTGGGCTTGGCGGACAATTACTGCGCCGCCCGGCAGCCTGAGAAGAGAGAGGTTCTCCGCGGCTGCCAGCGCATCAAGGGCCGCATCTGGTCTGTCGCTTCGGAGCACGACCGTGATCGGCGCCTGAGGATCAAACTGACCCCATACCCAAGTTGGCGCAGTTCGGTAACGAGCGACCGCGCGGATCGCGCAAAGAACGTCGACACCTTCGAGGACGATGTTTCCGGTGCGCCAATTTGCGACCTTTTGCGGAGCAAGGCTTTGGCCGCGCCTTGGTGGCAGCGCGTCAGTGAAAGTCGCCCGCTGCCCAGCGGAAAGCTGCAGGCTTTCAAGCGAAGGTGAAACGACTCTAACCCGCCCTTCTGAAACCGTTGTCTCGACACGATCGCCATCGCGCGAAACCTCGAAGGCGGTGCCTATATCCTGGATGATGCCACCCGCTGCAGCGACCTCAAACGCCGGCCCGGGCTGATGCGACACATCGAACCACGCCCGTCCACGCAGGAGCTTAACCCGCCTGCTCCCTTCGCTGAACTCAACGGCGATCGCAGCGCCAGCATCAAGAACGGCCATCGACCCATCCGGCAGGTCTACATTTTGTAGCTGCGCTCCCGTTAAATGGTCCGCCTGAGCGCGCACAAGCAGCCCAGGCCCTGCCCACAGGAGCACTCCAGCCGCAGCAACGACCGCGATGCCCTGCCCGGTCCAGCGCCGTATTTTTCGGCGAAGCACGTCGGCCGGTGAAGGAAGGACAATGGATCCAGACAGACCGTCACGCAGCTGACCGAGCCGGCGCCAGTTGGCCATCTCGATGCTGAACGCACGTTCGCAAGCCGGATCGAGACGCCACGCCTTGAAGTGCGCCATCTCACGTTCGGTCATATCGCCAGAAGTGAGCCTTACGACCCAACGTCGCGCTTCATCCGTCACTGAGGGGTCATGATCGTCGATGCGGCCCATTCAGAAATCCGGTCACGCCAGGACAATCGCCGGCCTATAATTCCTAGGGCGAAATCGCGGACCGTTTGCCTAACCGTAGCTTATCGAAAATTCTCAGTAGCCACCGGAAAGAGCCTCGCCAAGGGCGGCGAGCGCCCGGCGGAGATGTTTTTCGACCGTCGTACGCGAAACTCCGAGCCGAACGGCAATCTCACGAATGGGGACATTCTCCATACGATTCAGATAAAAGATTGTCTTGGTCGGTTCCGACAGGGCTTCTGCGCGTGCGAGCACCCGGCTGAGATCATCCTTCGCTATCGCCACCTCGTCGGTCGGCAGTTCGTAATCGATGCCCCAAACGACGCTTTCGATCTCGGACTGAAGGCGCTTGCGCCGTGCTTCTACCCTTCCGGCGTCGATCGCGACGTTCTTCGCGAGATAGAAGAGGAATGCCGATTTGTCGTAGATTGGGGGTTCGTCTTCCACGCGCTGCACCCGGATCCAAAGCGAATGGAGCGTGTCCTCAAGGCTGTCCCGGTCAACCAGGCGCGCAAAGAATCGCTTCAGCGATCGCTCTTCCGCGAACATCAGTCGACTGAGGGCTGCAGCGTTGGTTGGCATTACGGAAATTCCTAAACCATAATGGCCGCATATCTTAGTTGCGAATGAGTTGCAATAACGATGAGTTGCCGGATCGGGTCGGTCCTGATGCTTTATGATGACGATTCCGCGTCTCGCGGCTGCCTCAGTCCTCGTCGGCCATCTGGGCCTCATCACGACTCGCATGAGCCGGAAGCATGGCGTCTCGGATGTCCGACACGTTCCAGTTGATGATGAAGTCGATGAGCGCGGCGTTCAGGCGCTTGAGATCGCCAAGGAGCAGGTGCGGCGGGTAATGCCGGCCATGCATCAGAAACAGGATCGGTATCATCACAACCAGCGGCGATATCTTAAGGACATCAAAGCAAGCGAGATGATCGTCGAGCCGAACTTTGGGATAGCCTCCCTCCATCTGGCGTATCCAGGCGGGACCGAGCCCGGCTCGTTGGCCAAGTTGCACCTGGCTCATACCCCTGCTCCTTCGTTCCTGCTCGACCCGGTGACCCGACAAGGATTTCACTTCTGGTAGATAGGACGCTTCTGAAGCCGTCTCTTCCCGTGCTAGCGCCATCTCCTACTCCTGAGGCAGCATTCGCCCGCCACGGCCCAACTCGAAGAATGAAAATCATGTAAGATACATGATAGGTCAACGAGAGAACTGGCCAATCTAGCCCCATTTTCTCATGAGCTTGACGGCGTCTGTTCAACGTGTCCGAAGCGAACGCTGCGTCTTCGACATTTTTCAATCATGCGCCTGCTTCATCAAGCATGGTTTGATAAGCCGCCAGAACCTCGTCAGTCTGGGCAGTCCGAAAGCGTTTTAGCGCCACAAGGCAAAGCTGATGAGCGATGATGGAATGGCGGTTTTCCGGCACTTCCTGTTTGATACGAGCAACGGTTTCGCGGATCAGTTCGGCCAACATGACGGGCGCGCCGACAAAGCAGGCACGCGGCCCTAGCAGACCAGCTCGCTTCAACGTTGCAAGGTCGTCGACGATCAGGACGGCGTCGGTATCCCGTAAGTGGAAGAGCGCAGAAAAAAGCGTTTGACCGTAGGGGAGAAGTTCATTCGTGAGCAGACAAAGGCGCGAATGACACTCCTGAGAGAGTGTTATGCCCGCAGGCGACATCTTGAGCTCGTAAGTTCTCGATGGCCCAGACATGATCTGCCCCCACCGAGTGGACCGATTGGTTTGTTAGTGGATTAAGCCCATCGCCGCCATGTCCGGACGGAGGTGGAGAGAAGCGGCACCGGAGGCCGGATATGGCGGTGTCACCGTTTCTGGTGCCGGTGGTCGGTATTCAAGGCTGCTGTGCCGGCGAACGGTGTTGTAATGCCGCCGCCAAGCTTCGATCAGCACCTTGGCTTCGGCGAGGCTGTAGAAGATCTCGCCATTGAGCAGTTCGTCGCGAAGCGATCCATTGAAGCTTTCGTTTGGGCGACTCAGCGGGGGGGGCAGATCAAAGCGCCGCCCAAGGCGGACGATGGCAAGGCCGATCCGGACGCGCTCATCAAACAAGCGATCCCGCCAAGGCCGAGCTCGCCACCTGGACACCGCCCAAAATTCGCAAGCTAATCGAACAGCAGCGGGACTATGCGGCGACGGTGCTGACCGTAGACGCGGTCGCTGACTTCTGGCGCTTGCAGGACTTCGCACGGCGCAAGGCCCGTGCGTTTGCCGGCGTCACGCAGCTCGCCATGCTCCAGCATCCCGAACTCAATTCGAAATCGGCGAACCCGATGGTGGGCGACCCCCGCGCCGAAATGACTGCGCAGAAGGACGGCATCCGGCGATCCTATCTGCAGGCCCACGCCGGTGAATTTTGCGCACGTCGTGCGGCTATTGCCGCGTTCGGTGGCCGATCTTCCAGCGCTTCCAGGACGAGATGGGGTGGGAAGTCACCCTGATGGACATTGATCGTCGCCCGAGCTGGGTCGGCGGTTCGGTGTCGAAGTGACCCCGACCACGATGATTATCCGCCGCCATAGCCAACAGCGAATGGTCATCGCCAATGGTGTGGAAGCCTATCCCAACCTCATCCAAACCGCCTACCAAGCCGTCCGGCTTCTCTCCGGTGACATCAGGCCGGAACAGTTCGTGACTGGCGCAGGCGAAGAGAACGGGCTTTTTGACGCCTTGTCCAATGGTCCGGTGGCAGCGACCGACCCGCGAAAAACAGGTGGTGAACTTGTGGATATCGGTGCGGAAGAGCGGCCACGGGGTGGGCCGCTTCTCGGCTATTTGAGCAAATGAACGGCTTCCCCGCGTTTCCCGAGCAGGTCGACGGCCTTCTTGTCGAAGCTGACGAACGTCTCCCCGCCCAGGTCTCTGCCACAATGGGCTATGACAGCGTCAGCGAAATCGCCACTCGCTTCGAGCTGTGCCAGTCCAGCTCTCACAGCGCCCGCTTCAACGACGACGTTGTCGCCGTCGACAAGTTTCCGAATCATCTTGGCCACATCCGATGCAGGAAATCGATAAACGCGGCCAAGAACCCAGCAGCATTCAACGAACGTCGTGATAGGGATCGCCACCAGATCGGCTTTGGCGAGGAGCTTTTGCGCCTTGGGGCTCTGAACAGGATCGTCTTCGGTCACAGCTCGTACGAGAATGTTGGTGTCGGCCGTGATCCTCAACGGATTCCCGCCCATCCGTCAGCGATTGCCTCGTTCATCTCTTCGATCGAAATCGGCCGCTGGCCTTCCCGTTTCAGCATCCCGAAGACGTCCGAAATCTTGCCTGCGGGGCGCGCCGCTTCGACTTCGATCCGGCCGTTCGGCAGCTTGTGGACGACGACTTTCGCCCCTGTGTGGATGCCCAGATGCTGGAGCAGATCCTTCCGCAGGGTGATTTGCCCCTTTCCGGTGACGGTGAGGATCGTGTCTTTCTTCGCAGGCGTGAGCGCGTTCACGGGAAGCCTCCTTCCTTCGCCGACCAATGTAATGTCAAACGCCATTACCTGCAAGGCTGTGCTTTGTCTCCTTAGCATGACAGCGCCGGTTGCCGCTCGAGCCCAGCAGATATCGCGAGACGCCGCAGCCCGCGCGGCAATTCACCCGGTCGCATCTGCGGCCGACCTGACAGCATGGCTCTCGCGCGTACTCCGAACCCGCGCATCCCCGCCAGACTTCGCCGAGACGCTCCGCGGCCAATCCTCGCTCTACATCATCGAGATGACGACGGCGCCGGATCGCCTGCCGTGCGCCGACCTCTGGACGAAGCTGGGCTCACTGCGCGCGCGCTATGGCTGGCAGGTCCGGACCGAGCTTGTGCAGGAACTGGCAGAGGACAAGCTGAACGCCATCGCAGACGAGTATCGCGCGATCGGTTGGCATGAGGTGGGCGCCACGCTGGACCGGCCCTATGACCTTTACATGAAGGGCAGCATGTATCCGGCCACGCGCGAGCCGACCGAGGCCGAGGCCGAGGGGCTTGCCGAGATCGAGCTTGAGATCGAGACCATTGCCGAGAAGGAGGGCGAGGATAGCGACCGTATCGAGCCACTGTGCGACGAGCGGGATGCGATCACCGAAGGCCTGCGCGCCTTCAACGCCCAGCAGGTCGCGGTCGGTGGCGTGGCGCTATGGGTTTCCCATGACGGTTCGCTCGGCAAGAGCTTCTACCGGGCGAAGGCGGAGCCGAAGGCGGGCAGCGGCGATCCGCAACCGCTCTACAGCAACAGCCTGTTCGCGGACCTGACGCGCATCAAGACGCAGATCGTGCAGGAGGCGGTCGCGGCTGACCCGGCGCTCGCGCTCGACGTGCTGTTGGACAGCCTTGCGGGCCAGTTGCTCCACGGCGCGCATAGCTATCAGATGGCGATTGAGGTTCAGGCCAAGACGGTTGCGACCGATGTTCCCGACGAGCTTATGGTGACCAGCGATGTTCGCCCCGTCGAGGAAGACCCGCTTCGCGTCGATCCCCGCCGAGGGCCGGTTCGAGGCGATCCGCGCCATGACCAGCGATGACAAGATGGCGTTGCTGGCGGGCCTTGTCGCGATGACGGTGGACGGAACGGTGTTCGCGGGCGGTTCGACGGGCAGGCGGCATCACCACTTCGAGCAGGTCGCGCGCGCGAGCGGGGTGGACATTGCCGCCCGTTGGAGCGCCCCCATTGCCCTGTTCGACAAGATGCGCCGTGCCGCGATGATTGACCTGTTGCGCGAGGAATGTGGCGCTCCCAGCGCCGAGAACTGCGCCACCATCAAGAAGAAGGGCGACCTTGCCGTCAACGTGTCCGAACGCCTTCCCGCAACTTGGCTCCCGCTCCGATGAAGATCGGCGCGTTCGACCAGCCCGAGGCCGATCCGGAGGACTTCGATTCCGAGATCGATGGCGACGTCATCGAAGACATGGCAGACGACGCGATGGCAGATGACGAGATGGCATGATGACGATGGGGGTCCGGTGATAATCGGACCCCTTTCTTCTCCCCTCCCCGTCCAGCAGCAGCCCCGTCGCGCCCGCTGCCCTTTCAGGCCCGCGGGCGCCGCCCGCCCACAAGGGCCAGGCGGCGCCGAGGCGACTTCAACAATATCGGCGAAGATGGGAATTTCCCCCTAAATCGAGAGAGCAGGCTATAGCCCCATTGGGCGGCAGCGTCGGGAAGTTCACAGCTCCTTTCGCTAATCCTGCCGCCCAAAGGAGGTGTATTCGATTTGACAGCATATGAAGCCGTGCAATTGATGATTGCAGCGTTCGCGCTCGTGGTCGCAATTGTGAAGCTGGGTCAGCGTAAGAGCTGATCTGGCGGGGTGGGGATCTTCACAGGGTTCCCACCCCATCTTTTCACTTTGAAAAGTTTGAGCCCGCCGCGTTCACAGCGCGACGGGCTCAGGTAGGTGCATCGACCGACGCCGATGAAGCCGAGCCCTATATAGCCCTTTCCACGTTAACATCCAATAGCCGGTTGGCAGCTCAGTTTGAATCTTGAACGCGAGCATCCCGCCTGATTCTTATCGCGCTAATCCCCGCGCCGACGATTATCCCCATGGCGACCCCCATAGCGACGTTATCGGTCGCTGCGCCTATGGCGGCTCCCAGTGCTACGCCAAGACCGACACAGCCTGCTGTCATTTTCATCGCACAGTCCCTTTTCTCAGCGCCAGCTATAGCACAGACTCCGGCCGCCGCGTTCGTCAAACCGATACCATCAAGTACCGGCCAAAAAGTCGCCTATCGCGCGCCGCCTGTAGGCATTGAGCCAGCGCCGACGCCGATGCTCGGCCGCGTCATGGATCATGTGGCACCGCTGGCAGAGCGCAGCCAGGTTGCGCGCCGCATTGTCGGTCGGATCATGGTTCAGGTGCGCGCACGCGATATAAACCCGTGTGACACGGACGATCGCCGCCACCCCGTCGCCGGGTGCGCGTATCCGGCGACCGCGCCCATCGCGCCATTGCCGGCGATCGGCGTCCCACCATCGGCCATCGCCCAGGTGGAACACGCGAGCCCCATGCGGGCGCTGGCAGTGCTCGCAGCGCCCCTTGGCACGGCCGAACCGGATCAGCCTCGACAGCTCGGGCCAGTCGATCGGGTAGAGCCAGCGATGTTCGGCCATGATCGGCATGACGATTCTATGAGTCAGCCGAGACGAGAACGAAAGCGGAAAATTCGAACAGCGATTCCGGCCTTACGCGCGTTCAGTCAGGTGCGGCTTCCATATTGTCGACGCGCGCGTTCGGATCGATCAGGAGCAAATGCGGGCTGACCTTCAAGCCCTTCGCTATGCGCTCGATATTGTCGATCGCGACATTGCGCTCTCCGCGCTCGATCCCGCCGAAATAGGTGCGATCCATTTCAATATCGTAGGCGAAATCCTGCTGGCTGATGCCAAGGGACTTTCGGTATCGGCGGATATTTGCAGCGACGATAGCGCGCAAGCATCCAGGATGGGTGCGTTTCACCCTTCATCATTCGCCTGCTTGATGGTTATAAGGCGACGGGTTTTAAGCATCAATTTACTAGCTGATGTTAAATTTAGGAATTTCGCGGATTTGGAAGGCGTGCATGAACAGTCATTTGCCCGTCGGTCGATTGGCCGGGTATCTCGAAGCGCACTCCAGAAAGCAGATATGGACCGCGATTGCGGTTGCGACTGTATCTGTCACAACCCTCGATCATGTCGTGCCCGGGATCGGATCTGCGTTGCTTTACGTGCCGATCATCTGCGGCGCGGCATGGGGCCTGGGCGTGCGCGAGGGACGTTTCGTTGCGTTCATCGCGGCATTCCTCACCGTGTTGCCAAGCCTGCACGCCAGTCCTCCCGACAGCCTCCCGATCCTGGCGCTGCGGGTGTTGGTCTGCACTGGAACCTTCATTTTTCTCGCCGCTACGCCCACCGGGACCGAATGACGGGAATGCTGAACAAGGAGGTCTTTGATAATCGCCTTCGGCAGGGGATTCGAGATGCAGCGCATACCGGGCAGACCTTGCTGCTCGTCATCCTCGACCTCGACGACTTCAAGGCCGTCAACAATCGGCATGGCCATCAGGCCGGAGATGAGGTCCTGCGGACATTCGCCAAGGGCGCGTCCTCCATCATGCGGCGCGAAGATCTGATCGGCCGCATTGGCGGTGACGAATTTGGCCTGCTCGTGCGCGTTCCTTCGATCGCCGAAGGCCAAGGCTTCGCGCGCGACATACATGCGCGCCTGACCGCCGTTCTCTCGGAAGGGCGCTACCCTGTGACATGCAGCATGGGGGCCGTGCTGATCCCACCGGACGCACCGCACGATGCCGACGCTCTGATGCGTCTTACGGACCGTGCCATGTACCGTGCCAAGCACGCCGGCAAGGATGACGTGGAGATCACGAGCGCCGGCGAACCTGGCGCGGTGAAGCCGATCTTTGCAACGGCGCGGCTACGCAAGGCCGAGGCATGAAAGATCTGGCCTCGATGCGACAACGCGCGATCGCCCTCATGCGTGAGGCCATCGCCCTGCTCGATGAAACTGGCGAAGCGCATGCTGCGGCCCATCTGCACGCGGCGATCGATGCCGCCGAACGGAAAGCACCGCTGAAGCCCGGCGAGGAACTTCCGGACGAAAATCTCGCTGTTTCTGCGCCCGCTCCGTTCCGCAGCGATCCAGCGCTGGTGCGCGCAATGGGCGGTGCACTCGCGCTGATCGCCACTGTAATGACGCGCCAGGGCGGCGTTTCGCTCGATGAGGTCGCCGACCTGCTGGGGGTGTACGCCGGCGTGACGAACGAGACGTCTGGCGAGGAAGGACTGATTCTTGCCTGTTGGGTCGCGATGTTACGCGATGTGGCGGCAGCGCAGCGCGGCTAGCAAAACCCGCCGTGCAATGGCCGCGCCGTGGGCGCGATGCCGATGTCCGGCCTCCTTAATGCCAAGCGA
>Ga0207668_10000584_pt1 | contig 22727 bp, 23 predicted proteins | sample KBSS43metaG_FD_184323 | JGI IMG/M metagenome (GOLD analysis project Ga0207668, IMG submission 184323) | Switchgrass rhizosphere microbial communities from Kellogg Biological Station, Michigan, USA - KBS S4-3 metaG (SPAdes) (version 2) | ecosystem: Host-associated > Plants > Roots > Rhizosphere...
AGGGTCGTGGTGGGGGTCTGCGACAGCAGCAACCACCACACCATGGTGGCCAAATCCCTTGTCGGCACGGCACTGAACAGTGTTGGCGGACCTCCCGCCCTGGCCCGCCGGCGGGCGCCGCCCGGCCCGCGGTACTTGAATTCTCCGACGAGCAGCTTGATCGACATGAGCGCCTCGGCGGACGCGCCGCGTTCATCGAAGGGGATGACCTCGTCGAAGGTTCTCGCGATCTGCTCCGCCATGTCTCCGACGTGCTTGAAGGTGCTGGAAATGCGCTTCACCCGGTGCCAGGGCCCAGCACGCAGGTGACGGTAGAGCATCAGTCCGGAGCTGCGGTGCTCGATCTCCTCGACGAAGTGCCACATCATCAACGAGCCGACACGGCAGTCACCCTCGCCGAACAACGCCTCCCGGTTGTCGAGAATGACCTTGAACAACGGAGTGAAGGTGGCTTCGAGATTGGCGATGTAGGCCCAGTGATACTCGGCGGGGTAGCGCTCGAGCAGTTCGCCGTACGCGGCCACCGCGTCGTCGTAGCACTGCTCCAGAGCGGGGTAGCGCTCGATGAGCGCCAGCATGTGCTTGCGGTGGGCGGCGGCGTGCTGCGCCTCCTGACGGAGGAATGCCTCCGCTTCGGCCGCCACTGCGGCATCCGTATCGAACTCGTGCTGCGCCTTGCGGACCGCGTCGATGATGTACTTCTCGAACGGCACTGCGATGAACGTGAACGCGTTGCAGAAGATGCTGAAGTTCGGATTGGCGGGCTGCCACAGGAACGGCACGCTCGCGTCGAACTCCCAGCCGATCCTGCGGACCACCAAGTCCGTCATCGCCTCGCTACCTCCAGACGCCCATACATCGACGCGGTCCGGTGTCTCACGAATGCGCGAACGCTACGGCAGACACGGACGACGTCAGTGTGACAGTATGGCCTATAGATGTAAAGGATAGGATGGTGATTCGACCGATGCCCGCCGACGCTGAGCAGTCGACTCGCAAGCGCATACTCGCCGCGACGTTCGTCGTGCTCTCCCGCAGTGGGCATCGCAAGCTGCAGTTGTCCGAGGTGGCCGCCGAGGCCGGGGTGTCGCGGCCCACGTTGTACCGGTACTTCGGCTCCAAGGACGGTTTGCTCGACGCGTTCGGGCTCTACGAGCAGGACAACTTCGACGCAGGCCTCGCCGCGGCGATGGTGGGGCTGCGCGGGCCGGACCGACTCGACGCCGCCCTGCAGTTCATCGTCGACTTTCAGCAGGAGTACTCGGCGAGTTCGATGGTGGACATCGAGCCTGAACACGTACTGGCACAGACGAAACGGCTGCTGCCGGTGCTGCAGGAACGCATCCGCCGGATCATCCCTGGCGAGCACGCCGACGTCGCGGCCGCCGCGGTGGTGCGCATCGCCGTCTGCCACTTCCTGCTCGGCGCAGGCGATTCCGATCAGTACCTGGCCGAACTACGGCACGCGGCCGGGTTGCCTCAGCGCAAGCGTCGTGTGATCCGCACCGCGGCAACGGCTAGCTAGCCGTCGAGCCAGCCAGAGACCCTGGCCCACAACGCTTCCGGTTGTTCGAGGTGCAGGAAGTGACCGACGCCGTCGACGAGTTCGAACGCAGACCCTGGCGTCGGCAGCTGAGCCGCCGCGTCGCCGAGCAGTTCGGCTCCGATCGCGCCGTCGCGGGCACCGTGGAGGTACAGCGTCGGTACCGCGGGTGGACTCAGCGTGGCCACCGCCTCGTCGCCCGCCTCCGGATCGGCGTACGCAGGGTTGAACGACGCCCGATACGGTCCCACGACACCGGTGATGGTCTCGGCCGTGACGTGCCGCCTGAGCTCGGCGACGTCCTCTGTCGGGTCGTAGCCGGGCGACCAGTCCGCCCACAGCGCTTCCCAGAAACCGGGTTCAAGCAGCGCAGATTCGGCCAACCCGACCTGCTGGATGAACCAGATGTAGAACGATCGCCGCAACTGCGCGTACCGGAACAGTCCCATTCCGAGCGCAGCGGCCGGCGGGACCGCGAGCGCCACGAACCGTTCGAACGCGGCGGGCTCGGTGACGGTGACGCCGTAGCCGGCGTTGGCTCCCCAGTCGTGCCCCACCAGCAGCGCCCGCTCGTCGCCGTGGAACTGGTTGCGCACCGCCAGCACGTGGCGCACATAGGTTCCGACACTGATGGGGGTCCGCGCGGGTGCGTCGTAGCCAGGAAGCCACGGCGCCACCACCCGATACCCGTGTTCCGCGAGCCGAGGCCCGAGGTGCCGCCACGTATGGGGGGTGTCCGGGAAGCCGTGCACCAGCACCGCGAGCGGCAGTGCGTCGTCATTCACGTCGCCAAAGACGAGCGGTTCCACGGAGCTCAGTGTATTACATCCGCGGGGTCATACGTAAACATCGATCGCTTTACAGCACCGTGGCTATGTGTAAATCTAGGTGGTATGGCAGGCATCACACTCGCCCAACGTGATCTCCCGAGCACCCGAGCTCGGCTGGGCGACTGGTTCGAGCAGAAGTTTGGAGAACCGGTGACGCTGTCCGAGCTCGAAGCGGCCAACCGCGCCTCGGGATGGTCGAGCGAAAGCCTGAAGTTCTCGGCGCAGCGCACCGACGGAGCCGTCGACGAGTACGTGGTGCGCATCCCGCCATCCGGCGGGGGGATCTTCGCCGAGTACGACCTGCTGGGTCAGACGAGTACGCAAGAACTCCTCCACACCTACGGCATCGCCACGCCCTCGCCGATCCACTACGAACCCGACGACGCGTGGATCGGCTCGAAGTTCCTCGTCATGCCCCGCATCGTCGGCCACACGCCGTCGGACACCTCGTACGCGACGCGGGGCTGGTTGCACGGCGCCGGGCCCGAGGTTCAGCGCCGCGCCCACGACTCATTCCTCGAGACACTCGTTGGGCTGCAGCGTGTTCCACGGTCAGAGGCCCCATGGCTCGTCCGCCCGACTGGAGTCGGCAATACCGCCGAACTGACCTGGTGGCGCGAGTACGTCGAATGGGGCACCGATGGGCACGTGCCCGACGTCATGACCGCAGCCTTCGACTGGCTGCGTCGCCACCAGCCCGAGGACACCGACGACCTGGTGCTCTGTTGGGGCGACGCGCGGTTGTCCAATGCGATCTTCGACGATGACGGCGCGATCATCGGCGTGCTCGACTGGGAGCAGGCCTGCTGGTGTCCCGCTGAAGTCGACTTCGCGTGGTGGCTGGGCACCCGACGCCAGATGCTCGAAGTCCAGGGGCTGAACCTGGATCCCGAGTTGCCCGGCTTCGACACCCGCGCTCGCTTGATCGAGCGTTACCAGGAACTCATCGGTCGGCCACTCGTCGACGTCGAGTGGTACGAGATCTTCGCAATGGTCCGCATGGGGTGCTGCATCGTGCGGATGCAAGCGCTGCTGCGCAGCATCGGACAGGGCGACCACGGATTCACCAAGGCGCCCGTGCTTCCCGCATGGACCACGGCGGCGATCACCGCCGGCGACTGACCGCACGATAGCGAAATCCCAAGGGGCACAGATGGTTACCATGGCTAGACTACGGAGGTCGCTGCGCGGCGAGCGCACGTCGACACTCGTCGGCGCCGCGGTCGTCGCCGCCTTGTCCGCCGCCGTCGTCCGCGTGCGCGGGCAACGGCCGTCGCCCGCGCCCCCGCCACGGTGCACCCCCACGCCTGCCGACCAGCTCGCAAACGAGCTGGCGAACATGTCCGACGTGGCCGACGAACTCGGCTCGATCTGCGAGGCGGGCCCTCTCGGCGACCGGGACGGAGCCTTCGACCATCTGGACTCCGTGAGGTGGAGCCTGGCCGGCTACCTGCTGCGGGGCGATCGCGCGCGCCGGCTGGTGAATCCCCCGAGCCTGCTGGTCGAGATGGTCTCCGTCGAGGACACCGACGACGAGTTGGTGCGCGCGGCCCGCACGCTGCGAACGCGGGCCAGCGAGCTCGCGAGCCAGGTGCGCTACACCAACACGGTCGTGGCCGAGTGGCTGGTCGCGCACCGCGTCACACCGGTCAATCCCTGCTACCTCGACTCCAATCTCCTCCTCGACAGGTACCGGCACGGCGAGCTCGACCCGTCGGCGATCGCCGAGGATCCGCTCTACCTGCTCATCTGCCACTTGCACGACGTCCTCGAATCGGTGGAGGACTCCGGCGACGTCGACGATCCGGCGCTCGAGCACCTGCAGGCCCAGCTGACGTTGCCGCTCCAGGCGGTCCAGCGGGAAGTGAACGCGGCCATGGCCCACCATGCCGCGGCCATCGGACTGACTCGGGCCGTCGCAAGGATGCAGGCGTCCTCGTCGCCGACGAGGACGAAAAACCGACCATTCGCGTAGCTGAGCTAAACTGTCCCCGTGAGGTCGGTCAGGACGGCGGCGGTGGCCGCGACTTTCGCCTTCGCCTGCTGGGGCGCGGCTGGCGTCGCGCACGCCGATCCAGCCCCGGCTCCCCCGCCGGCGCCCAAGACGACGATCGACGCCGACGGCTTGTACACCGTCGGCAAGGACATCGCGCCAGGCAACTACAGCTCAGCTGGACCCATCGGCGACGGAACGTGTTCTTGGCGACGCGCGGATGCCGCGGGCACCACCATCGACAACGCCATCAGCCACAAGTCTCAGCTCATCGCGATCGCGCCGACCGATGCGACGTTCAAGACCCGCGGCTGCCAAGCGTGGGCGTTGACCGACGCGGTCCCTCCGGCCGGGGTAGGCAACCTGCAAGCGCAAATCCTGCTCGGCGCCCTCAACGGGTTGGCGGGCGGTATGGGGCAGGCGCCGGCTGCGCCCGCACCCGCGCCAACACCGCCGACCCCCTGAGCGCGGTAGCCACACGCATCGCCTAGCGATGCACCCAATGTGACGCGAAGCGCTCGTCGAGGGCGGAGATCAGCGCGTCGAGGTGGTCGAGTTGGTGTTCCTTTGCCAGCACCTCGTCGTGCAGCCTGCCCAGCACGATGGCGCCGCCAAACTCCGACTGGTCGGCCAACTCAGCCCTGGACTTGACGAGGTCGTTGAGCACCCCGTGCCGCTCCGCGACGAGCATGTCGCGGAAGTATCCGCCCTGCAGCACGTCCGCGGCCCCCGCCGCGGCTTGTCCGAGCACCCCCGGATCGCTCATCGCCGTAACGTAACCGACGACGGTTGCTGGGTCTAGCAGCAATTTCTCAGCCATCCGGTACATCTCCTGACACGATCGTCACCATGAGCGAGCGGATCGAAGTCCAGCGCACCATCGACGCCCCCGCGGCCGACATCTTCACGGTGTTGTGCGACCCGCACGGGCATGTCGCGATCGACGCGTCGGGGATGCTCCAGGACGCCGACGGCGAACCCGTGTCAGCGGTCGGCGACAGCTTCGTCGTCCACATGGATCGCGAGGCGCTCAACGACTTTCCGCTCGGTAAGTACGACGTCACGGTCAAGATCTCCGAGTACGACCGGGACCGGCTCATCGCCTGGACCATCCTCGGCCAGATCAAGCCGCAGCTCGGGCATGTGTACGGCTACCGACTGGATCCCGGCGACGACGGCAAGGGCACCGTGGTGACGTCGTTCTACGACTGGTCCGGAATCGACCAGCACTGGCGCGACGCAGGCATCTTCCCAGTCATCTCCGAAGGCGCACTACGCGCGACGTTGGGCGTCCTCGACCGGACGGTCAAGCGCGGCTACCCCCGCGGATAGCGCGCCGCGTCAACCCAAGGTTGACGGTCCGTATTCGTCAACCTATGGTTGACGCATGACCGAGCCCATCAAGCTGTCCAACCCCGTCCGACTCGACGACCTGATCACCGCCATCAAAAAGGTGCACGACGAGCCGCTCGAACAGCTCATCGACGCGGTGCTCGCCGGCGAGGCCCTCGGTGAGGTCGCCGACCACCTCATCGGCCACTTCGTCGACCAGGCCCGCCGCTCCGGCGCCTCCTGGACCGAGATCGGCAAGTGCATGGGCGTGACCAAGCAGGCCGCCCAGAAGCGCTTCGTGCCCAAGGCACATGCCGACCCGATCGACCCGAACGACGGCTTCAGCCGATTCACCCCGCGCGCTCGCAGCGTGGTGGTCGGCGCCCAGAACAACGCGCACGCGGCAGGCAACGACGAGATCCAGCCGGCGCACATCCTGCTCGCGCTCTTTTCCGACCCGGACTCGTTGGCCGCACGATTGCTTGCAGGCGCCGGCGTCGACGCCGCGACCGCCGCCGAAGTAGTCACGCTGCCGGAGCGGTCCGCCGAGATGCCCGCGCTGATCCCCTTCAGCGGTGCCGCGCGCAAGGTGCTCGATCTGACGTTCCGCGAGGCACTTCGCCTGGGCCACAACTACATCGGCACCGAACACATCCTACTCGCCTTGCTGGAGACGGAGGCCGAGGACGGTCCACTTCACACCCTCGGAGTCGACAAGCAGAGCGTCGAGACCGGCGTCGTCGACATGCTGCAGTCCCTTACCGAGCCGAAGCGGGAATGAATCGGGCCACGCAGCGGTAGAAACACGACATGAGACTCGACGATTCTGCCCGCGCGTTCATCGGCTCCGGCGCCGACGCCACCCTGGTCACCATCAACTCCGACGGCAGCCCCCAGGTCTCGCTGGTCTGGGTCGCGCTGCAGTCGACGCCCGACGGCGACGAACTAGTCAGTGCGCATCTGTCCGAATACCAGAAGACGCGCAACATCCGCCGCGACCCGCGCGTGGCGCTGACCATCGTGTCCAAGGGTCACCCCGGCCAGCAGACGCCGTATCTGTCCATCACGGGAACGGCGCGGATCGTCGAGGGCGGCGCGCCCGAACTGCTCACCGAACTGGCCGAGGCCATGCTCGGATCGAGCGAACACTTCCCGCCACCCAACTCCCCGGCCGGACTGCTCACCCGGATCCGCATCGACAAGGTCGGGGGCTTCGCGATCTAGACATGACCCTCCCCTGGCGCCGACGCGGTGTGACATCATGCGGAGCAGCAAAGGAGGAGCGATGCGCTGGTTGGTGTCCTTGATAGCCGCAATGACGGTGGTTGCCGGGTTCGTCGCGCCTTCGGCCGCGGCCGAGGTGAGCCCCATCGGGAATCTCGGTGACACGTTGCGCGTCGAGTTCAAAGGCATCGTCGCCGACGTCACCGTGCACGACGTGGTGCCGACCGACGCACCCCCGGGGTATACGCCGACCGGGTCGCCGCGCTGGCGCAACGAGGGCGGGCCGTGGAAGGCGCTGGTCACCGTCCACGTCGTGCAGGCCCCGAACCCGTTCATCACGTCCATCGCGTTCGCCTTCAACGGCGTCACTCCGTACGCCGACGCGTACGGGCCGAAGAACACCGACGCTCCGGATGCCTTGCAGTACGCGCTGCAGAACGCCCCGCCCGGGGCCACAGTCAACGGCGCCGTCTACTGGCAGGTCTACCGCGCACTCGTCACCAACGTCGTCCTGATCAACCCGCAAACGGGAACGCACCTGGCGCAGTGGAACATCTGGCAGCCAGGGACCCCGCTGCCCTGACCCGACATGGCCATTTCCGTCACCGAGGCCACCGAATCCGACCTCGACGAGCTCGCCGACGTCGCCGCGCGCACCTTCCCGCTGGCCTGCCCACCGTCGGCCACCCCGGACAACGTGGCCGCGTTCATCGCCACGAACCTGTCTCGGGCCCGCTTCGCCGACCACCTCGTCGACCCGGACCGGGTGGTGCTGGCGGCCCGTGACGCGAAGCGGATGTTGGGTTACGCCACGCTGATTCGCGGTGTCCCCGACGACGCCGACGTGCTGGCCGCGGTCTCGCTGCGGCCCGCCGTCGAGCTTTCGAAGATGTACGTGCTTCCCGACGCGCACGGGGCGGGCGTCTCGGCGGCGCTGATGACGACCGCCCTCGAGCGGGCCCGTCGGCTCGGAGCCGCATGCGTCTGGCTCGGAGTGAATCAGGAAAACCAACGTGCCCAACGGTTCTACGGCAAGCACGGTTTCGCGGCAACCGGCACCAAGACGTTCCAGCTGGGCGCCGGGCTGGAGCACGACTACGTGATGGTCCGCCCGCTGGCGGAAACTACCGGCCCTGCACCCACCCTGGCGGAGTGAACAGGTAGTTGCGGAACCGCTCGGTGACGACGCTGACTGGTCGCCAGGAACCGCTGTCCCACACCGACATTCGGTAGTCCTGCGACGTGAACCACTCGGCGATCGCCTCCGAGCTCACACCGAAGCGCTCGAGGTGTCGATCCTCCACCTCCACCATGACGACCGGCTTGAGCGTGGCGATCGTGGCCTGCCCGCCACGCAAGACGTGCAGCTCGGCGCCCTCGACGTCGATCTTGACGAAGTCGAGTCGGTCGATGCCCAACCGGGCGGCGAACCCATCGAGGGTGTCTCCGTCGACCACCACCCGCAGGTGCTCCTCGAACTCGGCGTTGGACCCGAGCCCAGAGGCATTGCGCGTGACGAACGACCGGCCCGTGATCGGGACGCCCTTGCGCAGCGGCACGCTCATGACGAGCTCATCGCCGGTGTCGCCGAGCGCCACGCTGTGCCGCACGATGTTGCGCCCGGTGCGCAAACCCAGCAGGCGCGACGCGGTCGCGTGGGCGAACCGCAAGGGCTCGACGCTGTGCACGACGCCTGCGTCGCCGACGAGCCGCGCGAGCTCCGCGGTGTAGAAGCCGGCCGCGGCACCGATGTCGATGCACACCCCACCCTTTGGGATGACCTCGGCGACCCCCACGAGCTCGCTCTCCATCCACGGCGTCGTGCGGGCCAAGCCGCGCAAACCAGCGACGACCAGCGCCTGGCGCAACTCGTCAAGCGAAGAAACCGCTGTCATTCCCCACGCTCCTCGACCTGATGGGCGCCGCCAGCTTAGCCGTCTGCCCGTCGCGCGCTTACGTGACGCGAGCGGCGTGGCTCAGCGCAAGCAGGCGCGACGTGGCACGCAGGTACTTCTTGCGGAAGCCACCGGCGAGCATCTCCGCACTGAAGATGGTGTCGAGCTTGGCCCCAGAGGCCGCCACCGGGATGCCCGCGTCGTACAAGCGGTCGGTCAGCGAAACCAGCCGCAGCGCCACGCTCTGGTCGTCCAGCGGGTGGACGCCGGTGACGAACACCTCCGTCACACCTTCGATCAGCGCCAGGTATCGCGAGGGATGCATCGTCGCGAGGTGCGCACACAGATCATCGAAGTCGTCGAGCGTCGCGCCAGCGACCCGGGCGGCCTCGGCCCGCACGTCGTCGTCGCTCGGCGGCTCCGGCGCCGGCGGCAGATCGCGGTGCCGGTAGTCGGGACCCTCGATGCGCACGGTGCTGAAAATGCTTGCAAGCGTGTTGATCTCACGCAGGAAGTCCTGCGCCGCGAATCGGCCCTCACCCAGTTGCTCCGGCAGCGTGTTGGACGTCGCGGCCACCGAGACGCCACGCTCCACCAGCTGCGACAGCAGGCGGGAGATGAGCGTCGTGTTGCCCGGGTCGTCGAGCTCGAACTCGTCGATGCACACCACGACGTAGTCCGCGAGCAGGTCGATGCACTCGACGAAGCCGAACACCCCGGCCAGCTGGGTGAGCTCACCGAACGTGGCGAACGCCGCGGGCCCGGCCCCGGCAGCGGCCAGCCGGTAGTACGTCGACGCCAGCAGGTGGGTCTTCCCGACGCCGAACCCTCCGTCGAGGTACACGCCGACCCCGGGCAGCACCTCACGCTTGCCGAAGAGCTTCTTCTTGCCTGCCCTGCGCTCCACCGCCTGGGCGCAGAAGTTCAGGCACGCCGCCACCGCGGCGGCCTGCGACGGCTCGCTCGGATCGGGGCGGTAGGTGTCGAAGTCGACGGCCGCGAACGTCGGCGGCGGGACGAGCCCCGCGATGAGCCGCTCCGGGGTCACGCTCGGATGCCGATCGGTCAGATGCGCGACACCGCTGGCCCCAGACATGGACGCACTTTATCGGCGTGCTGCAATTGTGCCCGTGTCCGATGCCGACCCTGCGACCGAGCTCACAGAGCTGGCGGCCGTCGGCGCCGCCTTCGGTCCCGACGACGACGAACGGCTAGCCGCCTACTACTCCTACCCCGACGGGCTGTCGCGGCCGTACGTACGGGCCAACATGATCTCCAGCCTGGACGGCGGCGCCACCGACGACGGCAGCTCCGGCGGGCTTGCCGGCCTCGGTGACCGCGCGATCTTTGCCCGCATGCGCCAGGAGGCGGACGTCATTCTGGTGGGCGCGTCCACCGTCCGAATCGAGAACTACTCGGGTGCGCAGATGTCGCTGGCTCAGCGGCAGGACCGCCAGGCCCGCGGACAGTCCGAGGTGCCGCCCATCGCCGTGCTCACCCATCGGGCCGAGTTCGAGCACGACGCCAAGCTCTTCACCCGCACCGAGGTGCCGCCGCTGATCCTGACGTCCCGCGACACCGCATCCGATGCGGCACACCGGTTCGGCACCCAGGCCGAGGTGATCGACGCCTCCGGCGACCAGCCCGACCGCGTCGACCCCGCGATGGTGCTCGCGGTGCTCGGCAGGCGCGGGCTTCGTCGCGTGCTCACCGAGGGCGGACCGTCGCTGTTGAGCCTGCTCATCGAGCGGGACCTGCTCGACGAACTGTGCGTGACGATCGCGCCGATCCTGGTCGGCGGAGCGGCCCGGCGCATCGCCGCAGGCGTCGGCGAGGCGCACACCAGGATGCGGCGCAGCCACCTGCTCACCGACGCGGAGGGTTACCTCTACGCGCGCTACGTCAAGCTCGACTGAGCCGACCCCTGATTGCTCCTCGCGTCCGCAGCACCCTCCCGGTGATCGCTACTGTGGTCAGCATGCGTCGGCATCGTCAGCTACTCCGGGCCCTCGGCCTGTGCGTCGTGGCGTCGGCCGTCGTCGCCGGGTGCGCGCCGGGATTGGCCGCCAACCCGCGTTACGCCACCGACTCGGGTGCCCACCCTCAAGGCCAGCCGGACACCACCCCTCCGCCGTCGGGCCCACCGCCGCTGGCGGCGCCCAAGAACGACCTGACGTGGAAGGACTGCACGTCACGGGTGTTCGGCGACGCCGCCGTCGCACCCATCGCGGGCGTCACCCTGCAGTGCGCCAGCTACGACGCCGACCTCGACCCCATCAGCGGCGCGAACGGCACCGTCAGCATCGGCGTCGTCAAGGCCCAGTCCACGGCCACCCCGTCCGACGCAGGCCCGCTGGTGATGACGACAGGCACGGACCTGCCGTCATCGGTGCAGCTTCCAGCGTGGCTGAGCCGCAACGGCATCGACATCCTGAAGACCAACCCAATCGTCGCCGTCGACCGGCGCGGCATCGGCACCTCGGGTGAGCTCGACTGCCGCGACTACTTCGACCGGCAGGAGATGCTCGAGCAGGCGCAGTTCGAGTCCGGAGACGACAGAGTCGCCAACCTCAGCGCCGTCGTGCAGACCGCGACGACCAGCTGCACCGACACCATCGCTCCAGGCGACTCGGCCTACGACAACGCCCACGCCGCCGAGGACATCGAACGACTGCGCAGCACCTGGGACGTCCCGGCAATCGCATTGCTCGGCATCGGCAACGGCGCGCAGGTGGCGCTGACGTACGCGGGGTCGCACCCGAACAGGCTCGCTCGGCTGGTGCTCGACTCGCCGCTGCCGCTTGCCATCGGCGCCGAGGCCGCCGCCGAACAGAGGGTGAAGGGTCAGCAGGCCGCGTTGGACGCATTCGCCAGCCAGTGCGCCACGACGGCCTGCCCGCTCGGCCCCGACCCCAAGGGCGCGGTGAGCGACATGATCGCCGCAGCCAGCGACGGCCGCGGACCGGGAGGCGTGTCGGTATCCGTGCTCACCGACGCCATCGTCACCGCGCTCGCGTTTCCCGTCGGCGACCGCGTCGCCTCCACCAACGCGCTAGCGAGCACCCTCGCCGCCGCACGCGGGGGTGACACCACCGGGCTGAACAATCTGATCAGCAGGGCGGAGACGGTGCGCCTCACCGACGGTCAGTTCGTCAACTCGTGCAGTGACTCGCTCAACCGGCCCACCCCCGACCGGGTCCGCGAGCTCTTGGTGGCATGGCCCAAGCTCTATCCACAATTCGGCGCCGTCGGTGCGCTGAACCTGGCGAACTGCCTGAGCTGGCCCAGCAGCGCCCAGCCGAAGGACCCCAAGGACCTCAAGGTTCCGGTGCTCCTCCTCGGCGTCCAGAACGACCCGATCGTCGGAAACGAAGGCGTGGCCGCCGTCGCCGCGACCATCATCAACGCGGGCGCCACCAACCGCCGGGTGATGTGGCAGGGCGTCGGCCACGGAGCCAGCATCTACACGCCGTGCGCCACGACGCCCGTCATCAACTACCTGGCGTCCGGCAAGCTGCCGGAGACCGACACGTACTGCCCCGCCTAAACCGACCGCCCGAGGCTCCGGTGTACGGTGCGCTGGTGGCGGTACCCGAATCACTGCTTAGCGCCTTCCGACCCCGGACGTCCCCGCCCAGCACCGCGACGGTGCTGCGGTCGATACTGTGGCCCATCGCGATCCTGTCGGTCGTCCACCGCGGCTACATACTGGGCACCAACGGATACATCACCGACGACTTCGGCCCGGTCTACCGCGCCGTCATCAACTTCAAGCTCGGCCTCGACATCTACAACGAGCACTTCGACCAGGTCGATCCGCACTACCTCTACCCGCCCGGCGGCACGCTGCTGCTCGCCCCGTTCGGCTACCTGCCGGTCGACGCCGCCCGCTACTGGTTCATCACGTTCAACGCCGTCGCGATCGTGCTGGCCGCCTACTTCCTGCTGCGGATGTTCAAGTTCTCGCTGTCCTCGGTCGCCGCGCCCGCGCTGCTGCTGGCCATGTTCTGCACCGAAAGCGTCACCAACACACTGGTGTTCACCAACATCAACGGCTGCATTCTCTTGGGCGAGGTGCTGTTCTTCCGCTGGCTGCTCGACGGCAGGCAGAGCCGCGAATGGCTGGCGGGCGTTTCGATCGGCCTGACGCTGGTGATCAAACCGTCACTGGCACCGCTGTTGCTGCTGCCCCTGCTGAACCGGCAGTGGCGAGCGCTGGTGACCGCGTTCGCGGTGCCCTTGGCCTTCAACGCCGCCGGCTGGCTCCTGGTCAGCGACCCGACGAGCTTCATCCGGAACACGGTCCCGTATATATTCTCCGTCCGCGACTACTTCAACAGCTCCATCCTGGGCAACGGCATCTACTACGGCCTGCCGACGTGGCTGATCCTGTTGCTGCGCATCACCTTCGGGCTCCTGGCCCTCGCCAGTCTGGTGCTGCTGTACGTGTACTACCGCAAGCGCGATCAGCTGTTCTGGATGCTGACGTCGTCGGGCGTGCTGCTGATCGCCTCGTTCCTGGTGCTCTCGCTGGGCCAGGCCTACTACTCGATGATGCTGTTCCCGTTCCTGATGACCGTCGTGCTGCGCAATTCAGTGCTCCGCAACTGGCCGGCCTGGCTGGCCATCTACGGCTTCATGACGATGGACCGTTGGCTGTTGGTGCACTGGCCGACCACCGGCCGCTTCTTCGAGTACATCAAGATCACCTACGGCTGGTCGCTGATGCTCGTCGTGGTGTTCTGCGTGTTGTTGTTCCGCTTCCTCGACGCGAAGGCCGAAGGCCGGCTCGACGGCGGCATCGATCAACCCTGGATGAAGGAGCCGGAGCGCGCTAGCGTTGACGCATGAGCACCCCGGCCCCGAAAATCGAACTGACGGACGACGAATGGCGCAAGAAGCTCACCCCGGCTGAGTTCGCCGTGTTGCGCCAGGCCGGCACCGAGCGGCCGGGCACCGGCGAGTACACCGACACCACGACCGAGGGCGTGTACCAGTGCCGGGCCTGCGGCGCCGAGTTGTTCCGCAGCACCGAGAAGTTCGAATCCCATTGCGGCTGGCCATCTTTCTTCGACCCCGCCGACTCCGACGCGGTGATACTGAGGACCGACGACTCCCTTGGCATGCACCGGGTCGAGGTGATCTGTGCGAACTGCCACAGCCACCTGGGACACGTATTCGAGGGTGAGGGGTATCCGACGCCGACGGATCAGCGGTACTGCATCAACTCGATCTCGCTCAAGCTGGTGCCTTCGCAGTAGCACGCGATAGCAACACTCGCAGTTCGTCGGCGGCCAGCGGCGCACTGTAGTGGAATCCCTGCGCCACGTCGCAGCCGTACTCACGCAGGCGGGCCGCCGTCGCGGCGTTCTCGACGCCCTCGGCGACGGTGGTCATGTCGAGGTCGTGTGCGAGGTCGACGACCGCGCGCACCACCGCGGCCGCTCGCTGATCGACGAGTATCGGTGCGATGAACTGCCGGTCGAGCTTCACCTCGTCGATCGGCAGCTCGCACAGGTAGCTGAGCGTCGAGTAGCCGCTGCCGAAGTCGTCGATCGCGACGCGCATGCCGTGTGCCCTCAAGCGTTCGAGGACCGTCCTGGTCTGGTCGAAGTTGTCGAGCAGCAGATCCTCGGTGATCTCGATCGTCAGTAGGTCCGGGTTCAGGTCGCGGTCTTGGAGCGCCGCCAGGATCCGGTCGGGCAGCTTCAGGTCGCACAGCGACGGCGCGAACACGTTGACGGCAATGGGCGCCCCGACGCCGTCGGAACGCCACCGGGCGGCATCGTCGAGCGCTTGCCCCAGCACGAAATCGGTCAGGGAACGCATCAGTCCGTGTTCACGAACCAGCGGCAGGAACTGGTCGGGGCCGAGTAGTCCGCGTTCGGGATGGGGCCAGCGCACCAACGCCTCGACACCGACCACGTCGCCGTCGCGCAGGTCGAACTTGGGTTGGTAGACCAGGCTCAACCCCTCGTTGTCGATGGCGTGGCGGAGTTGCCCCAACAACCTCACCGTTACCGCGCCGTCGTGTCCGGCGGTTCCAATGGTCGCGACGTCGTTGGTCGGGTCGACGAGATGCATCTCGGGATCGAACGTGTGAACCCCGCCGGTTCGTGAGCGCTTCGCCGAATACATCGCCACGTCAGCCTGTTTCAGTAGGTCGTCGGCGGAGATCTCGACCTGGTCTGCGCGCGCCACGGCCAGTCCGATGCTGGGGCGCACCAAGAGGTCGTGCCCGTCGACGATGAACAACTCGTCGAACGCCTGCAGCACCCGGTGCGCGATCAGTCGAGAGTGCTCGGCATTGCCCTCCATCAGCACTGCGAACTCGTCACCACCGAGCCGCGCGACGGTGTCGCCGGTCCGCACGCAGCCGAGTAGTCGTTCGGCGACCAGCACCAACATCTGATCTCCGGCCGGATGCCCGAGGCCGTCATTGACGAGCTTGAAGTCGTCGAGGTCGAGTGACAGCACCGCAACCGACTGGCGGTCGCGCTGATGCAGCTGCATCGCGTGGGTCAGGCGGTCGTTGAACAAGGCCCGGTTCGACAGGCCGGTCAGCGGATCGCGCAGGGCCTGGTCGGCCACTAGTTCCAGCAGCCGCCGGTTCTCGGTGACCACGAAGTACTGCCGCGCCAGCACCGCGACGATCAGCACCAACGACGACGTGAGGAGGGGGCCCAATCCAGGCAACCGTAGAACCAGCGGGGAGCACACCGCTACGGCCACCGCGATCGGCACGTAGGGCATCCACAGGGACACGCGCGACGGCACCCGCACTGACGAGACGTCGATCGACGGATCGCCGTACGTCAGCAGACCGGCAATGCCGATCAGCAGCATTCCGCCGATCCATCCCACGTCGACGATGCCGCCGTCCCGGTACGTGTCGTGCGCCGTCTGGTACACGAATGCGCTGTCCGACAGTGCCATCGCGATGACGCCCGCAGTCAACAGCGTCAGCGCCCGTCGCTGGCCGGTGCGGGCGCGGACCAACACCATGACGGCGACGGTGACGACCACTAGGTCCCCCACCGGATACGCCATCGACAGCGCGAGGGCGAACCGGTCGGCAGCTCCTGCGTCCCAGATGTTCTGCAGAACGAGGACCCACGAGATCTCGAAGAGCGCGGCCGCGACGACCAGGCCGTCGAGCACGAACCGTGTGTACGAGTGTCCCGTGTAGCCGGCGGGGAAGGTCGCCAACCCCACGCTCGCGGCGATCGGGAACAGCATGAAACCGGCGTCGGCTGGAGACGGGAAAGGCGAGGCATCCAGAACGAACTCGTAGTACGTCCAAATCGCGGTGCCGACTGTCCAGCCCCCCACCGCGACGGTGAGAAGGGCCCAGGAGAACCGCTTGCGGCCGCGCGACCGCCATGTGGCAAGGCCGGCGCATACGGTGGCGAAGATGGCGAATACCAGGGAGCCGTAGTTGCTGGCGATGCGCAGCGCCGATTCGCCGCCCCAACCCGCGATCAACCACGCGGAGAACGCAATGGCGACAGCGGTGGCGATGCCGACCACCCATGAGATTCTCCTCATCGAGCGATGCTAGCAACATTTTGCACTACGCGAAACCCGAACGCGATTCCGCACCTACCCAGTTGCCAACTGAAGCGTATTCGCAGGTGTTCACACGATCGCGGCCGTTCATCGGCGCGACGGAACCATCGCCCCCGATCGCCCCTACCGGCGTTATGATCACGGTCCGTCAATTTCAGCAAATTTTGTGACCTCGCAGCGCCCGATCGCCGGAATCCGCATGCCGCCTCCGATTGCGGCGACGAGGAACTCGGCAAGGCCACGGTCTGCAGACGTTCGGACCACGAAACGTGCCCGCGCCCGCCCTCGATCTCGCCCGGAGTGCGGGCGTGCTCGTGTTGTGTTGCAATGGGATTCACCGACACGTGGAGATTCCGATGCCCACCTATCGCTACCGTTGCGTGGATTGCGGTGGCTTCGACCTGCTTCGCCCGATGTCGGAGGCAACGGAGCCGACGCTCTGCCCTGGATGCCGCGAGCCCGCTCGTCGGCTGTTCGGCATCCGCACCGCGGGCTCCGTCGAGCCCGGAGTTCGGGCCGCCATGGACGCCAGTGCGCGCAGTGCGGATTCACCGCAGGTCGTCAACTCGGTGCCCGGTCGGTCCCGCCGGGCCACCCGAATCACGACCGACCCGCGGCACGCCCGGCTACCTCGACCCTGACCTGGAGTTCCCGTGCCCGATGTCGTCTTCTCCGTCGATCAAGCCCGCTCGATGCGCGAGCAGGCGGTGCCCGGTCACAACAGGTGGCATCCCGACATTCCGCCCGCCGTCACCGTCAAACCGGGCCAGTCGATCCGCGTGGAGTGCCGCGAGTGGACCGACGGTCAGATCGGCAACAACGACTCCGCCAACGACGTCCGCGACGTCGATCTGACCCACGCCCACATGCTGTCCGGGCCGATCTACGTCGAGGGCGCAGAACCGGGTGACCTGCTGGTCGTGGACATCCTCGACCTCGGCCCCGTCCCTCAGGAGGTCGGCGATGCGCCCGGGCAGGGTTGGGGCTACACGGGGATCTTCGCCAAGGCGAACGGTGGCGGCTTCCTCACCGATACGTTCCCCGACGCCTACAAGGCGATCTGGGACTTCTCCGGTCAGAAGTGCACGTCGCGGCACATTCCTGGCGTCGAATTCACGGGGATCACCCATCCCGGCTTGTTCGGCACCGCGCCATCGCCAGAGCTGTTGGCCCGCTGGAATGCGCGGGAACGGGCGCTGATCGCCACCGATCCGGACCGGATACCGCCGCTCGCGCTGCCACCGCTCGAGGAATCCGTGCTCGGCGGCACCGCCACCGGCGATGCGCTCGCGGCGATCGGCCGCGACGGTGCGCGCACCGTGCCAGCGCGGGAGAACGGCGGCAACCACGACATCAAGAACTTCACTCGCGGGTCCCGGGTCTTCTACCCGGTGCTCGTGCCGGGCGCCCTGTTCTCGGGTGGCGATCTGCACTTCAGTCAGGGTGACGGCGAGATCACCTTCTGCGGGGCGATCGAAATGGGTGGGTTCATCGACTTCCACGTCGACCTCATCAAGGGCGGCATGGAGACCTACGGCGTCACGACCAACCCGATTCTCATGCCCGGCAACGTCGAGCCCCGCTACTCGGAATTCGTCACCTTCATCGGCATCGGCGTCGATCACGACACAGACACTCAGCTGTACAACGACGCGACGGTCGCCTACCGCAACGCGTGCCTCAATGCCGTTGCCTACCTGAAGAAGTTCGGCTACTCCGGCGCGCAGGCCTACCTGCTGCTCGGCGCCGCACCGATCGAGGGCCGGGTCAGCGGTGTGGTGGACATTCCCAACGCGTGCTGTTCGCTGTACCTGCCGACCGCGATATTCGACTTCGGCGTCACACCGTCCGCGTCGGGCCCGGTGCTGGCCGACCGCGGTGCGTGCGCCGTGTCGTCCTAGCGCCAAAGCACCCGCCGACACTGCGGGGAGATCGCGAATTCAGCGAAAATCGCGATCTGTCAGCAGTTTCGGCGGGACAGCTACGGGAGCTTCGCGATGAGCTCCTCGACACCGACGCGCGGGCCGGTGAAGAACGGCGTCTCCTCCCGGACGTGGCGTCGCGCATCGGTGTAGCGCAGCTTCCACATGAGTTCGACGATCCGCCCGAGGTCCGGTCCCTCGAACGCCAGAATCCATTCGTAGTCGCCCAGTGCGAACGCGGGCACCGTGTTGGCGCGCACGTCGGGGTACTCCCGGCCCGCCATGCCGTGCTCGACGAGCATCTTGCGGCGCTCGTCGTCGGGAAGCAGGTACCAGTCCAGCGAGCGGACGAATGGGTAGACGCACACGTAGTCGCCGGGATCCTCGCCGGCGATGAACGCGGGGACGTGGCTCTTGTTGAACTCCGCGGGCCGGTGCAGTGCGACCACGCTCCACACGGGATCGCTCACCAGCCCGAGCGACGTGCGCCGGAACGCGCGGTAGGTGGCCTGAAGATCCTCGACCCGCTCGGCGTGCGTCCAGATCATGAAGTCGGCGTCGGCCCGGAATCCCGCGACGTCGTACACGCCACGCACGACGACGCCGTTGTCCTCCTGCTGCTTGAGGAACGTCGCGGTGTCATCGATGACGGAGGCGCGATCCTCCCCCAATGCCTCCGGCTGCACGGCGAACACCGAGATCATCATGTATCTCTGCATGGAGTTGAGCGCGTCGTAATCGAGCTTGGCCATACGGCTATCGTGCCACGCGCGCGGAGGTCAGCGACGCGGCCGCCCTGGTCCCCGCCGCGACGCAGGCGGGCACGCCGATGCCATCGAGATAGCCGCCCGCGACGGCCAACCCCGAGGGTAGCCCGGCCCGCAACTCAGCGACGAGGTCACCGTGGCCGGGGCCGTACTGCGGCATCGCGTCGAGCCAACGCTGCACGTGACAGTCGACGGGATCGGCCCGGATGCCGAACACGGCCGCGAGGTCCTCGCCAGCCCACTTCAGCAGTTCCTCGTCACCGACGCGACGAGCGAGGTCGTCGCCGAACCTGCCGAACGACAGCCGCAGCAACTCGACGTTGCCCCGGGCGCCCCACTTGCGCGACGTCAGCGTCATCGCCTTGGCGTGCAACGGTTCTCCACTGGCGACCAGCACTCCCGACTGCGCGGGAAGCGGTGTCCCGCCGGGAAGTGCAAGCACCACCAGCGCCGACGACGCCACCTGAATCCGGCTAGCGGCAGCGGCCGTACGCGGCGCCACCCGCTCGACCAGCCGAGGCAGCCGCGGGGCGGGCACGGTCAGCACCGCCGCGTCCGCATGCCAGCCGACGCCTTCGTCGTCCACCAGGGTCCATCCGGCGCCCGCCCGCTCGACGCGATCGACCGCGACGTGAGCCCAGTGGAAGTGCGCCCGCCGCACCAACTCGTCGAGCAGCACCCGGTAACCGCCATCGATGGCGCCGAACACCGAGCCCGCGAGTGGCGGCGGCAGGGCCTGGCGCACCGCGTCGGTGAGGCTGGGCGCACCCCGATCCAGAGCTGCCGCCAGCGTCGGCACCGCCGAACGTAGCCCGATCGTGGAGGCCGATCCCGCGTATACACCGGCCAGCAGCGGGTCGACGGAGCGCGAAACCACCTGCGCGCCGAAGCGGTCGCCGACGAGTTGCGCGACGGTCGGGTCGGCGCCCGGCCGCCAGGAGAACGGCCGGCCAGGCTCGTCACCCACGCGCGCCACCGTCGCGTCGTCGACGAGTCCGGCGACCGACGCGGCGTGAGCGGGGATGCCCTGCAGCGTGCCCTCTGGCATCGGATGCAGCCGACCGCCGCTGAAGATCAGGGGACGGGCGCCCGTCGTGCCGACCTGCCGGGACGCCAGCCCCATCTCGGCCAGCAACGCGGGAACCTCCGGTCGACGCGCGACGAACGCCTCGGCTCCGACGTCGACGGACTGATTGCCGATGCGCTCGGTGCGCAGCACCCCACCCAGCCGGTCGGCGGGGTCGAAAAGTGTGATCGACGCGTCCGGACCGGCCGCCATCCGAAGCCGGTACGCCGCGACCAGGCCCGAAATGCCGCCCCCTACAACGGCATACGCGGAAGTCATAGTGAGTGCGCTAGGGCGACGGCATCGGTGACGATTCCCGGGTCGGTCGCGGGCAGCACGCCGTGCCCCAAGTTGAACACGTGGCCCGCTGCTCCCGCATCGACGGCACGGCGGCCGTCCTCGACGACCGCGCGCACCGCGCGGTCCACCACTGGCCAGCCCGCCAGCAACACCACCGGGTCGAGGTTGCCCTGCAGCGCCAGTCCTGGGCCCACTCGCGCGGCCGCGTCGGTCAGGGCGGTGCGCCAGTCGACGCCGACGACCGTCGCACCCGCCTCGCCCATCGCGCCAAGCAGTTCGGCCGTCCCGACGCCGAAGTGCGTCATCGGCACGCCGTCACCCGCCAACGCGTCGAACACCCTGGTGCTGTGCGGCAGCACGTGGCTGCGGTAGTCGGCCAGCGACAACGTGCCCGCCCACGAGTCGAACAGCTGGATCGCGTCGACGCCCGCGTCGAGTTGAGCGCGCAGGAAGCCGATGGTGATGTCGGTCAGCGCCGTCATCAACGCATGCCAGGTGGCGGGCTCGCCGAACATCATCGCCTTGGTGCGTTCGTGGTTGCGGCTGGGGCCGCCCTCCACCAAGTACGACGCCAACGTGAAGGGCGCCCCGGCAAAACCGATCAGCGGCACGTCGTCCAACGCCGACACGAGCAGTCGCACGGCCTCCGCGATCGGCTCGACGTGCTCGCGCTCGAGCGGTTTCATGGCGGCGACGTCGGCCACCGTGCGGATCGGGTGCGCGATGACGGGACCGACGTCGGGCACGATGTCGAGGTCGATACCCGCCGCCCGCAGCGGCACCACGATGTCGGAGAACAGGATCGCGGCGTCCACGCCGTGCCTGCGCACCGGCTGCAAGGTGATCTCACAGACCAGCGCGGGGTCGAAGCAGGCGTCCAACATGGCGTGGTTGGCGCGCAGCGCCCGATACTCGGGTAGGGAGCGTCCAGCCTGGCGCATGAACCAGACCGGAACGCGGCTGGGCTTGCGGCCGCTGGCCGCGGCGAGATATGGCGACTCGGGCAGGTCGCGGCGGGTATTCATCGGTACCCATGCTGCCATGCGGCCCAGTTCGCGGGCTCTCGCGCATGGGTCTGGTAACGCTTCGGCGCGCCTGCGCCCTCCCCTGCTGCGATGAGCTAGCGTCACAATCCGTGACCTCCGCTGAGCCGGCACAGTTCCGCGAAGCGGTGGCGGCGATGAATGCCACCACCGTGCGGCCGGAGATCGAGCTCGGCCCGATCCGCCCGCCGCAGCGGCTCGCGCCCTTCAGCTACGCGCTCGGCGCCGAGGTCCGCCACCCCGACACGGCGATCATTCCCGAGACTTCCGAGGGAGACGCGTTCGGCCGGCTCATCCTGCTGCACGACCCCGAGGGCGCCGAAGCGTGGGACGGCACCATGCGGTTGGTGGCCTACATCCAAGCGGACCTGGATTCCAGCGAAGCCGTCGACCCGTTGCTGCCCGAAGTCGCATGGAGCTGGCTCGTCGACGCGCTCGCCGAGCACACCGACCAGGTGACGGCCCTCGGTGGCACGGTCACCGCGACGACGTCGGTGCGCTACGGCGACATCTCCGGACCGCCGCGCGCACATCAGCTGGAGCTGCGGGCGTCATGGACGGCGACGTCGCTGGCGCTCGGACCGCACGTCGCCGCGTTCTGCGAGGTGCTCGAACACGCCGCCGGACTGCCACCGACGGGAGTCACCGATCTGGGCTCCCGCACGCGCGACGTGAGATGACGGACGAGCCGTCAGCTGACCCCGGTCCGCAGGAACCCGAGTCCCAGGTCACACCGCTGCTGAGCCCGGCCGACGGCGTGCCTCGGGTCTCGCTGTACGTCGGCGACATCAAGGCGGCGGCTGAGCTGCTCGCATCGGGCAGCGGACCATTCGCCATCGACGCCGAACGTGCGTCCGGCTTTCGGTACTCGAACCGCGCCTACCTGGTGCAGATCCGTCGGGCGGGGGCGGGCACGGTCCTGATCGACCCCGTCACCCACGGCGTCGACCCCGTCGAGGCCATGGCGCCGGTCGCCCAGGTGCTCAGCGGCGGCGAGTGGATATTGCACGCGGCCGATCAGGACCTGCCGTGCCTCGCCGAACTCGGCATGACGCCGCCAGCGCTTTACGACACCGAACTGGCAGGCAGGCTGGCCGGCTACGACCGGGTCAACCTGGCCGCCATGGTCGAGCGGCTCCTCGGCCTGCAACTCACCAAGGGCCATGGCGCGGCCGACTGGTCCAAGCGGCCACTGCCAGCGGAGTGGCTGAACTACGCCGCGCTGGACGTCGAGGTGCTGCTG
>Ga0207668_10000586_pt1 | contig 22654 bp, 22 predicted proteins | sample KBSS43metaG_FD_184323 | JGI IMG/M metagenome (GOLD analysis project Ga0207668, IMG submission 184323) | Switchgrass rhizosphere microbial communities from Kellogg Biological Station, Michigan, USA - KBS S4-3 metaG (SPAdes) (version 2) | ecosystem: Host-associated > Plants > Roots > Rhizosphere...
GTGGTGGTCAGCCCCAGCACCGCGACGGTGCCGAGCACGAACACCACCGTGAACCCGGCGATGAACAGCAGCGCGGCCCCGGCGACGCGCAACCGGGCGGCGCGCACCGCGACGGGCGCGCCGTCCGCCGTCGGGGTGTCCTCAACGCCGACGACAGCCGCCAGATAGGACAGATACCCGGGCACCAGCGGCACCACGCAGGGCGACGCGAACGACACGAAACCGGCCAGCAAGCTGACTAATACCGCGAGCGCAATCGGTCCGGTCGACATCAGCTGGTCGACCTCGTCGAGGGTGGCTGCCAGGACCGTCACTTCTCGGCGGCCAGCCGTTCGACGAGCGGCTGCAGGTCCTGGGCGAGCAATTCGCGCAAGAACACCGCGGCGACGCGGTGCTGGCGATCCAACACGACGGTGGACGGGATGACCGTCGTTGGATACCTGCCGCCGAATGCGATCATCGTGCGCATCGCGGGGTCGTAGATGGACGGGAAGGTGACCTTGCGGTCGACGACGAAATCGACTGCGGCATCACGGTTGTTGTCCCGGACATCGATGCCGAGAAACGCCACGCCCTTCTCCTTGGTGGCGTCGTAGACCTTCTGCAACTCGGTGATCTCCGAGCGGCACGGGCCGCACCATTGGCCCCAGACGTTGATGACGACGACCTTGCCTGCGAAGTCATCGAGCGAGAGCGTCTTGCCGGGGTCGGTGAGTTCGGGTCCGGAGATCGGGCCGGGGCGGTGGCGGGAATCCGGTGGGTCATAGGTGATGTCGGTCTTTCCGCCAGGAGCGACGAACTCGAACGTGCCGCCCTGGGCCACCGCGTCAGAACCGGTGGAGCAGCCACTCAGAAGCACTGCCACCACCGCCAGCGGAGCCACCAGCCATCTCACTAGATTCCCCAGGGCTCCGTATAACCCCAGCGGATCATGCGGTCGCCGTCGAAGGTGAACGACGTCAGCGACGCCAGGTTGCACAACCTGCTGTGCGGCAGCGGAAGGTGTGGCAACTTGCGTCCCGTCATCGCACGCCGCAACGTCTCGACGGGAAGCTGGTGGCTGACGCACACCGCCTCGTGGCCGACCGCCTTGACCCGCGCCCGGTGTAGCGCCGCCACCATGCGGGGCGCGATCTCGTCGTACGGCTCACCCCACGACGGCTTCCGCGGGTTGCGCAGCTTCGGCCAGTTCCTCGGGTCGCGCAGCGCCCCGTCGCCCGGTGCCACCCTGTTGCCCTCGAAGTCGTTCCACGACTCGATGAGGTCGCCGTCGGTGTCGATCGAAAGGTCGTGGGCCGCCGCGATGGGCTCGGCGGTCTCCTGGGCTCGCTCCAGCGGCGAGGCCACGACGTAGACGATGTCGTTGTGCGCCAACCAGTTTGCCGTCGCCTGCGCCTGCGCTCGGCCCCGTTCGGAGAGGTGGAAGTCCGGCAGCCGGCCGTAGAGCACCTTGTCCGGGTTGTGCACTTCGCCGTGGCGCATGACGTGCACGGTCGTCAGCTCGGTCACGCAGGCACCTTCGCTTCGGCCGCGGCCCGCGCCGCGGCGGGCAGCGCGGAGGTGATCCGGTCGAACGCGTCATCGTCGAGTGCGGTGGAGGCGAACCACGTCTCGTACGCGCTGCACGGCGGGTACACGCCCGCGTCGAGCAGCGCGTGGAAGAACGGCGGGAAGCGCCAGGTATCGGTGGCCTTGGCCGACGCGAAGTCGGTGACGGGCGAGTCGGAGAAGAACACGCTGAACATGTTTCCGGCCCGCGAAATCCGGTGCGCCACAGAAGCTTCAGTCAAGGCGTCGGTGAGCAGGCCGGCCAGTCGGTCGGCGTTGGCGTCGACTTGTGCGTACGCGGTGGCGTCGGCAGCGCGCAGCGTGGCCAGCCCGGCGGCCATCGCGACGGGATTGCCCGACAGCGTGCCCGCTTGATATACCGGGCCGATCGGCGCGAGTCGATCCATCACCTCGGCGCGACCACCGAACGCGGCGGCGGGCAACCCGCCGCTCATCACCTTGCCGAAGGTCAGCAGGTCGGCCGCGACCCCGTCGACGCCGAACCAGCCCGCACGGCTGACCCGGAAGCCGGTCATCACCTCGTCGAGAATCAGCAGTGCACCGTGCTGCTCGGTGATGCGGCGCAGCGCGGCGTTGTAGCCGGACAGCGGGGCGACGGTGCCCATGTTGCCTGCGGCGGCCTCGCTGATGATGCAGGCGATCTGGTCGCCGAGCTCGGCGAAGGCGGCTTCGACGGCGGCGACGTCGTTGTAGGGCAGCACGATGGTGTCAGCGGCGGCCGCGCCGGTGACGCCAGGCGAGGACGGCAGGCCCAGCGTCGCCACGCCCGATCCGGCGTCGGCGAGCAGCGCGTCGCTGTGCCCGTGATAGCAGCCGGAGAACTTGATGATCTTGGGGCGACCGGTGAAGCCGCGGGCCAGCCGTATCGCGCTCATGGTGGCCTCGGTGCCCGAGTTGACGAACCGGACCTTCTCGACGGGTGCAACCCGATCGATGAGCTCGCGGGCCAACTCGGTCTCCGCGGGTGTCGGCGCTCCGAAGCTCAGCCCGTCGGCGGCGACCCGCTGAACTGCCTCGACGATCGCCGGGTGTGCGTGCCCGAGCAGCATCGGGCCCCAGGAGCACACCAGGTCGACGTAGCGGTTGTCGTCGGCGTCGGTCAGCCAGCAGCCCGAGGCCTTCGTGATGAACCGGGGCGTCCCACCGACGGAGGTGAAGGCCCGCACCGGCGAGTTGACCCCGCCGGGGATCACGGCGGCCGCGTCGGCGAACAGCCGCGCCGAAGTGTCAGCACGCATGGCCACCAGTGTCCCAGTCGGACCAAGCGCGTCAACTACAGGGTGTAGGAGTACGCGACTTTTGCGCCGAAACAGCATTCCCTGTCGTCAACGAACGCGCTCAACGACAGGGAACGCTGTTTCGGCGAGGCTTAGTCAGGCACGCGAGTCCCGTGATTCGTCGAACTCATCCGTCGCTGCCGTCGCTGCCGTCGCTGCTACCGGCGGTGCCGGTGCCGGTGCCGCCGGAGCCACCGGACCCGCCGGCGCCGCCGGAGCCACCGCGTACGCCGCCGTTGCCACCGTCGCCGCCGTGCGCCGGGCCGATGGAGTTCTGGGCATTGCCGCCGTTACCGCCATCACCGGGAAGGCCGGCAATGCCGCCGGGGTCGGTGCCAGTGGTGGCGTCGCCCCCGTCGCCCCCACTACCGCCGATGGCTACGGGATCAGGGGTGCCGTTGCCAAAGCCGCCAGCGCCGGCCCGACCGCCCGAGCCGCCGTTGCCGGCGTGGGTCAACCCACCACCGGAGTCGCCGCCATCACCGCCATCGCCGCCCGTGGCGTCGCCGTCCGCAAAGACCCCTTCTGCGAAATGGCCCGCTTCAGCGGTGGCGTCGCCACCGTCGCCGCCGTCGCCGAAGCCGGCGTTGCCGCCGGACCCACCGTTGCCACCGATCGCGTCACCGGCAGCGCTAGTGACGCTGTGGCTGCCGTCGCCCCCGTCGCCGCCATCGCCACTGCCCGGGTAGCCGCCCGTGCTGCCGTTGCCCCCGTTGCCGCCGTTGCCGCCGGTCGCGGTGGCGCCGGTGTCAGACGTGGCGGCTTGGTTCCCGGCGTCACCGCCGTGGCCGCCGGCTCCGTACACGCTGCTGCCGCCGCTGCCGCCGCTGCCGGCGGTGGCGTCACCGACGGTGGTGGCGGCGTTGCCGCCGATGCCACCGTCGCCACCGTCTCCGTAGACGCTGCTGCCGCCATTGCCGCCGTCGCCGCCGATCGCGGGCGCCCAGATGGAGTGGTCGACCCGCTCACCGGAGACGATCGTTATCTCGCCGGCAGAGCCGCCCATCCCGCCGTCACCGCCATCGCCGTATGTTGCGCGGCCACCGTCGCCGCCGTCTCCGGCAGTACCGAAAGCCTCCACCGCGGGGCCACCCATGCCGCCGTCGCCGCCGTCGCCGCCCAACAGCCCGGCGGCTCCGCCGTCGCCGCCGTCTTGGCCGAACCCGCCGTTGGCACCGCGGCCGCCGTTGCCGTACAGCACGCCGCCGGCCCCGCCGTCCTGGCCCGCTAACAAGCCGTCGGCGCCGTCGCCGATGAGGATGCCGCCGTTCGCTCCGGACGTGACGGCATCACCGATGAGCCAGCCGCCCGGCCCAATCACATTGAGCGGGTTGGCCAGGATCTGGCCCGGTAACCCCAAGAGGCGGGCGACTACGAGATCGGTACTGCCAATGAGCGCTAGGGCTTGGGTTGGCGCCATCGCCGGGCTGCGGTCGCTCCCCCTGGACGGGTCGCTCGGCAAGGTCGTCACGCTGGTGGGTCCGCGGCCGACCAGCGCCGTCGGCGCCGGTGCGCTCAGCACGGTCGGCACGCTGCTGAGGGCCAGTCTGCTCACCGAGGTCTGAACCGGTCCGCTGAGCGAGGTCGGCACGCCGCTGGCTGCCAGCCCACCCGGCGTGCCAAGTAGGCCGCTATAGGGCGCGCCGCCGAGGCCCGTCACGGCGGTGGTGAGTGCCCCAGTGGGCCCGGGCAGCAGGCTGTTCGGGGTGGGAACCTGCAGCGCGGCCAGCGCTGGGGCCACGCTCGCCGGCGCGACGGGCTGAGGCTGGTTCTCGATCGGGGTGGCGCCCGCAGCAACCAGTGCTCCCGAAGCCATTGCCGCGGCAAGCTTCAGGTGCTGGCCTGGGGACGGCCGCAGTGAATGTCTCGCCATCGGAGGACCTTTCCCTGGAAGGGGTACACGGATCGCGGGATGCGACGTGTTTGCCAGGAAAAGTAAGTCCGCTGCGGTGCACCGGCTGGGGTAGCCGACTACCCCACTCGGCGACGCGACTACTCAAACGCCGCGAGGGCGACGCGCGCCTACCGTCCCCGCACGTGCATCACCGAGCTTGCTTGAAAACAGAAGCAGGACACCCGTGCTGGATAGACTCTGCCCGTGATTCGCCAGTGGCCGCTGATCGGGCGCTCGGAGGAGCTTGCGCTGATTGCCGACGCCACGCGGGCAACCGGCGACGGCCTCCGCGGGGTCGTATTGTCCGGCTCCGCCGGTGTCGGCAAGACGCGGCTGGCGCGGCACGCCGTCGCCAGCTGTGGTCCGCGCAGCGTGCGCCGGCATTGGATCGTCGGCACGGCATCGTCACGCAGTGTCCCGCTGGGCGCCTTCGCCGATATCGCCAGCGATTTCGGTCCGGATCCGTTGCGGCGGGTGCGTGAAGTGATCGACGGACTCATCGGCGATGCACGGTATGGCGAGGTGGTCATCGGGGTCGACGATGCTCATCTGCTCGATGACCTGTCGGCGTTCACCGTGCATCAGCTCGTCACCCGCCGACTGGCCACCGTGATCCTGACGATCCGCTCCGGAGAGCCGCTGCCGGATGCCATCACCGCGATCTGGAAGGACCATCATCTGCAACGCCTCGACCTGCAACCGCTATCGCTCGCCGAGATCACCCACCTGGTCGAGCATGTGGTCGATGGTCCGGTGGACTCCTTTAGTGCACAACGGCTTTGGCAGTACACCCAGGGCAACGCCCTGTATCTGCGTCACCTCCTCGACACCGAGGTGGCCGCCGCCCGACTGACACAGCGCTCGGGTGTGTGGCTGTGGGACGGGCAACCAGAACTTTCACCCACCCTGGCAGATCTGCTCGAGGCGCGGATCGCCCAAGTGCCCACGGCCGTTCGTGGTGTTCTCGATGCTCTGGCCGTGGCCGAGCCGTTGGACACCGAGGTGTTGGAGGCGGTCACCGACGGTGACGCGCTGGCCGAGGCCGAATCCCTAGGCCTGATAAGCGTCGACTCCCATGTGCGACCCGCCTCAGTGCGGCTTGCTCACCCGATGCTTGGCGAAGTGCGCCGCACCGGATCCCTGCGGCTGCGGCGGCTTCGCGGGCACATCGCACGAGAGCTAGCCCGGAAAGACACCGCAGACCCGCGAGACCTGGTCCGGCGCGCCGTGCTCACGTGGGAATCCGACCTCCCGCCCGACGCCGGGCTCTTCATCGCCGCGGCCTCGGCGGCGATGCAGATGCTGGACCTGCGACTCGCAGAGACTCTCGCGCAGCGTGCTGTTGCCGCCGACGGCGGCGTGGCGGCCAAACTCGCGCACGCGATGGCGGTCACCTGGCAGGAGCGCGGAACCGACGCCGAGGTCATCCTCGCCGAACTCGCGGGCGAGACACACGGCCCGACACGGGCTCTGATCGCCATCTTCCGTGCGATGAACTTCGCGGCCAGCCTCGGTGATCCGGCTCGTGCCGAAAGCGAACTCGACCAGGCGACACCCGCCGACGATGAAGCGGCACAAGCGATCATCAACGCCGTCCGGGCATTCATCGACCTGGTGCGCGGCAATTCCAGTACCGCGGTCGATCGAGCCCGCGCCGTCCTAGCCAGCACACCGGCCAGCGACATCGCACGAATGTTCGCGATCTGGACCTTGGTCAGCGGGTTGGGCGATCTTGGCCGCATCGACGAGATTGCGTCATCGGCAGCAGCCGGATACCGACTCGCTGAGACGTCCCCCGAAGCCTCGCACCTGCGCCTGCCGTTGGCTGCACTGCAAATTAGTGGGTACTGGCTCGCCGGTGAGCTGACATCCTTGGATGCAACCGTCGCCCGCATTCGGCGCGACACCATCGACGTTCACTTTCAGCAGGCCTGGCATGGCTTGTTCACCGGCATCTCGGCGATGGGCCGAGGCGATCTCGCTGCAGCGCAACGTTCGCTGCAAGAAACGCTCGCACATTTGGAAGGCGGTGAGGGTGGATGGCTGATGAAGGCATTGGGCGGGTCGAACTTCGCGACAGTGACGGGTATGGCCGGCCGGGCTCTCGACGCGCGCCGCGAGTTCGCGGCAATCCAGTGGTGGGACGCCGACCCCGACGCGTGCTGGTGGGACCCGGTGAGGGCCATCGCGGAAGCGTGGGTGTGCGCCGCGGAAGGCGCCACCACGCAGGCGATCTCGATCGCCCGTGAGGCGGCGGGGCGGGAGTTCCGACTGGGCCGACCCGCCTGGGAAGTCCTGCTTCTGCAGGCCGCAACACAGTTCGGCGACCGCACCACCGCTGCGCGCCTGGCCGAGCTTAGGGCTCACGTTCAAGGTCCCCGCGCAGCCGCTGCCGCAGCCCATGCCGCCGCACTCGCGGCGGACGACGGCAACGCACTCATCGACGCGTCCCGCCAATACGAGGCATTCGGTGATCGCCTCGCGGCCGCCGACGCCGCCGCCCAGGCCGTCATCGCCTGTCAAAGGGCCAGCCTGCGCGGCACGGCGCTAAGCGCGTCTGCCACGGCCCATCGCCTCGCTGCCGAATGCCAAGGGGCCCAGACTCCGGCGTTACGGGCCGAAGCTTCGGCGGAACCGGTCACGGCCCGTCAGCGCGAAGTCATATCCCTTGCCGCACAAGGGCTATCGAACAAGGAGATCGCCGACCGGCTCACCATGTCGATCCGCTCCATCGAAGGGCACCTCTTCCGCGCCTCCCAACGCGTCGGAGCCAACAGCCGCGAACAGCTGATCTCACTTCTGCAAGGGTCATAAGAGGATCACCGACACAGTGTCGGCGAGCTGGTTGGTGACGTAAGCGCGGGTTCCGTCGGGGCTGGCCGCCACGAATATCGAACCGTCACCGACGGGGATGGTGGTGGTGACGGTATTGGTGGCGGTGTCGATCACCGACACAGTGTCGTCAGCCTGGTTCGTGACGTAGGCGAGGGTGCCGTCGGGGCTGAATGCCACACCACTGGGGGCGTTGCCGACGGTGATGGTGGTGGTGACGGTGTTGGTGGCGGTGTCGATCACCGCCACCGTGTTGCCGTCGAGGGTGGGCAAGTTGGGGTTGGGGACGTAGACGGTGGACCCGTCGGGACTGACCGCAACGAAGATCGGACCGCCGCCGACGGTGATGGTGGTGGTGACCGTGTTGGTAGCGGTGTCGATCACCGACACGGTGCCGTCGTCGTAGTTGACGACGTAGGCGGTGGCGCCGTCGGGACTGACCGCCACACCGAATGGGAGGCTTCCGACGGTGATGGTGGTGGTGACCGTGTTGGTAGCGGTGTCGATCACCGACACGGTCCCGGCCGCCTGGTTCGTGACGTATGCGGTGGCGCCGTCCGGACTGACCGCCACACCGACCGGGTTGACGCCGACGGTGATGGTGGTGGAGACGGTATTGGAGGCAGTGTCGATCACGGACACCGTCCCGTCCACGTTGTTGGCAACGTAGACGGTGGCGCCGTCGGGACCGACCGCCACGCCGGCCGGGTTGTCGCCGACGGCGATGGTAGTGGTCACCGTGTTGGTCGCGGTGTCGATCACCGATACCGTGCCGTCGAGCAGGTTGGTGACGTATGCGGTGGCGCCATCGGGGCCGAACGCCACCCCCGCCGGAGCGTCGCCGACGTCGATGGTGGCGATGACGGAGTTGGGCGGCGCGACCGTGACCGCGACGGTGGCGGTGGTGCTGTGACCGAAGTCGGGTTGGAAGAGGGCTCTGATTCCGTGGAAGTGGAAACCCTCGTCTTCGACCTTGACCGTGAACACGTCGGTGCCGCCGGTGGCGGCCAGCTCCCGGCTCGGCGTGTAGGCGAAGGTGCCGTCCGGGTTGATCACCACCGACCCGTCGTCCGGGGCGTCGGTGACGGTGAAGCTCAGTGGGTCGCCGTCGGCGTCGGCGGCATTGAGGTCGCCGGACACCACCCCGCCCACGGTCTGGCTGTTCTCGGCGGGGTTGTAGGCGGTGGTCGGAGTCTGATTGAACGACGTGCGGCGCACCCAAGCCAGCAGGCCCCATAGCAACGGCGAATCGACGGGCGCGGTGGGCGCGAACGGCGCCAGGAAGGGCGTGAGCGCGGCGGTCACCAGGCCCACGGCGACGTTGATGAACGTGCCGGGCAGCGCCATCGGCGCCGCCGGCACCGGGGTGGGCGCGGTCAGCGCCGCGAATTCGTTGACCGACAGCGTGCTGGCCTCAAAAGCGGTGTCCAAGAACCCCGGTGACGTTTGGTCGGATGCATCGACTGCCGACATGGGGGTGACAAGTTCATTGGCCGTCGACGTCGGAGACACGAACTGCGCATCGCCGACCAGCGATCTGGTGCCAGCCGGGCGCGGGTCCACAGCTGCGGCCAGGGTCTCGTTGTCGGGTAGCGCCCTAACCGTTGTCGGCGGAGCGGCCGTCGGGGCCGACGGCGCCGGCGCCTGGGTCACCTCGGGTGTCGACGGTTCCTCGATGAGACTTCCGACCACCGACTGCTGGTCGTTGCCGGCGTCGAGCGCACCGCCGGAGCTGCTGACCGTCACCGAGGGCGAACTGCCCTGCGTGATCGTCGTCGTCAACCCTGAAGAGCCGGTTTGGCCGGTCGGGCCGGACACGTCCATGGGATCGCCGTCGGTTGAGGAATTGGACGGTCCGTCCGAGGAGGTATCCGACGCCGCAGGTGAATCCGACGTGGAGAGATTCGGCGACGGGTTCGATGCCGAGTCCGGCGACGAGTTCGGCGACGGGTTCGATGCCGAGTCCGGCGACGAGTTCGACGACGCATCATCGGCCCACGCCACCCCTGGGGTGGTGGCCACCGCCGTCCCGATGCCGAGCGCGACCGCCAGCGCACCGATCCGGCCAATGTATTTCGCGCTACCCATTTCGGCACCTCCCATGTAGAGGAACCTAAGTTCGTCGCGGCGGGCCGGCTGGAGTACGCGCTTACCCCTCGCGCCGAAGCGACTACCCCAACACACTGGGGTAGTTGACTACCCCAGCCAGACGTCGGCGGCGGCGCCAATCTTGGTGTGTGGCCACTGATGCGCGCCGAGCCGAGTCCATGCAGCGGTTGCCGTTGCCGTATGCGACCGCGCTGCGGTTGCGCGACGCCGGGGTTGCCGACGAGGTGATCGCCGAGCGCGTTGGGGTGGAGCTGGAGGCCCTTGCGACGTTCATGCGGGTGGCCGAGGCCAAGCTGGCGGCCGCATCCGGCGAGTCTCCGAGCTGATGGCGCACACCCGGCGATTTGCTCGTAGCTCGCCGAACGGCGTAAAAACGGGACTACCTGCGCGCGTCGACGCGGGCCGGGATCGGGCCCTTGGCCACCGTGGTGAACGGCACGTCGACGGGAAACTCGTCGCGCAGCGACGTAAGCCGGGTGGAGCGGACGATCGTGGCGAGCGCCAGCGTCGTCTCCAGCATCGCGAAGTGCTCACCGATACACGACCTGGCTCCGCCTGCGAAGGGCATGAAGTGCCAGCGATTGCGTGCCTTCATCCGCTCCGGGGTGAACCGGTCGGGGTCGAAGACCTGCGGGTCGGGCCACAACTCCGGGTCACGGTGCAGGGCGTATATCCCGACCGCGATCAGCGTGCCCGCCTCCACCCGGTAGCCGTCCACGTCGATGTCGCGCACCGCCAGCCGGCCGACACCGGCAGCCGGCGGGCACAGACGAAGGGCCTCGCGGAGCACCTGGGTGGTGTATCCGAGCCGGGTCACGTCCTGCGCCATCAGTTCCCGGTCGCCGAGTTCGGCCGCCTCCGCGGCGACGCGACTCTGCACGTCAGGATGGTGCCCCAGCGCCCACAACGCATAGGTGAGCGCGGTGGCGGTCGTGTCGTGGCCGGCCAGCATGAAGATCAGCAGGTCGTTGCAGATGTCGTCGTCGGAGATCGGCTGCCCGGTCTCGGGGTCGGTGGCGTCGATCAACGCGTGAACGAGCGGTGCGTCGCGCGTCGCGTCGGCGCGGCAGGCCGCCAAGATGTCGGCGGTGACCTGGCGCATCGCGGCGACGGCGGCGCGAGCCCGCTTGCGTGCGGGGGTCGGCAACCACCGCGGCGCGCGGACGGGCCGCAGCGCGCGGTCCGCGGTGTAGGACGACGCGACGTGCATGTGCTCGGCGATGACGTCGGCGTTGTCGTTGAGGTCGATGCCGAGCACCGATCGTCCCAGCGACTGCATGGTGATCCTGCGGCATGCGACGTCGAGGTCGACCTCCGTCCCGTCGCGCCACGTGTCGACGACGGCCTGCGCCGCCTTGGCCATGTGGCCGCCGAACGATTGGACGTTGACTTTGGTGAACACCGGCTGCAGCGCACGCTTGCGCGGCCGCCACGGTTCATTGGGCAGGACGAACAAGCTGTCGCCGGCCAGGTGCCGCACTTCGTCGTGGACGACGCAGCGCTCGGAGAACGCGTCGTTGCGGCCGAGCACGTCACGAATCCCGTTGGGCGACATCACCGAGACGAGCGGCGGCAGTAGCCACTTCGGCCCGAAGCTCATCCGGGTCAGCGAACCACCCGCGGCGCGTACGACGAGTTGGCCCGTGTCGAGCGCCCTGACGGCCTTCACCAACTGCAGCGTCGACAACGGGTTTCGCGGTACCAGCGGAAGCGCGCTGATGTCGCGGGGTGTGGTGGTCGAATCGAGCATGGCCTACGACGCGGGTGTCAGCGCGAAGGTCGGGTGGTCGGCGTCGTCGGGAAGTTGGCGCCAGTAGCCCTCGACGACCTTGCCCGCCAGCGGCCGGTAGGCGGCGATGATCGGGGCGCGCTGCTCGACGGGCACCTCCGCAGCGACGAACTTCTTGCTGCCGAGCGAGACGTTGGGATCGGCGCGCACGTTGCGCACCCACTCCGACTCACCGCGCGTCGACACCAGGTACTTGATGCCGTCGACCTCGGGCACGACCACCGGAATCTGTTGAGGCTGCTTGCTGCCGCGCTTGGTCACCGTGAGCGTCTCGCTGCCGCCGATACCGAAGGACATCGCGAGCCGGTTGAAGACCTTGGCGGTGAACCACGGGGGCTTGAGATAGGCCATGAGTGACGAGTTTGGTCGCCGTCACGGCCGAATGCAAAGGTCCGCCCGTACGACACCTGACCGAAACCGGACGTGCCGATCGGCACGCGTCGGTAACGTCGAGACATGTTGATCGCCGCGCTGCGCGACATGCAGTGGCGGAAACGACGCTTCGTCATCGCGGTCCTGAGCACCGCGATCATCTTCGCGATGACGCTGGTGCTCACCGGGCTCGCGAACGGTTTCCGGGTCGAGGCCGCGAAGACCGTCGATGCGCTGGGCGTCGACGTGTTCCTGGTGAAGGAAGGCGCGTCCGGCCCGTTCGTCGGGGCGACGCCGTTCGCCCCCACCGAACTCGCGCGAATCGCCGCCACCCCCGGCGTCACCGCAGCGGCACCGCTCACGTACGCCGGCGGGACGGTCACCAGCGGTGATTCGACGCGCAATGCCGACCTCTTCGGCGCCCCCGAGCACGGCCCGGGGATGCCCGTCGCCTCGGAGGGGCGGGCCCCGTCGACACCCGACGAGGTCGCCGTCTCGAGCACGCTCGGACGCCAGCTGGGCGACGAGATCGAGATCGCCTCGCGCACGCTGCGCATCGTCGGCATCGTCGACAACTCGACCGCGCTGGCCAACCTGCCCAACATCTTCTTCACCACTGCGGGCGCTCAACAGGTGGTGTACGGCGGCCAGCAGCTGGTCGCGTCGATCGGGATCAAGGGTGCCCTCGATCGTGTCCCCGCCGGCTATCAGGCCATCGACCGCGCGGGCGCCATCGCCGACCTGATGCGGCCACTGAAGGTGGCGGTCGACGCGATCACCATCGTCGCGGTACTGCTGTGGATCGTCGCGGCGTTGATCGTAGGCTCGGTGATCTACCTCTCGGCACTCGAACGCCTTCGAGACTTCGCGGTGTTCAAGGCAATTGGCGTCCCGACCCGGAGCATCGCCGCAGGGTTGGCCATGCAGTCGATCATCGTGGCATTGCTCGCGGCGCTGGTGGGCGCCGTCCTCTCGATGCTGCTTGGGCCGCTGTTCCCGATGCAGGTGATCGTGCCGGTATCGGCTTTCGTCGCACTGCCGGTGATCGCTGTCGTGATCGGTCTGGTGGCCAGCGCCACCGGACTTCATCGCGCGGTGTCCGTCGATCCGGCGCTGGCGTTCGGAGGTCCGTAGAGCCGTGGGCGATCTGTCCATCCAGAACCTCGTCGTCGAGTACTCGAGCGGCGGATATGCGGTCCGGCCAATCGACGGGCTCAACCTCGACGTGTCCGCCGGTTCACTGGTAATCCTGTTGGGCCCCAGCGGTTGTGGGAAGACCACGTTGTTGTCGTGCCTCGGCGGGATCCTGCGCCCCCAGAGCGGGGCGATCAAGTTCGGCGACGTCGACGTGACCTCCCTCGATGCGCGCGGGCTCTCGGCGTATCGCCGCCAGACCGTCGGCATCGTGTTCCAGGCATTCAACCTGGTGCCAAGCCTCAGCGCGCTCGAGAACGTCATGGTGCCGATGCACGCGGCAGGCATGTCCCGTAGCCAGGCGCGCGCCCGGGCCGAGGAGCTGCTCACCCGAGTCGGCTTGCAGGACAGGATGACCCACCATCCCCGCGACTTGAGCGGAGGTCAGCAACAGCGCGTCGCCGTCGCGAGGGCGATCGCGCTTGACCCGCCGCTCGTGCTCGCCGACGAGCCCACCGCACACCTGGACTTCATCCAGGTCGAAGAGGTGTTGCGCATCATCCGCGAACTGGCCTCGGGTGACCGCATGGTGGTGGTGGCCACCCACGACAGCAGGATTCTGCCCCTGGCCGATCGCATCGTGGAGTTGGTGCCGGAGTTTGCGTCGACCGACCGGCCCCCCGAGACGGTGTCGATGGAGCCGGGCGACGTGCTCTTCGAGCAGGGCACGATGGGCGATCTGATCTACGTGGTATCCGAGGGTGAGTTGGAGATCGTGCGCGAATTGGCAGGCGGCGGAGAGGAACTGCTCAAGGTCGCCACGCCCGGCGACTACTTCGGCGAGATCGGGCCGCTGTTTCACCTGCCTCGCTCTGCGACGGTTCGCGCCCGCGCCGACGCGACGGTCATCGGCTACACGGTGCAGGAGTTCCGAGAGCGGCTCGGCGCGGGCGGGGTACGCGATCTCATCGAGCACAGGCCGCTCAAGCTCGACGAGACACTTGAGTAGCCCACCGGGTGCGAGTTTGATTGCGCGAGCAGCTGTGAGGGGGCTTCGCAGCTGCTCGCGATGGGAACGGTGTCATTCCAGGGTGAGGGTTGGCCTTGTCGCCAGCTCGTCGGCACGTGAGGTGTCCTTGAGCTCGACGCCGGAGCGGCCCAACTGCCGCGCACCCGCGATCAGACCCGCCACCACCCGGGCGGCGTCCGCGTAGCCAAGGCCTTCCGGCGGGTGAATGTTGGAGATGCAGTTGCGGTCGGCGTCGGTGCGGCCGGGCCGCGGCAGATGGGTGAGGTAGATCCCGAGGCTGTCGGCAACCGATAGGCCGGGCCGCTCGCCGATGACGACCAGCAGCGTGCGTGCACCCATGCGCTCGCCGATGTGATCGCCAAGCGCGACCCGCGCCTGCGTGGCGATGACAGGCGGAGCGATCGAATACCGCTCCCCCAGCGTCGCGACCAGACCCGTCAGCAGGCCCACCCCGTGCTCGGTCAGGGCACGCGGTGACAGCCCGTCGGCCAAGACCACACCGATGTCCCAATCGCCGGCCGGCACCGAATCCAGGCTTGCGGGTTGGCGGCCAAGATCGGGCCGGCGCAGGTATTCGCTGCGACCTGCTGCTTGGCTTGCGACCACCGCAGGGTCACCCATGCCGACGGCCGCCACTCTGGCCGCGAACGCGGGCACGTCGAGCGGAATGTGGACGGCGTCGCGCGCGGCCGCGTGGGCCACGCTGAACTCCAGCACCCGGGTGGTCGGCAGCGCGTTGCCGGCGCGCCCCAGGCCGATACGCGATTGGGTCGTCAGTCGTAACCGATCCCAAAACTCCTGTGCCGCTGGGCTTGTCACGCGCCGACCTTGCCGGTCAATGCGCGCAACGGAGATTGGTCGACCTCGACGGGCATCACGCGCCCGTCCGCGTCGCTCATCCCGAGGCCGCGCAGCCACGCCTCGAACTCGGGTGCGGGCCGTAGCCCGAGCACCTGACGGGCGTAGAGCACGTCGTGAAACGACAGGCTCTGGTAGCCCAGCATCACGTCGTCGGCACCCGGCACCGCGATCACGAACGTCACGCCTGCCGCGGCCAATAGCGTCACGAGTACGTCCATGTCGTCCTGGTCGGCTTCGGCGTGGTTGGTGTAACACACGTCGACACCCATCGGCAGGCCAAGGAGCTTGCCGCAGAAGTGATCCTCCAGGCCGGCGCGCACGATTTGCTTTCCGTCGTAAAGGTATTCGGGCCCGATGAAACCGACCACCGTGTTGACCAGTAGCGGCTCGAGGTCCCGCGCGACCGCGTAGGCCCGGGTCTCCAGCGTCTGCTGGTCCACCGGCTGACCACCCATTCCGAAGTGCGCACCCGAGCTCAGCGCGGAGCCCTGGCCCGTTTCCAGATACATCACGTTGTCGCCGACGGTGCCGCGGTTCAGGGACCGCCCGGCCGCCAATCCCTCACGGAGCAAGGCGATGTCGACACCGAACGCCGAATTGGCGCCCTCGGTGCCTGCCACCGATTGGAACACCAGATCGACTGGGGCGCCGCGCTCGATCAGGTCGATGGTGGTGGTGACGTGTGACAACACACATGACTGCGCCGGGATGTCGTAGCGCGCCCGGATGTCGTCGAGCAGCACCAACAGGTCCGCGGTTGCGTCCGGGGAATCGGTGGCCGGATTGATGCCGATCACCGCGTCGCCGCAGCCCAACAGCAGGCCGTCCAGCGTCGCCGCGGCAATCCCGCGCGGGTCGTCGGTGGGGTGGTTCGGTTGGAGGCGAGTGGCGAGTGTGCCCGGCAGGCCGACGGTGGTGCGGAAGGCCGATGTCACCGTGATCGCGCGGGCGACCGCGATCAGGTCCTGGTTGCGCATGATCTTGCTGACCGCGGCGGCCATTTCGGGAGTGATCGCCCGCGAGATCCCAGCGTAGGTCGCGGCGGCGGCCAGCGAGTCGGGGCCGGCGGCGACGTCCAGCAGCCAGTCGCGCAAGCCGCCGACGGTCAGATGCGAGATCCTTTGGAAGGCAACGCGATCGTGGCTGTCGATGATGAGGCGGGTGACTTCGTCGTCCTCGTAGGGAACCACCAGCTCCTCGAGGAAGACCTCGAGGCCGATGTCGGCGAGCGCCCACTGAGCGGCCGCGCGTTCGGCATCCGATGATGCCGCGCAGCCGGCGAGCTCGTCGCCGGATCGCAGCGGCGTGGCCTTGGCCATCAGTTCCACCAGGCCGTTGAAGGTGTACGTCTTTCCACCGGCGTGGGCGGTGTGCTGCTTCAAGCGCGGGCCGGTCATTCCAGTTCCTCCTCGGCCGCTGCGAGTGCCGCGAACTCTTCGTCGGGCGAGTTCGCCACCAGGTGGTGGCGACTGTAGAAGCCGAAGTAGGCCATGAACGCCGCAAAGACGGCGAGGCACCAGAACGCGGCCGTGACGTCCACGACGAAGGTCGCGACCACCGACAGCGCCGCGACGACGAGCGCGAACGACGTCGTGACGACGCCGCCCGGAGTGCGGTACGGCCGCGGCATGTGCGGTTCGCGGATCCTAAGCACGATGTGGCTGACCATCATCAGGACGTAGGACAGCGCGGCGCCGAACACCGCCATGTTCAGCAGCATGGCGCCCTGACCGATTAGCGACAGCGCGAAGCCGATCACGCCGGGCACCACCAAAGCCAGCGTCGGCGCCTTGCGGGAGTTGACCACCGACAGGCTCTTCGGGAGGTAGCCGGCCCGTGACAGCGCGAACAGCTGGCGCGAGTATGCGTAGATGATCGAGAAGAAGCTCGCGATCAGCCCGGCGAGGCCGATGTAGTTGACGACCTTGGCCATCGCCGAGTCGCCGAGGGCCTCGACCAGCGGGTTGCCCGATGCGCTCATGGCCTCGGCCCCGCCGGCGCCTGCGGTGAGGACCAGCACCGTGGCGCCGGTGACCAGCAGCACGCCCATCGCGGCGATGATCCCCTTGGGCACATTGCGTTCGGGCTCCTTGGCTTCCTCAGCCGCCAGTGGGACGCCTTCGACGGCCAGGAAGAACCAGATTGCGAAAGGCACCGCAGCCCAGATACCCATGTACCCGAAGGGCAGGAACGATGACGCGCCCGCCGCATCGGTCGGCGCGATGTCGGTCAGGTTCGCCGCATCGAAGCTCCCGATGGCCGAGATCGCGAAGGTCAGCAGCCCGGCCAGCGCGATCGCGGTGATCACGAACATGACCTTGAGCGCTTCGCCGACGCCGCTCAGGTGGATGCCGATGAACAGCGCATACACGGCGAGATACACCCACCAGCCGTCGGTGATGCCGAACAAGCCGAGCGATTCGACGTAGGCGCCGATGAAGGTGGCGATCGCGGCGGGCGCGATGGCGTACTCGATCAGGATCGCGGTTCCGGTGGCAAACCCGCCCCACGGCCCCAGTGCGCGCCGCGCGAAGGTATAGCCACCGCCGGCGGCCGGTAGCGCCGAGGACATCTCGGCCATGCCGAGCACCAGAGCCAGGTACATACCCGCTATCACCACACCGGCGATCAGCAGTCCCCCGAAACCACCCTCGGCGAGGCCGAAGTTCCATCCGGAGTAGTCGCCTGAGATCACGTAGCTGACGCCGAGGCCGGCGAGTAGCAGCCAGCCGGCGCTACCCCGCTTCAGGGTGCGCTTGGCGAGATACTCGCTGCTCTCGTCTTGGGTGATCGACACGTCCGCTCCATTCGCCCCGGGCGTCTGCCCAGGTTCCTGGCAGGCTAGGGCGGGGATGTAACGCGTCTCGGCGTGCGAAATTGCCGCAGCATTACGTTCATTTAGTTCAGCCGTGGGCGTCGTTCAGCCGTGCCAGCTGAGCACTTCGCCTTCGCCCTTCGTCATCACGGTGCCGGGCATCACGCGTAGCCGGTAGGGGCTCAACCGGATCGCCGCGAACTGTTCGGACGTCGGGCCGTCGGCCCACATCGGGATGATGAACGGGTCGTACCCGACGGGGTCGGGAGCATTGGCGAACTTGTCCCACACGGCTTTTCGTGTGTCGTCGTCGACGTACAACTGTGCGCTGCACTCGGCGCTGCAGGTGTCCTGAGTGCTGGTCCAGTAGCTCACGGCGACCTCGGGATGGGCATGGAGGTGAGCGTGCTTCAGCGGCGTCGGCACCGTGGCGACCCAGCCGACGAGGTCGGTGCCGTCCCACTCCCAGATCGGATGCAGGATGCGACTGCGCGGCTTGCCGTCACGGTCGACGGTGACGACCGACGCCCACACGATGGAGTGCGCCATCTCGATGAATGCGGGCGCGATCTGCTCGAGAGGTGTCACGTCGGCAGCCTAGGCGGCTATTCGTCGCCCGTGCCCATTTCGCGCCCTAAACGGCTACCGAGCGAAGCGCAGCGGGAAGGCTGGGTAGGAAGTGAGTGGTGGCGAAGGCCCGAATGTCATCGGCCGTGTCCAACGGCGTGACACTGGGCAGCATCAGCACCATTCCGGCGTACCGCAGGATGGTGTCGGCGAGGTCGGTGACGGCCTGCTCGCCGATCCGATCGGCGAACCCCGCGGGGAAGATCACCCGCAGTGCGTCGGCCATCCGCTCGATCGCCGCACTCCAGTGGCTATGGGCGAGCTCAAGAACGAACGCCGGATCCTCGGTCACCAGCTGGTTGAGTACGCGGTGGCGCCGGAACCGCAGGATCGACAGCGTGAAGGCCTCGACGTAGTAATTCGATTGTGGCCCCGCGTGTTTCAGTTCAGTAGCGATGTCGGCGAAGAGCGCGGCATTCTCGCGCTCGATGACGGCTGCCACCAGGTCGTCGCGGTTGGCGAAGCGGCGGTAGATGGTGGTGCGGCTGACGCCCGCCCGCCGCGCGACATCGTCGAGCGCGACGCGGCGAACGCCGTGCCGCTCGAACTCGAGCAACGCGGCGTCGAGAATGGCCTCGCCGGGATCAGCCGCGGCCGTAGCCCGTCTGCGCGAATTTGTTGTACCGCAACCGCATGGGAAGACGATCCCAGATCCAGTTGACGGGCTTGCTCCGCCACGCCGCGGCGAAGCGCTGGTAGGCCTTCTCCTTGCGGTCGCTCCACGGCAGCCCGAGCAGGTCACGTGCCCGCGGGGGCATGCCGCCGGTGGTGAGGAATGCGGCGATCGGGTTGAACACCGGAGCCACCAGCCGCCACGCCACCGGCGACACTCCCTTGGGTCGCGGGAAGCCCTTGGTGACGTAGCCGACGCCGTACTGCGCGGTGGGATGGGCGACGACGATCTCGTCCATCATGCGGTCCCAATACCGTTGGAAACCCGCATAATCGGCGGGCATCGGCCGGTCACTGACGCCGTAGCGGCGATACCACGTCTTGGACTCGAGGTAGATCTGCTCCTTCTCGGCGTCGGTCAGGCGCTTGACGAAGGTGTCGGCGAAGTAGAGCACCTGCTCGACGAAGGTGGCGTGTGCCCAGTAGTAGGTGTCGGGGTCGAGCGCGTGGTAGCGGTTGCCGTCGGGCATGTCGCCCTTGATGCCCTTGTGGAAGTCGCGCACCTGGGTGCCGGGGTTGTCGTCACTGGCGCCGTACACCGTCATCATGATCGGCGGGATCGACCGCTTCACCCGGGCTGCGGTATCGGCGAAGAACACCGAGTGATCGAGCACGCCCTGGCCCAGTTCGGCGAGCATGTTCTGTAGCACCGCAGGCCGCGGGCCGATCAGGTACATCCGGTTGTCGCCGAAGTAGCGCCACACCAGCGACTCCTTACCCAGTGGCAGCGCATCCGTCTGCTGGGCGTTCTCCGCCAATTCGGTCATGGGAACAGTGTTACAGATCTCGCACTTTGTACCAACAGGTGTGAGCGGGCTCACCGCGGCGGGTTCCTTCCGCGAGCGCGCGCAGACTGTCATCTTTAGTCGGCGTGTCGCCCGCAGACACGCGCGCTCGCCGATTCAATGCGGCAGTCAGCCTCGACGCAGCCGGGCGACCCCGGACACCGCGGAGACTCCGGCGACCGCCGCCAAGAAGACCGCCAACGCGATCCAGGGCGGGTAGTACACGAGCGTCGACTTCGAGGGCTCACCCTCGAGGATGGGGGCAACCACCTCCAACGAGCGGGCGCTGAACCAACTCAGCACGCATCCCACGGCCGCCACGGCGGCCACGGCCAGTTCGACGACCGCGATCTTGCGGTTCGTCACGCCGCTCGCTCGGCCACCGCGGCGGTCAGCGCCTTACGGAACTGACGATGCTTGCGCGCCCATGCCTGCGCCGTCCGGTCGCCGGACAGCTTGAGCCCGATTCCGGTCCGCCCCCGCGGCACCCCCGTGAGCTCGCCAAGCGCACGCGCCGACTGCCACTTCGGCGCTTCAGTGCCCGACGCCTCCGGGTAGATCGTCACGATCTCGGAGATGCGGATGGTTTCGGCGCCCTGCCGCAGGTAGTCGGCCGTCAGTTCCACGGAGGTGTGGAGGCGAGCGGCCTTGATCTGAATCCAGAGGAATCCCGTCACCAGCACCAGGAACACGCCGGGCACCAGTGGCTGAAAGCCGAGCCCCGACGACACCTGGATGAGCGCCATCGCGATGCCCGAACCAGGACCGGCCAGTATCCACGCCCAGTGCGCGCCCGGCTCCGAGAACAGGATCTGCTCGGTGGTCGGCTCAGTCACTCGACGGCATCCTCGGTAAACCACTTCTGAGCTTCGGGCCTGGTGATGCAAACCGTCGCTGCGATCAGCGGGAGAAGCCCCAACAGGCAGAGCACGTGGATCACGCCGAAGACGGAGATGATGGCGACGACGATGACCGTAGCCAGGGACAACGCGATCGCCGCCCTTCGAAAGCGGGGATCGCGCGATCTCGTCCTGCCCGCCAGCACCGCCAGAGCGAGTCCCGCCAACGCAAAAAGCACGCCGATCGCCCGGAACACAACGGGAAGTCCGGGCAGGTCGACCGTGGCCGTGAGCAGGCCACCGGTGATCAGCAGGATTGCGGCGCCCAACCAACACCAAAAGGCGACGTTGACGACCCGGGGCCGGCTCTGCGGCGCTGGCGGCGATGCGGACATGTTCGGGTCAGCCTACCTACTCAGCGAACGAAGTAATCGTGGGCATCCTTGCGGTGAAGCACGAAGATGCCGCCGACGATCAGGACCGAACCGACGATCGCCGCGACCGCGAACACGGCCACCACCGCGAGAGGCGCGTCCGTCCGCAGGAGGTTCGAACAGACGAACACCACCGACGCCGTCCCACCGCCGGTGAGCGCGGTGCGGGCCCAGCGGTAGCCCTGCCGCATGAGGACCAGGAACGCCGCCACGATCGCCGCGGTGTTGACCGCGAACACCGCGGTGGTCGCGTTGACCAGCCACGCCGGGGTCGGGCCGGGCACGCTCACCACCGCGACGACGTATCCGAGGATCATCAGTGGCAGCGCGACGACCCAGAGCCAGAAGCCCGTGACGACATCCTCTGGCAAGTCCCCGGGCGAGCCTCCGGTGGGCTCGCTCACGCCAGCCAGCCGGCGACGTCGGCCGCCCAGTACGTGAGCACGATGTCAGCACCTGCGCGGCGGATGCCGATCAACGTCTCCAGCGCGACGGTCCGCATGTCGATCCAGCCGTTGGCCGCAGCCGCGCTGATCATCGAGTACTCGCCCGACACCTGATAAGCCGCGACCGGCACCGGCGAGACCTCGGCGGCGACGCGGACCAGGTCCAGGTAGGCCATCGCGGGTTTGACCATCACCATGTCCGCACCCTCGGCGATGTCGAGCTCGAGCTCGTGGCGAGCCTCGCGGGCGTTGCCCGGATCCTGTTGGTACGTACGACGATCGCCCTGCAGGCTCGACGCCACCGCCTCGCGGAACGGCCCGTAGAAACCGGAGGCGAACTTCGCCGCATACGCGAGGATCGCCACGTCGCCGTGACCGGCCGCGTCCAGCCCGTCGCGGATCGCCGCGACCTGGCCGTCCATCATGCCGCTGGGCCCGACCACGTGGACACCCGAATCTGCCTGTGCCACGGCGAGTTCCACGTAGCGTGCGTTCGTGGCGTCGTTGTCCACCCGCCCCTCGGCGTCCAGTACGCCGCAGTGGCCGTGGTCGGTGAACTCGTCCAGGCAGGTGTCGGCCATCAGCACGGTCGCGTCGCCGACCTCGTCGGCGAGGTCGCGCAGTGCCACGTTAAGCACGCCGTCCTCGGCGATGCCGGCCGAACCCGTCGCGTCCTTGTCGTCATCGGCGGGCACCCCGAAGAGCATCAGCCCACCGACGCCCGCGTCGACGGCTGCGACGGCGGCCCGCCGCAGCGACTCGCGGGTGTGCTGCACCACACCGGGCATCGAATCGATCGGCCTCGGCTCGTCGATGCCGTCCGCGACGAACATCGGCAGCACCAAATGCCTTGGCTCCAAGGATGTTTGCGATACCAGCCGACGCATCGCCGGACTGGTACGCAGCCGGCGTGGTCGATGCCTTGGGTAGGTCACGAACCGAGCCTAGCGGCGACGGCTCTTCTTGCGCGGCGGCGGCAATGCACCCTCGGCGCGCAGGCGGGCAGCGTGCTCGGCGAGCGCCTCGACCAGCGGACCCACCGCGGCGATCTCCGGCTGGACGTCGACGCGCAGCCCGAATTCCGCTGCGGTTTCAGCAGTCTTGGGCCCGATGCACGCCACGATCGTGCGCGCGTGCGGCTTGCCCGCGATGCCGACGAGATTGCGCAC
>Ga0207668_10000587_pt1 | contig 22645 bp, 18 predicted proteins | sample KBSS43metaG_FD_184323 | JGI IMG/M metagenome (GOLD analysis project Ga0207668, IMG submission 184323) | Switchgrass rhizosphere microbial communities from Kellogg Biological Station, Michigan, USA - KBS S4-3 metaG (SPAdes) (version 2) | ecosystem: Host-associated > Plants > Roots > Rhizosphere...
CTGGAAGTTCTTGTGGAACTTCTGGGGAAGGTGGCGCCGGAACGCGTCGACGGTTTCATAATAATGCCCGTCAGCGTCGTACACGGGATAACCAAGATCCCGCGTTTCCTTCACCCGCTCCATCACCATTTGAACGGCCATTTTAGAGTCTCCTATCGAATTTGACTGCGGTAGCGCTTTCGCAGACTTCGGTGGTGCGGATCCGACTACAGGATGAGCGGAGCGCCGCCGCCGTCAATCAGGATCTGCGCATCGACCGGCTTGCATTCGAGCTGAAGACGAGTCAACGCGGCGGCGCTATCAAACAGGTTACTGTTTCGAGATCAAGTCGAACGCCCGGCCCGACGGCCGTGGCGGTCGTCAGGATAGGGGCGCCTCGATGAAGTGGTGGTTGCTGGTCTTCGTCGGAGCGGCCGTCGCCGAGATCGCAGGATGCTTTGCATTCTGGGCGTGGCTGAAGCTCGGCAAGTCGCCGTGGTGGGCGGTCCCGGGCATGCTGTCCCTGGCGCTGTTCGCCTACCTGCTCACCCTGGTGGACTCCGACCACGCCGGCCGCAGCTACGCCACCTACGGAGGAGTCTATATCGTCGCCGCTCTGGTGTGGCTGTGGCTCGCCGAGGGCGTGCGGCCGGACCGCTGGGATCTGCTGGGCGCCGCGATCTGTCTTCTTGGCGCAGGGGTCATCCTGTTCGGCCCGCGCTCGGGCCTGGCGCGCGCCTAGGTCCCCGGATCGCTCCGGGGACCCCCGACGGACTGTTCGATCAGTGATGGGCCTCGAGCAGCGTCTTGAGGGGCGAGGGTAGGGAAGACGATGGCGGCGTGGACGCCCAGTTCGTCCATCATCTTCAGGTGGGCGGGGCCGCTGTGAAACGCCGGGACCGAGCGCACCGGCTCGCCCGACATTTCGCGCATGGTCAGCCCCTTGGGGTTGTTGGCGCGATAGTAGGCCTCGTGCTTGCCCGGCCCGGCGACACGCACTGAAAGGCGCTGTGATACTTCTTCGGCTGATGGCGCAGGAAGGCTTCGGGCGTCTCGTAGTAGCGATGGGCGAAGCCTTGAGCTCGATCAATCGGCCGATCTTCGAGGACTAATCTTCGGGGAAGGACGTGCCGATGGGGCTCGCGGGGTTCTCCGGCCGGGCCAGCGCCGCCTTCACGCAGTGATCGACCACGGCGTAGTAGCGCACCACCGAGCGGGTTCCGATCACGAACGGATTGGGGCCGCCGTCGCCTTTTTTCCGCAGCGCCGCCATGCGCGCCTCCCCGCCGTCGGCGAAGGCGTGGGTGTTCAAGAGGCCCACCGCGTGGTGACGCTCGGCGAGGCCGGCCAGCCGCCGGATGGAGGCTTCCCACTGCAGCTGCCCGCCCGACCGGTTGTTGGGCTGACGCACGGTCGGGAAGACAGTTCCGCCCAGGAGCGACAGAACCACGGTGCGGCCGTGGTCGCGCACCGGAATCATCGCCGACACCGTCCCGGGCGTATGGCCAGGCGTCACATAGAGCGTCACGGAGGCGTCCCCCAAGGTGAGGACCTGACCGTCGGCGATTTCGAGGTCGTGGCGCGGGATCGGCTGCTTCGCGATCTCGACGGAATCGCGCGGCGCCTTCTCCATCAGCCGCCAGTCGGCCTTGCTCGCCGCGATGCGGGCGCCGGACGCATCCTGCCAATAGGGCGCGCCGCCGAAGTGATCCCAATGGCCGTGGGTGACGACGACATAGCGGACGTCCTTCGGGTCCAGCCCCAGAGTCTTCATGCGCGGCGCGATTTCGTCACGCGCGAAGGCCACGCTCGTTCCGGAGTCGAACAGGATCAGACCCGCGCTGGTCTTCAGGACGTAGACCCCCACGAAGCGCGTGCCGATGAAGTAGAGGTTGTCGAACACCCGGGTCGGCGGGAGCCAGTCGTTCTGGTGGTTCTTGATCAGGTCCAGGACGAAGGTGGAGTTCGCCTCGCACAGGAACAGCGGAGCGGTCAGGTCGCCGCCCGCCAGCTTGCGGGCCGCCGCCGCCTCGTGCGCGGCCGCGTCCGGCTCGGCGGTCGGCGGCGGAGCGGCGGCCGCCAGGCCCAGCGCCACGGCGGCGAGCACGAGCCGCGATCCGGCCATGCGCGTTTTCGAGATCAAACCCATGTTCCTCCCCCTCTTTTTGATCCCCCATTGTGAGGGGGGAAGCGCCGCCTCGGGCGTCTGGATACAACCCATAAGTAGTGTCGAGGCGATCATTCTTCCTTCAATGTATTACAATGAGATACGAGATCACAGGCCGCGGCGGCCGCTACCCGGGGGGATGCAGTTTCCTTGCGCCGACGGCCGGCCAGGCGCTCGCGCTCTTCCGCGAGGTCGAGGCGGCTTGCGGCGTGGCGCGGGCCTATGGGCCGCACGGCCGGGGTCTTTCGGTTGAGGAGCTGATCCGCCTAGCCGACGCGGAACGCGCCCCGAGCTGAGCCTGGGCGAGAGCTGATCTCAGCTACGGCCAGAGCGACGTCATTCAGGTCGGCGAGCCGACGGCGCGGTCAACACCCCGTTCACCATCCCGGTTAGGCTGTCCGCAAGCGAAGGCTACGATGCTGGACGTCCCCTCTCCCTAGTCCACGGGGGCTCTCTCCTGCGGCTCCGCGCGCGACTCCCTCCCTCGGCTCGTGCGGAGCCGTCTTCTTGTCAGCGACACGTCTTCTTCGAATTCTGTCAGCGCAGGGTGGCGGTGCGGGGGGCTGGGCCGCCCCACGCGCCCGGGCCGAGCGTCGCGCGCAACAGGGCGACCCGCAGCGCGCCCGGCGCGCCTTCCATCGAGCAGAGGTGCGTGCCGCCCCAGCGTCGGCGGCCGGCGCGGATGTCGAAGTCGGTGCGCGGGCCGCCGATGCAGGGAGCCTCCACGCCCTCGCGGGTCACCACCACGCCGTCGAGATAGGCCGGTGCGGTCCACAGGCATTGGTCGGCGAGCAGTCGGTCGAGCTCGGCGCCCTGGGCGGACCGCAGGACCTTGGCGTTCCAGGCCGTGCGGGTCGTCTTGCGGCCGGAGGTGCGATAGCCGCGCCAGACGACCCTCCACGTGCCGGCTTTGCGGATCGCCGCGATCTCCCAGCCGCGGGGCTGGGCGGCCCAGGGAAGTCCGGCGTCGAGGCGGATGTTCGCCTCCACGGCGCCGCGGCGCAGGTCGACGACCTTGGCCCGCCGCTCGGTCCAGCTCTTCCAGGCTGAGGCGAGACCCACCTCCGCCGCACGCGACGGCGGCTCGGCGGAGGGCGACGCCGAGGGCCGGCAGGCCGCAGGCGCCGGCTCGGCGCTCGCGCCGGCCGCGGCCAGCACCAGGGCGAGGCCGCTCGCCCAGGGGCCGCAATGCTTGAGGAAACGGCTCGACATGACGGGTTCGGCTGCGCCGGCGCCTGTGCCAGCGAGCGCGGATTCATGCGCCGCATGAGGTTAACGGCGAATTCCCGAACAAGATGAAAATTGTAAAAAGGCTGTTTCCGAATCGACGCCCGATCAGGAGCGAAATGCGGCGGCCAGGCGCGCATCACGCTCCTGATATCACGGCGGCCACGCTTCTTCCGGTGTCCGCCGGCGGCTCTATGTCATTGTTTCGCAGTCCCCGGCGGCTAGTGTGTACGGCTCTCGCTCAGTGGAGGTGACATGGTGACGACGGCGGAGAGCATCGAACCTCGGGAGCGCGTGCTGGCGCTCCAAGGCGGGCGCAATTTCCGCGACCTTGGCGGGTATGAGACGCGCGACGGCCGCCGCCTGCGGTGGGGCAAGCTCTACCGCTCGGGCCTGATGAGCGCGCTGACGCCGGCCGACTACGACATGCTCGCCAGCCTCGGCGTGCGCTTCATCTGCGACCTGCGCACCAACAGCGAGCGCGAGGAGAGCCCGACGGAGTGGCAGCGCATCCCCAATCTCAGCTACTGGTCGCGCGACTACGCGATGAGCTTCGGCGACCTGCGGCGCAAGCTGGTGGAGAGCGGGCTGACGATCGAGGGCGCGCGGGCGGCGATGGTGGACGCCTACCGCCGGCTCCCCTTCGAACAGGCGCCGTCCTATGTGGAGCTCTTTAAGCGGATCGCCGCCGGCGAAGTGCCGCTGATCTTCAACTGCTCGGCGGGCAAGGACCGCACCGGCGTCGCCGCCGCCCTGATCCTCAGCTCGCTGGGCGTGCCCGAGGAGACCATCCTCGAAGACTTCCTGCTGACGAACACGACGCTGGACCGCCTGAAGCTGATCCGGTCGCGGACCGTCGTGGCCGACCTTGGGGAGGAGGTCGCCATGACCATCCTTTCCGTCGAGCCCGAATACATCCACACCTGCCTTTCGGTTGTGCGCGAGGCGCACGGCTCGGTCGAGGCCTATCTCGACGCCAGGCTCGGCGTAGGCGCAGCGGAGCTGGAACGGATGCGCGACCTGCTCCTCGAGTAGCGGCTCGCAGATCTGCTATTGAGAAGCGTTCGCAACTATGAAAGGCTTTCGCCAGGAGCAAATGGCGGAGGTCGAGATGGACGCGCGCTTGTCATTCAGGGCGGACGGCATGGCCGGCCTCGAGGAATTCGACCGGGTCATGCTGTGGGGCTTGAGGTGCATGGCCGCGGGACGCTTCGATTGCGGCGTGCTGCGCCGGGCGATGGTCGATCTTTGCGGGCGCTCGGCCGACCAGCTGGTGGGCGGCGTGCTGGTTCTGGTCCGTCTGCTCGCAGCCCGCAGTCAATCCGCCCTCCGGCTGCATCTCCCGGGCAGCACCGTGATGAGCCGCGACGAGCGGGCGATCCTGTCGGCCCTGGCGCAGTTGCGCGAGGGCGGCGACGCCGAAGCGGCGGCCGCTGAGCTCGCTCACAAGTTCGGCTTTTGCGCCGACCTGAGCCTGAACGCCGCCGCCGGCTATCTGGCTGTGTTGCTGGCCGGCGAGCCCGGCCCGATCCACAGAATCGGACGCCGGACCGTCCATTGAGCCGCTTCGCCAGGGGATCGAAGTCGGTCTGACGGTGTTCTGGCAAGGTCTGGGCGATCCCGCGGGAGAGGCGGCAGCCCGGTTCGGCGAAGAGGACGGGTGATGAACCAGGACGCACAATCCGAGAGCGAGCTTCTCCTCGGCATCGATGAACCGGCGGGCCAGACGCTTCACGCAATCGGACCCGATCCGCACGACGGCGATGGAACGGATGGCAACGACGGTGACGGAACTGACGGGACGGACGGCGCCGATGCGGACGGGACCGACGGAGACGCTGACGGAACCGACGGAGCGGACAGCGACGGGACCGACGGCGCCGACGCCGACGGAAACGACAGCTGAGCCCGAGCCTCAACGCCTTGGGCTGAGCGCCCTCGTCGGGAGCGACGCCGCCGGCTTCCTGCAGAACGCCTTCGGCCGGTGCTCATATCGGACCCGGATGGCCCCGCGGGCTGCGGCCCAGTTGTTCGGCTGGCCGCAGCTGAACGCGGCCCTGGCGGAGCATCGTCTGACGCCGCCCAGGCTGCGGCTCGAGCAAGCCGGGCGCGACGTGACGCCAGGCCTCTTCCGTCCGCGCCGGACCAGGCGAGGGCTGGTTCTGCAGGACCTCGACGCCGCAGTCATGACGGAGCGTCTGCGCGAGGGGGCGACGCTCATCGTCGACGCCGTGAACGAGATCAGCCCCGCCCTGCAGGCGGTCTGCTCCAGTCTTGCGGCGGAATTCACCGCGACCTGCCAGGCGAACCTCTACGCCTGTTGGGGCGTGACCCAGGGCTTCGACGTCCATTGGGACGACCACGACGTCTTCGTCGTGCAGGTCGAGGGCCGCAAGCAGTGGGCGCTTTACGGGCTGACGCAAGCCGCGCCGACGCGCCGCGGCCGGGGCGCCGAAGCCCCGCCGCCGCAGACCGAGCCGGAGCTCGTGGTCCTTGAGCCCGGCGATGTGCTCTACCTGCCGCGCGGCTTCTGGCATGCGGCCGTCGGCCTCGGCGGTCCGACGCTGCACCTGACGATAGGCTTGACGCGCAAGACGGGTGCGGACCTGCTGCACTGGCTGGCGGACGAACTGCAGGTCGAGCCGGGGTTTCGCTCCGACCTGCCGTTCGAGGCGGGCGATGCGGCGACGGGGGCGGCGCTCGGGGGCCTGCTGGCGCGCCTCCAGCGCGAGGATCCGGCCGCGTTAGCTCGCCGCTATCGACGCCATGTCGAGGCGGCCCTGCCGCAGCGGCCCCAGCTCGCGTTTCCGCATATCGGAGGCGACGAGCCGCTGTCGTCCGACATGCGCTTCGTCCTGGGCCAGGGTCCGGCGCGGCTCGAGACGCGCCAGGCGGGACCGGTGCTGAGCTGGCGCGGCGTCGAGTTCACGATCTCGTGGCGGCTCGAGAGCGCGATGCGGCGCCTGCTCGCCGGGGAGCCGGTTTCGATCGCCGATCTGCGCGCCGCCGCGCCGGCCGCCTCCGACGATCAGCTGCAACGCTTTGTGGGCGAGCTGATGCGCCGGGGGGCCTTGGTTCCGCAGGGAGCGGGGGGCCGTTGAATTTCTGTTCGAGGGTCTCGCTCGCCGCGCACGAGCAGATGGTCGGCACCGGCGTGCGCGGCCAGGCCTATGTCTTCCTGCCGGCGCCCAAGCGCCTTTGGCACGAGCAGGAGATGAACTCCCACTGGGCTTCGCATGAAGAGCTGCAGGCGATCCGACTTGCGCGCAAGTCCGGGGTGGTGACGCGGCTCTATAACCCGCCGGCCGGCCAGGGCGCTCAGCCCGCGCCGATGCTGGTCTACGCACCGGTCGGCGAAGCGCACGAAGGCCTGCAGCGGCTGATCGCCCGGTTCGCCGGGCGCTGGCCGATCGACGCCGAAGGCCGGCCGCGCGTGGCGATCTGCGTTCACGGCACGCGCGACCGCTGCTGCGCGAAGTTCGGCTTCGCCGCCTTCCAGACCGCCCGGCGGCTGCACGAAGCGGGCGCGTCACTCTTCGAGCCAATCGAATGCTCGCACCTGGGCGGCGACCGGTTCGCCGCGACAGGCGTGTTCTTCCCTTCGGGCAGCATGTACGCCCATCTCGATCTGGATCTCGCCGCGATCTGCGCCGCGGAAGGCCAAGGGCGGCTCAGCCCGGCCAACTACCGCGGCGGCGTCTTCGACTCTCCGCCGGTCCAGCTCGCCCGCACGGCTCTGGCGCGAGAGGGACTGCTCGACGAGGCCGCAGCGCCGGTCGCCGTGACGGAGCGCGGCCCGCTGGAGCTGGAGGCCGAGGTCGCCGGCCGCCGCTACCGGATCCGGCTGAAGCTCGCCCAGGTCGAATTCTTCGGCAGCTGCGCGGCCATGGCCGCCGGGCGCCCGTCGCGGGCCAGGCGCGCGGTGATCGATGGGGCCGAGCTGCTTGCCGGCTAAAGGCTGATCTGGGTCCCGAGCTCCACGACCCGGGAGGGGGGGATCTGGAAGAAGTCGGCCGTGCGCACGGCGTTGCGCACCAGGAAGACGAACAGATTGTCGCGCAACTGGGCGAGGCCGCCGGCCCGGCGTGGAAGGAGGGTGCGCCTGCTGACGAAGAAGGACGTCCGCATGATGTCGAACTTCAGCCCCTTGGCGCGGGCCAGCGCCAGGCCCTTGGCGACGTTGGGCGTCTCCATGAAGCCGAAGGTCATGACCAGGGAGCGGAAGCCCGGCGCCAGTTCTTCGACCGCGATGCGCTCGGCGTCCGCCACGCGCGGCCGACGCACTACCTTCACCGTCAGCAGCACCACCTGCTCATGCAGAACCTGATTGTGCTTGAGGTTGTGCATCAGCGCGGCTGGCGCCTTGTCGGGCGCCGTGGTCAGGAACACCGCCGTTCCGCGCGCCCGCATCGGCGGCCGGTCCTTCAGGATGGCGATCACGTCGGCCAGGGTGAGGTCGCTCTGCTCGGCGCGCGCGAGGCGTTCCTGGCCGTTCGTCCAGGTCCACATGACGCCGATCAACGCCGCGGCCAGCAGTAGGGGCACATAGCCGCCGTGCGCGACCTTCAGGAGGTTCGCGCCGAGGAAGGCGCCTTCGAGGAGCAGGAATGGCGAGAAGGCCAGGGCGGCCGCCCAGATCGGCCGCTTCTGCAGCCGATGGACGGCGATGACGGCAAGCAAGGTGGAGGTGATCATCGCGCCGACCACGGAGACGCCATAGGCGTTGGCCAGCCGGCTCGAGGAGCCGAAGCCCAGCACCAGCGCCGCGACGCCGAACAGCAGGATCCAGTTCACCTGCGGCGCATAGATCTGGCCGGCGTGTTCCTCCGAGGTCGGCTTCAGCGTCAGGCGCGGCAGGAGACCGAGCTGAACGCCCTGCTGGGCGAGCGAGAAGGCGCCGGAGATCACGGCCTGGCTGGCGATCACGGTCGCAGCGGTGGCGAGCACGACGAGGGCCGGCTGGAACCAGTCAGGCGCCAGGCGGAAGAAGGGACTGTCGGCGGCCGCTGGGTCGTACAGCACCAGAGCGCCCTGGCCGAGATAGTTGAGCGCGAGGCAGGGAAACACCAGCAGCAGCCAGGTGGCCTGGATGGGCCTGCGGCCGAAATGGCCCATGTCGGCGTAGAGGGCCTCGGCGCCGGTGACGGTCAGGAAGACGGAGCCGAGAATGGCCGGCGCGAGGCTGACGTGCCGGGCGAGCATCTCGATCCCCTGGCGCGGGTCCAGCGCCCAGAGGATCTGCGGCGCCCTTAAGAGCGACGCCAGGCCCAGGATGGCGATCGCCGCGAACCAGACGAGGCAGACCGGCCCGAACCAGCGGCCGACCCCGCCGGTGCCATGTCGTTGCAGAAGAAATAGCCCGGCGAGCACGAGCAGGGCGATCGGCGCCACGAAGGGGTCGATGCGCCCGCCAAGCCCGTCGATCACCTGCAGGCCCTCGACCGCCGAGAGCACCGAGATCGCCGGCGTCAGAATGGCGTCGCCGAAGAACAGGCCGGCCCCCAGCATGCCGATCGTCATCACCAGGCGCGCGCCCCGGCCGCCGGCCTTCTGCACCAGGGCCATCAGGGCGAGGGTTCCGCCTTCGCCGTTGTTATGGAAGCGGGTGAGGATCAGCACGTATTTGACGGTGCAGATCACCACCAGCGTCCAGAGCATCAGCGAGACGACGCCGACCACGTCGGCCGGCGCTGCGTGACCGCCGGCCCGATGAAGGTGGCTCACCGATTCCTTGAAGGCGTAGAGCGGGCTGGTGCCGATGTCGCCGTAGACGACTCCGGCCGAGCCCAGCGCGAGCGCCAGGAAGCTGCGCCAAGACGGCGTGGGCGCGGCGGTGTCGGGATGGGTGAGCGCCTGAGGCGCGGTCTCGTCGCGCATGTCGCCTCGGTTCTGCGCCCCGCGAACATAAAGATCCCATGAGGTTGTCCGCAGCCGGCGTTCGCCGCCCTTGCGCAGCGGCGCCTGAACACCTCATCTCGGAAAGGCGGAGCTGTGCGGAGGCGCCGATGAGCGCTGCATATCTGACGGAGCGGCGCCCGGCGGGCCGGACGGCGGGCTTGGGCTATCTCGCGGCTCTTGGCATGGTCGCCGGCGCGACGCTCGCGGCCCTGGGCGTCGAGCAGGTGGTCGACGCGCCAAACCTCTCGCTGATCTTCGTCCTGCCCGTGGTGGTGGCCGCGGTCAGCTTCGGCTGGGGACCGGCCCTGACCGCGGCGCTGAGCGGGGTCGCGGCGTACAACTTCTTCCTGATCGAACCCCGATACACCTTGCGCGTCGGCGAGCCCGCCAATGTCTGGGCGCTCGCTCTGTTGCTGGTCATCGCCGCCCTGCTGAGCGCGGTCGCCGCGGAATCCCGGCGGCGCGCCTTGCAGGCCTGGGAAGCCGCCGAGCAGGCCAACGCGCTGCAGGACCTGGCGCGCGCCCTCGTCGGCGCAGACGACCGCAGAAGCATAGCCCGGGCCGCCGCGGAGGCCTTGGCGCGAGTCTTCCAGGCGCCCAGCGCCGTGTACCTGGAGCTCGGCGACGAACTGGAGCGGGTGGCGACCGCACGCGGGGAACCCCAACCCGCCGACGACGAGGCCGCGCGCTGGGCCTTGGCCTCGCGGTTGCCCACTCGTGGGGGGGCCTATCCGGTTGACGCTGCGGCCTACGACTTCTGGCCCGTGCTGACCCCCCGCCGTCGGCGGGCGGTCATCGGGGTGAGCTTCGCGGGTCGGGACGACGGCCGGCCCAGCGCGCCGGACCGGCTGATCGAGATCGTCGGCGGCCACATGGCCGTGGCGCTGGACCGCGAGGCCTACGCCCTTGAGGCATTGAGGGCGCAGGTCGAAAGCGAGAGCGCGCGGGTTCGGTCCGATCTTCTGGCGGCGGTCTCCCACGACCTGAAGACGCCGTTGGCCACCGTGTTGCTCACCCTGCAGAGCCTTCTCAAGTTCGGCGACACCCACGACGTGGAGGTCCGCCGCGAGCTTCTCAAGGGGGCTGAGGCGGAGGCCGGGCGGCTCAACAGCATGGTGACCAACCTCCTGGATGTGAACCGGCTGGAGGCCGGCGCGCTGGCGGTGCGGGCCGAGCCCGTCGCGCCCGCCGAACTCGTCACGCGCGCCGCGCGGCGGGCCGCCCCGGCGCTCGCCGGACGGCGTCTCAAGCTGCAGACGGCTAAGGATGCGCCGCTGATGCTGGTCGATCCCGCCTTGTTCGAAAGCGCGCTCGCCAATGTGCTGGAGAACGCCGGCAAGTATGCGCCTGCAGGATCCACCGTCGAGGTGCGGAGCGGCGTGGACGGCGAGCGCGGCTGGATCGAGGTGACGGACGAAGGCGCCGGATTTCCGTCGCAGATCGAGCCGCTGTTCCAGAAGTTCACCCGCGGCGTCGAGGGCGACGGGCGGCCGCCGGGAACCGGACTTGGGCTGGCGATCGCGCGCGGCTTCGTCGAGGCCCAGGGCGGTCGCGTTGAGGCCGCGAACCGGCCGGAAGGCAAGGGAGCGAGCGTGCGGCTCATGGCGCCGCTTGCAAAGGCGTGACGGGCGAAGGCGTGACGGGCGAGGGCCTCAATCCGGCGACCCTGCTGGTGGTCGAGGACGATCCCAATCTGGGCGGGGCGCTCGCCGCGACCTTGAAGGCGGCGGGCTACAAGGCCGTCCGCGCCGCGACCGCCGCCGAGGGACTGCGCTGGTTCGCCCATTATGCGCCCGACCTGGTGCTGCTGGACCTGGGCCTCCCCGACCGCGACGGGCTCACGGTGATCCGCGAAATCCGGGCCAAGGCGGCGACCCCGATCGTGGTGCTCTCCGCCCGCGCCATGGAGCGGGTGAAGGTCGAGGCGCTGGACCTCGGGGCCGACGACTATGTCCAGAAGCCCTTCGGGGTCGACGAGCTTCTGGCGCGGATCCGCGCGGGCCTGCGCCATGCGGTGCAGGCCCGCGGCTCGCAGCCGGTCGTGCGCACCGGCGAGTTGGAGATCGATTTCGGCCGCCGGGCGGTCCTTCGCGCCGGCCTGGCGATCAGCCTCACGCCCAAGGAATTCGACCTGCTCAGCGAATTGGCGGTCAATCTCGGCCGGCCGGTCCCGCATACGCGGTTGCTGGCCGCCGTCTGGGGCGACGAGCGGGCGGACATCCAATACCTGCGAGTCTACATGGGCCAGCTTCGCCAGAAGCTGGGCGCCGAGACGATCCGCTCGGTCCCGGCGGTGGGCTATGAGCTGGTGGAGCGGCGATCAGACTGAGTGGTTGTGAACGCCCCCCTTCAGTCGGCGTCGCCGACAGCTCCCCCGCTGCGCGGTGGAGCACCTTGGCGCTAGATCCTCCACCGCGTAGCGGGGGAGGTGGCCACCCCGCCGCTTTGCGGCGGGGCGATCGCAAAGTCGCCGGGCCGCTAAGCGGCCCGGTGGCCGTATGGCGCGAGACGGAGGGGGCGTCCGGCCGTCAGCTCCTCGGCGCCAGCCGCAGGATCGAGCCGCCGTCGGTGGCGACGTAGATGGCGCCGTTCGGGCCCTGCCCGACGTCGCGGATGCGTTGATGCAGGTCCTGGAGCAGCCATTCCTCGCCGGTGACGCGGTCGCCGTCGAGCGAAAGCCGAACCAGCTTCTCGCTTCCCAGCCCACCCACGAAGATATTGTCGCGCCACTTCGGGAAGAGGCCGCCAGTGTAGAAGATCATGCCTGAAGGCGCGATCACCGGATCCCAATAATAAAGCGGCTGCTCCATGCCCTCTTGCCGCGTGCGGCCGCCCGGCAGCTTCATGCCGCTGTATTCGATGCCGTAGCTGATCACCGGCCAGCCGTAGTTGCGGCCGGCCTGGGGCCGGTTGAGCTCGTCGCCGCCGCGCGGGCCATGCTCGATGGTCCAGAGCTGATGGGTCGCCGGGTGAAGGGCGGCGGCCTGGACGTTGCGGTGGCCGTAGGACCAGATTTCCGGCCGCGCGCCGCGGCGGCCGACGAAGGGATTGTCCTTCGGGATCGAGCCGTCCTTGTTGATCCGTACGACCTTGCCGAGGTCCATCCCGAGGTCCTGCGCGTGCACCCGGGCGTCCCGGACCGAGCGCTCGCCGAGCGTCAGGAACAGTGTCCCGTCGGGTGAGAACACGATCCGCGAGCCGAAGTGCTGGCGCGAATCCCAGGCCGGCTCCTGGCGGAAGATCACCGTCAGGTCCACCAGTCGGGGCTGGGGCTCGTCGACCAGCCGCGCCCGGGCCAACGTGGTTCCGTTCTTCCCGCCGCCGCGCGGCTCGGCGTAGCTAAAGTAGAGGGTCTGGTTGGTCGTGAAGTCAGGATCCACCGCCACGTCGAGCAGCCCGCCCTGGCCTTCGGCGACCACCTTCGGGACGCCGGCCACCGGCGGGGAGAGGGCGCCGCCCGGCGTCGCGATCCGGATCCGGCCTTCGATCTCGGTGACGACGAGCCGGCCGTCGGGCAGGAACTCGAAGGCCCACGGCCGATCGAGCCCGGTCACCACGGGACGGACGTCGAGGCGGACGCCGTTGGGCTGGGCCGGCGCGCGCGTCTGGCCGGGGAAGGCGGGCTTGTAGTCGCTGTTCGGTCGCCGCGTCTCCAGCGGCTTCCCCTCTTGGGGCGCCGAGGAGCTGGCCGGCGCACAGGCGCTCGCGGCGATGGTCAGACCTGCGAGAATGGCGATGTACGGAAACCGGCGACGCATTCGCGATATCCTCCGCAGGCCCGAACGCCCGGACTGCCGAGCCGCTCCCGGCCCGTCAAGTCCCCGGCGGGAGCGGCCGATCGGTTTGCGCCGAGGCGGCGGCGAGCTTAGATCCCCTGTAGCTGCGGCGGGCTACGACGGCCCATCGGCGCGCCGATGACGGCCCCATTCCGGACGGTGGGTCAAAGCGTCTTCGCAAGAGCGCTTTCCCGCCGCAGCGCCCGCGCCCTCACGCAAAGCCCACAGGAACCGCTCGCCAGGCCGTGACAGGCCGGGGCCGCCTCGCTAAACGAGGTGGGGGCTCAGAGGAATGCAAGCTTGGGTCGACTGCTCCTGGCCGTCGCCGCAGCAGCGGCCTTTGCGCCCTCGGCGGCCCTCGCAGCCCATCCGCGGGCGGAGATCGAGGGCCAGCTGGATCCGGAGCTGAAGCGGGCGATCGCCGCGGAGATCGGCGAATCCGACCGGCCCGTCGACAACCGCTTCGAAGCCCGACGCCGGGCGCGCGACGCCGTCGACGCGGCGATCGCCGTGCTTCGGTCGGAGGGCTACTACGCCTATGACGTCCAGCCGGAGGTGGGGGAGGGCGACACGCCGACGCCGCGCGTCCGCATTGTTCCCGGCCCGCGCTTCACCCTGACCGATCCCAAGGTCGAGTGGGTCGGCGCCGCGCCGGCGCCGGCGGACGCGCAGATCGCCGAGAAAGCTCTGAAGTTGGGTATAGGGGCGCCCGGACGGGCCGCGGACGTGGTCGCAGGCGAAGGCCGGATCATCTCGGCGCTCAGCGAACAGGGCTATCCTGATGCGGCCGCCGAGCCTCGCGAGGTGATCGTCGACCACGCCGATCGCACGGTTCGCCCGACGTTCCGCATCGCATCCGGCCCGGCGGTGCGGCTCGACGGCATCCAGCTTTCGAGCGACGGCCGCACCAATCCGAACTGGGTGCGGGGGCTCGCGCCCTGGAAGCTTGGCCAGCGCTACGACCCTGAGCTGGTGGCCGAGTTGGAGCGCCGGCTGCGCGATCCCGGCGCCTACGACCAGGTGACGGTGGCGCTCGCGCCGCCGGAAAAGACCACGCCCGATGGCCTGCGCCCGATCGTGGTGAGCCTGGCCGAGCGCAAGCGCCGGACGCTGGAGGCCGGTGCAAGCTACGCCACGGTCGAGGGCCTGGGCCTCGACGTGCGCTGGACGCGGTACAACAGCCTTCGCCGCGCCGACACCTTCGCCCTGTTCGGCCGGCTGTCCGGCGTCGACAGCCGCGTGGGCGTGTCGGAGAGCCTGCCGCACTGGCGCCGCCCGGCTCAGACGCTCACCCTCAACGCCGAGGCCTATCACGAGGACACCCCGGCCTATAACCAGACCGGCGTCACCACCCGCGCCGACGTGCAGCGCCGTTACGGCAAGACCTCCTATCTCTCCGTGGGCGCCTCGGTCGACTACAGCCGCATCGAGGAGCTGCGGATCGGCACGCTGACGCCGCTCGGGCGCAACATCATGGCGCTGGCGCTGCACGGCAACGCCTACCTCGACCGCTCCAACGACCCCCTGGACCCGCGCCGCGGCTGGCGGCTCGGCGTCACCGCGGATCCGACCTACCTGGTGGGGCAGGGAACCCTGCCGTTTCTGCGCCTCCAGGGGCAGGGCTCGGCCTATCTGCCGGTCGACCGGCAGGCGCATACCGTCCTGGCGGGACGGCTGCGCCTGGGCGCCATCTCCAACGGGACGATCAACGACATTCCCGCGCCGCAACGCTTCTACGCCGGCGGCGGCGGCTCGGTGCGCGGCTTCTCCTACCAGCGAGTGGGGCCGCGGCTGTCGGACGATACGCCGGAAGGCGGTCTTGGCCTGGTGGAAGCCTCGGCGGAGGTGCGCCAGCAGGTCACCCCGACCTGGAGCGTCGTGGGCTTCGTCGATGCGGGCAGCGTCAGCGTGAGCCGCGTGCCCGACTTCTCCAACCTGAGCGTCGGCGCCGGCATCGGCGTGCGCTACCACATGGCGTTCGGGCCGATCCGGATCGACGTCGCCACGCCGGTCGCCAACCGGCAGGGCGGCGCGCCGGTCCAGGTTTACGTCAGCATCGGGCAAAGCTTTTGAGCGAGGAGCCGGACACACCGGTCAAAGCCGGGGAGGGCGCGGCCGAGGAAGTCACGGCCGAAAAGGTCGTGGCCTACGGCCTGCCGAAGGCGATCGTCGCGGTCTGCCTGGGATTGCTCATCCTGCTCGCCGTCCTGCTGGCCGGCGCGCGCTACGGGGTCCTGGTTCCGCAGGCCCGATTGCTGATCGAGGCCCGGACCGACGGGCTCAAGCTCGGCAGCCTGGGCCGATTGAAGATCGAGGGGCTTTCCGGGGACATCTGGCGTGATTTCCGCATCCGCCGGCTCACGCTGCGCGACGAGAAGGGCGTCTGGCTCGAAGCCAACGACGTGCGCATGCGCTGGCGCTATGCGGAGCTGCTGGTCCGCCGCTTCCACGCCGACGAGATCGAGGCGCGCACCATCCGTCTGCACCGTCGCCCCACCATGGGGCCGAAGGGCAAGGACCAGGGCTTGCCGGTGTCGTTCTACATCGACGACGCCCACGCTCGCGTGGAGATGCTGCCAGGCTTCAGTCAACAGCGGGGCGTGTACGATCTCGACTTCTATCTTGCGGTGGCGCGCCGCGGCGGCATGCGCGGCACGGTGCGGGCCGACAGCCTGTTGAATGCGGGCGACCACCTCAACGTACGGTTCGACTTCCAGCGCAAGAAGCCGATGTTGCTGCTCGCGGACGCGGTCGAAGCGAAGGGCGGCGCCATTGCAGGCGCGCTAGGCCTGCCCGCGGGCGAGCCCTTCCTGCTGCGGGTGGAGGCCGGCGGGCCGATGTCGGCGGGCCGGTTCACGGCTCTGGCCATGTCCGGCGCGCGGCGCCCGCTCGAGGCCGCCGGCGCCTGGAATCCGCAAGGCGGCCAGGCGAGCGGCCGGGCCTCGCTCGACGCCTCCAGCCTGACTGCGCCCTGGGCGCAGCGGATCGGCCGCGAGGTCCGCTTCAACATCACCGGCCGCAAGGCGACGAAGGATCTCTACGATCTCGCCCTCGACGCCTCGGCCGAGAACCTGGCGATCCGCGCCCAGGGGCAGGGCGATATCGGCGCGCGCAAGATCGGTCCGCGCGGCGTCGCCTTCACGGCGACCAGCCCGGCCTTGTCGCGGCTTTCGGACGGGCCGCAGATGGGACCAGCGCGGGTGACCGGCCTGGTGACCAACCAGGGCGTCCGCTGGCGTGTCGCCGGGAACGCGACGGTCGGCCAGGCGGCGCTGGCCGGCTATGCGCTGGAGCAGGCGTCCGGGCCTTTCGAGCTGGTGCGGGACCCGAACGGCGTCTCCGTCAAGGCGACGCTCATCGGCCGGGGCGGCCGCGGAGCCGGCTGGCTCGCGGCCCTGTTGGGCGGCGCGCCGCGAGCGAGCCTGGAAGGGGCCCGGCTGACAGACGGGCGCCTGTCGCTGCGCCGCCTGGACCTCGCGGGCTCCGGGATCAAGGTGGAGGCGAAAGGCGGGCGGGGCCTGCTGGGCGCGCTGAACGTCGACGGCCGGGCCGACCTCGCCAACCTGGCCGCGGCGCGGCCGGGCGCAAACGGCGCGGCGCATATCGACTGGTCGGCGTCGCAATCGCGCGCCAGCCAGCCGTGGAACTTCAAGCTCAAGGCGTCCGGCGAAAAGTTCGCGACCGGCTTCGCCGAGGTGGACCGCCTGCTCGGCGGAAAGCCGAAGTTCGCCGCACAGGCCGCGCTGCAGGGGCGCCGGCTGTCGGTGGCGGACGCGCGGCTTGACGGGGCGGCCGTACGCGCATCGTCGGCGGGCGTGCTGGCGGAGAGCGGCGCGCTCAACTTCAAGCTCGACTGGTCGGCTCAAGGTCCGTTCCGAGCTGGCCCGGTGGAGATCACCGGAGCAGCCAAGGGAACCGGCGCGATCACCGGAACCTTGGGGACGCCACGCGCCGACCTCCTGGCCGATTTCGAGGCCATCGACCTGCCCCGACTGCCGCTGAAGCAGGCGCATCTGACGCTGAGCTTCCTGCGCAAGCCCGACGGCTCGAGCGGGATGATCGCGGCGACCGCCGTCAGCGCCTATGGTCCCGCCCGCGGCCGCGCCGACTTCCGCTTCCCGCAGGGCGGCGTCGATCTCAGCGGCCTCTCGGTGGATGCAGGCGGGCTGAAGGCGGACGGTTCGGTTTCGCTCCGCCGCCGTTCGCCCTCCGCGGCGGACCTGACGATCGCCGTCGGGCGAGGGGCGTTCCTGGAGGCCGGCCGCGTCGCCGGCCAGGTGCGGATCGCCGACGCGAGCGGAGGGCCGCGCGCCGACCTGAACCTTGTCGCCGAGGGCGCGCGGACGCCCGGCTCCACGACGACCCTCACCGCCGCCCGCCTGACGGCGCAGGGGCCAGCCAATCGCCTGCCCTATGCGCTCGACGCCAAGGGCGTAGCGGCCTCCGGCGCCTTTTCGGCCAAGGGCTCCGGCGTCTTCGCCATGACCAGCCCCGGCTATGAGGTCAGTTTCGACGGCGCCGGCCGCCTGGGCCAGCGCGACCTGAAGACCCTGGAGCCGGCCAGCTTCCGCTTCGGCGGCGCCGAGCGCAGCGCGCGCGTCCGCCTCGCCGCCGGCGACGGCGGTCGCATCAGCCTGGACGGAAAGCTCACGGACGCAACGGCGGACATACAGGCGCAGCTTGCCGGCGTTGGGCTGAAACTGGTCGACGAGGATCTGGCTGGCCGTGTCGACGCCACCCTCACGCTGCAGGGGCGGGGCGGCCGGCTGAACGGCGGCTTCGAGGCCAAGCTCGCCGGCGCCCGGGGACGCGGCGCCCCGCGCGTCAGCGGCGTCGACAGCGTCGTCAAGGGCCGGCTGGGGGACGACAGCCTGGCGATCGACGCCACGGCGACCAACGGCCAGGGCCTGCGCGCCAACGCGAGCCTCGTCCTGCCCACCGAGGCGTCAGCCGCGCCGTTCCGGGTCGCCCTGGCCCGTCAGCAGCCGATGCAAGGGCGGTTCCTCGCCCAGGGCGAGGTGCAGCCGCTATGGGACCTGCTGATTGGCGGCGAGCGCAGCCTGTCCGGCCAGGTTCAGGCGGAAGGCGCGATCGGCGGAACCCTGGCCGATCCTCAGGCCACGGGTCATGTGGCGGTGAGCGGCGGGCGCTTCGATGACGGAGGCACCGGCCTCTCCCTTCGCAATGTCGCGATCAAGGCCAACTTCGCCCGCGCCGCCATCGACGTGACCCAGGCCACCGGCGTCGACGGCCACGGCGGATCGCTTTCCGGTTCCGGGCGCATCAGTTTGGTGCGCCAGGGCGTGTCGAGCTTCCGCCTCGACCTCGACGACTTCCGCCTGATCGACAACGAACAGGCGACCGCGACCGCCACGGGCCAGGCGACCGTCAATCGCGACGCCAGCGGCAAGGTGAAACTCTCCGGCGCCTTCATCATCGACCGCGCCGACATCTCGCCGGACCTGCCGACGGGCGCCAGCGTCGTCAGCATGGACGTCGTCGAGAAGAACCGGCCGGCGGAACTGATCGCCGCCGAGCGCGCTACGGCTCCGCGGGTCGCGGCCGGCGGCGCGGCAGGAATCGCCCTGGACGTCAGGCTCAAGGCGCCGGGCCGCGTCTATCTTCGCGGACGCGGGCTCAACGTGGAGCTCGGGCTCGACGCCCACGTCGGCGGGACGACGTCGGCGCCGCAGTTGACCGGAACCGCGCGGGTGATCCGCGGCGACTACGACTTCGCCGGAAAGCGCTTCGAGTTCGATCCGGAGAGCGTGGTCTATCTCTCGACGCGGCCACGCGACATCCGCCTCAACCTGATCGCCGAGAGAGACGATCCGACGCTCACCGCCGTGGTCCGCATCGGAGGCACCGCCGCCAAGCCCGAGATCACGCTCAGCTCGACGCCCAGCCTGCCCAGCGACGAGGTGCTCTCTCAGGTGCTGTTCGGCGCTTCGGCCTCGCAGCTTTCGCCGCTGGAGGCGGCGCAGCTCGCGGCCGCGGTCTCCGCCCTGGCCAGCGGCGGCGGCCTGGACGTGATCGGCAATCTGCGCGCCTTCGCGGGCCTCGACCGGCTGGCGCTCGCCGGCGGGGACGCCGGCGCGGGCGTCACCGTCTCCGGCGGCAAGTACATTACGGACAAGGTCTATCTGGAGCTGACCGGCGGCGGCCGCGAGGGACCGACGGCCCAGGTGGAGTGGCGGATCAAGCGCCAGCTCTCGATCCTGTCGCGCCTTGGCGGTCAGGCGGGAGCGCGGCTCGCGGTGCGCTGGCGGCGCGACTACTGAGCTGCGGCCTGGGCCAAGTTACAGCGGGCCCAAAGCCTCAGTGGCAGATGCGGGGCCGGAGCTGGTAGTGGCCTTCGCGGAACGATTCGAAGATCACGGCGGTCTGGGGATGGCCGACCGGCTCGCCCGAATCGTCCGGCAGCAGGTTCTGCTCGGAGACGTAGGCCACGTAGGCGCTGTCTTCGGTCTCGGCGAGCAGGTGGTAGAAGGGTTGGTCCTTGGTCGGACGCAGATCCGCCGGAATAGCCTGGTAGTACTCCTCGGTATTCGCGAAATGCGGGTCCACGTCGAAGATGACGCCACGGAACGAATAGACGCGGTGACGAACGACCTGCCCGATGGCGTACTTGGCGATTCGCGTTTCCATGCTGACGATCTTAGCTCCTTTCTCCTGACCGGGAGGTGAACGGAGCGAGGCTTTGTGCGGCGACGGCCGCCTTCCGCCCTGTGAGGGCGCTTGCTACATTGGTCCCGAAATCAGGCGCGGATTTAGCGCGACCTGCGCAGGACGAAAAGGCGGTCCATGAACGAGGCGCCGAGCGCGCCCGGCGCCGTGTCGCGTAGCCGGGACAGGTCAACGCGTGAGCCACAGTGCTACGCCGCGCTCGATCTGGGCACGAACAACTGCCGGCTGTTGATCGCCACCCCGCAGGAGAGCGGCTTTCGGGTGGTCGAGGCCTATTCCCGCATTGTCCGCCTGGGTGAAGGGCTCACGCAGAGCGGCCGGCTGGGCGAGCCGGCGATGGAACGCGCGCTGGCCGCGCTGAAGGTCAGCGCGGAAAAGGTTCGACGCCGCAAAGTCGTGCGCCTACGGGCGATCGCCACTCAAGCCTGCCGGATCGCCGAGAACGGGCCGGAATTCATCGCCCGCGTGGCGGATGAGACCGGCATCCAGCTGCAGATCATCACCCCGCAGGAGGAGGCCAGGCTCTCCGTCGCCGGTTGCGTGGGCTTGCTGGATCACAGCCATGAGGCGGCCCTGGTGGTCGATGTCGGCGGCGGCTCCACGGAACTGTCGTGGCTCGATCTCAAGGCGGGCGCGGGCAAGGCACCGCCGCCGATGCAGTCCTGGCTCTCGGTGCCGATCGGCGTGGTCACCCTGGCGGAGAGATTTCCTGAAGGTGAGACGGCGACCGAGCGCTGGTTCCGCGCCATGGTCGAGTCGGTGAAAACGGAGATCGCCGCCTTCCGAAGGGCCGACAGCCTCAAGCACGTCTTCGAGCGCGACCGCGCCCACCTGATCGGCACCTCGGGCGCCATCACCAGCCTGGCCGGCCTGCACCTCAACCTGCCGCGTTACGATCGCAATCGTGTGGACGGCATCTGGATGAGCCGCGACCAGTGCGAGGCGGCCGCTCTGCGCCTGCTCGGGCTGAAGCGCCATGAACGCGCCGCCCAGCCGTGCATCGGACCTGATCGCGCAGATCTGGTGCTGGCGGGCGCAGCCATTTTGCAGGCCGTCCAGGAGCTGTGGCCGTGCTCGCGGGTGCGCGTCGCCGATCGCGGCCTGCGGGAAGGGATCCTGATGTCGCTGATGGGCCGGCGCAACGGCCGCCGGCGGCGTCGCGGCGGGCGTGGAAGGGCGACGGCTCAGCCGGCGCCAGCCGCATGACCGAGCCGCCTCGCAAGCGCATGGTCCGACCACCGAGCGGCGGGATCGAAGGCGGCCGTGGGAAGCCTGCGCGGTTGAAGACCGCCAAGCAGCGCACGCCTTCGCAGCAGGCCTGGCTGGAGCGCCAAATCAACGATCCCTACGCCGCCAAGGCCCGTGCGCTCGGCTACCGCAGCCGCGCCGCTTTCAAGCTGGCGGAGATCGACGACCGGCTGAAGATGCTCAAGCCCGGGGCGCGGGTGATCGACCTCGGCCTGGCGCCCGGCGGCTGGACCCAGCTGGCGATCGAGCGCGGCGTGCGCGACATCGCCGGCGTCGACCTGCTGCCAGTGGACCCGATCCCGCCCGCCCACATCCTGCAAATGGACTTCACCGATCCGGCCTGCGGCCCGCGGCTGATCGATCTGCTCGGCGGAGCGCCCGACGTGGTGCTGTCGGACATGGCCCCGAACACTGTCGGCCACCGGCAGACCGATCACCTGCGCATCATCGGCCTGGTCGAGGCCGCCGCCGCCTTTGCAGTCGAGGTGCTGAAGCCGGGCGGGTCCCTCGTCGCCAAGGCCTTCCAGGGCGGGGAGACCGCGGAGCTGATCGCCGACCTGAAGCGCAGCTTCACCGAGGTCCGCAACCTCAAGCCGAAGGCGAGCCGTGCGGATTCTTCGGAGGTCTACATCGTGGCGACTGGCTTCAAGGGGCCGAGCGCCAGGGCCTAGGCTCGCCGCAGCCCGGTCCGCAAGGTTCTCAGCGGCTTGCGGAATTCGTCCCGCGTAACCACATTCGGCGGCGTACGCGGGGTGAAATCTTGCGCACGCTTCGCGCCAGCCGCGGCCAAGCTGCAGCAAGGACACGGCTGAGGCGCAGTGTCGCGCAACCGACATGCTCGGCTTGAACCCCGGTTGAAACGGTCCACATTAAACGCGAGTAAGCCGCCGCTGGACGGCGGGACGGGTCGTCCGACTCAGACGCATCGTCTGGGTGACCGCGGCCGGTCGCCGAGCCCGAGCTCCCAACGGGCCGGTCAGGAGTTAGAGCATCATGTCCGAGATAAAGATCCTGCCGATCCTGCCGCTGCGGGACATCGTGGTCTTTCCGCACCAGCCCGTGCCGCTGTTCGTCGGCCGGGAGAAGTCCGTGCGCGCGCTCGAGGAAGCGATGCGCAACGAGGGCAAGCAGATCCTGCTCGCCACGCAGAAGGACAAGGACGACGACGATCCCGCGCCGGCCGCCATCTACGACGTGGGCGTGGTGGCGACCGTGCTGCAGCTCTTGAAGCTGCCGGACGGGACGGTGAAGGTGCTGGTCGAAGGTCGCGCCCGTGCAGGCGTGACCCGCTTCACCGACCAGCCCGAGTACTACGAGGCCGAGATCGCCTATGTGCAGGAAGACGGCTCGGGTTCGCCCGAGGCTGAAGCCCTGTCGCGCGCGGTCGTCGAGCAGTTCGAAAACTATGTGAAGCTGAACAAGAAGGTTCCGCCGGAAGCCCTCGCGGCCATCCCGCAGATCGAGAACCCCGGCGAGCTGGCCGACCGCATCGCCTCCCACCTGTCGGTGAAGATCAGCGAGAAGCAGCAGCTGCTGGAGATCTTCAACGTCGTGAAGCGCCTGGAGAAGGTCTACGCCCTGATGGAGGGCGAGATCAGCGTCATGCAGACGGAGAAGAAGATCCGTAACCGCGTGAAGCGCCAGATGGAGAAGACGCAGCGCG
>Ga0207668_10000588_pt1 | contig 22596 bp, 26 predicted proteins | sample KBSS43metaG_FD_184323 | JGI IMG/M metagenome (GOLD analysis project Ga0207668, IMG submission 184323) | Switchgrass rhizosphere microbial communities from Kellogg Biological Station, Michigan, USA - KBS S4-3 metaG (SPAdes) (version 2) | ecosystem: Host-associated > Plants > Roots > Rhizosphere...
GAAATGTTGACGAGCGCGCCGCCGCCTTGCGCACGCATCGCCGGCGTCACCAGCCGCGCCATCCGCACGACGTTGAGGAGCACGAGATCGAGGCCGGCGTGCCAGTCGGCGTCGCCGAGATCGAGCAGCGGCCCCTTGACCGGATGCCCGGTATTGTTGACGACCCCGTCGACCCGGCCGTACGCGGCGAACGTATCGTCGACGAGGCGGGCAAGGTCGGCGGCATTGTCGGTTGACCCGCGCGTCGCGCGGCCGCCGAGTTCCTGCGCCAGCGCAACGACATCGTCGCCGCGGGCCAGTAGCGACACTCGATAGCCGCGGCCGGCCAGTTCGCGCGCGCACGCGGCGCCCATGCCCTTGGAGGCGGCGGTGATGATCGCCACCGGTGTCGTCGTCGTCATTGCGTGAGGGTCCTCGAAAAGCTGCGCTCAGGAATGTGGAAGACCGCATCAGGCGGTGCGCGTCGCGCGACGCCGGCGCTTCGGCGGCCCCGTCCGGCTTCAACGCACGGCGCGCACTGCCGTTGACTGCGCCTGCAACCCTGCATCCGCCGCTCCTTCGCTTACGTCGGGACGCCGACGATGGCGTCGATGCGCGCCATGACGTCGGGGGTGAGAAGAGTAACGACCGCGAGCGCCTTCAGGTTTTCGACAACCTGCGCCGGCCGGCTCGCGCCGGTGATCACCGACGACACGTGCGGGTTCTTCAGGCACCACGCCAACGACATCTGCGCCATCGTGCACCCGAGTTCCCTGGCGATCGGCGCCAGCGCGCGCGCCTTGGCGAGTTTCGCCGGCTCGGTCAGCCGCTCGGCCAGCCATTCGTAGCCCTTGACGGTGCCGCGTGAATCCTTCGGGATACCGTCGTTGTACTTGCCGGTCAGCACACCCAGCGCCAGCGGGCTGAACGTCGTTGCGCCGTAGCCGAGGTCGGCGAACAGCCGCGCGTACTCCTTCTCGAAGCGCTCCCGGTGCAGCAGGTTGTACTGCGGCTGCTCCATCACCGGCTTGTGCAGGTGATGCTGGTCGGCGATCTGCCACGCGGCCCAGATCTCTGCCGCCGTCCACTCCGACGTGCCCCAGTACATCGCCTTGCCCGACGACACGATGTCGTGCATCGCAAACACCGTTTCCTCGAGCGGCGTCGCGGGGTCGGCGCGGTGGCAGTAGACGAGGTCGACATGGTCGAGCCCGAGCCGGGACAGCGATCCGTCGATCGCCTGCATCAGGTACTTGCGATTGAGCGTGTTCTTCTCGTTCGGGCCGTCGTGCAGGCCCCAGTAGAACTTGGTCGAAACGATGTACGACGAGCGCCGCCAGCCGGTCGCGCGCAGCACCTCCCCCATGATCGTTTCGGAGCGACCCTTGGCATAGACCTCGGCGTTATCGAAGAAATTGACCCCGGCGTCGTACGCGGCCGTCATGCATTCGCGGGCGAGGTCCGCGCCCATCTGCGTGCCGTAGGTCACCCACGAACCGAACGACAGTTCGCTGACCTTGAGCCCGGAGCGCCCGAGCCGGCGGTAATTCATCGTAGTCATCGTGTTCCCGGGAGTCGATACGGCGGATCGCGGCTGCAACCCGCTAGAATGAGCGCCCGATTGTAACCGGAAGGACTCGCATGCCCTCCCGTCGCCGTCCGCCGCTCGATGTCGCCGCATTGTGGCAGTTGAAACGCATCGGCGTCCCCACGCTGTCACCGGACGGCGCGCAGGCCTGCGCCCCGGTCACGTCCTACGACATGGACAAGAACGAGGGGAGCACCGGCCTGTGGCTGTTCCCCACGTCCGGCCGCGGCAAGCCGAAGCTCCTGACCGCCGGCGACAAGGACAGCGACCCGCGGTGGTCGCCCGACGGACGGCTGATCGCGTTCACCGCCAAGCGCAAGGACGACACGGAAGCGCAGGTCTACGTGATCGCGCCGGACGGCGGGGAAGCGCGGCGGCTGACGTCGGTTGCAACCGGTGCTTCGGCGATCAAGTGGTTTCCGGACGGCAAGCAGATCGCGTTCGTGTCGTCGGTATGGCCGGACCTCACAACAGACGCCGCACAGAAGAAGCGGATGCAGCAGCGCAAGGACGACAAGGTCAAGGCGCACGTGACCGAGCGCGCCGAATTCCGGTTCTGGGACCATTGGCTGACCGATGGCCGAGAGCCGCACGTGTTCGTCTGCGACATTGCCACCGGCCGCAGTCGCGACGCGTTCGCCGGCACCGGACTGAAGCTGCCGCCGTGGGAGCCGTCGGCCGACGATTTCGATATCGCGCCGAACGGCCGCGAGCTCGCGGTCACCATCGACCCCGCCGTCGAACCGGGAATGATGAATCGCCGCGACATCGTGACGCTCGACCTCGTCACGCGTCGCAAGCGCGTGCTGACCGCGGACAGCGGGATGGACGATGCCGGCCCCGTCTACTCCCCTGACGGCCGGTTCATCGCGCACGTGGCGTACAACACGCGCCGCGCGTTCAACGACCAGGGGCACCTGCGGATCATCGAGCGCAGCAGCGGAACGTGGCGGCGTCTCGCGCCGCGCTTCGACCGGCAGCCGTCGCACTACCGCTGGACGCCGGATGGCGGCGCGCTGCTGATGACGGTCGAGAATCACGGGCGCGTCGGGCTGTACCGGCTGCCGTTGTCCAGCCCGGGACCGACGCGCCTGGTGGCCGGCGGGGTCGTCGCCGGGTATGCGCAATCGCGTGACGGCACGGTTATCGTGTTCAACCGCGCCTCGTACGCGCATCCGCCGACGTTGTTCGCCTGCCGCGCCGACGGCGGCGGCGAGCGGTCGATCGAAGCGCTGAACGCGCCGCTGATGAGCCGGCACGCGCTGGGCGAGACGCGCGAGTACACGATCAAGGGCTGGGGCGGCGAGCCGGTGCAGGTATGGGTCACGTATCCGCCGTCATTCGACCCGAAGAAAAAATGGCCGCTGATGCATTCGATTCACGGCGGTCCGCATGCCGCGCATCAGGACGGCTGGCACTTCCGGTGGAATTCGCAGGTGTTCGCCGGACAGGGCTACGTCGTGGCGATGGTCAACTACCACGGCTCGTCGGGCTTCGGTCAGAAGTTCCTGGAAACAATCGCCGCGCAATACGGCAAGAAGGAGTTCGCCGACGTCGAGGCAGCGACCGACTTTCTGATCGGGCGGCGTTATATCGACCGCAACCGGCTGGTCGCGACCGGCGGCAGCTACGGGGGCTTCATGGTCGCCTACATGAACGGGCACACGGATCGCTACCGCGCATACGTGTGTCATGCCGGCTGCTACGACTGGGTCAGCATGATGGCCACCGATGGCTACCGGTTCTTCGCGCGGGAGCTCGGCGCATTCCACTGGGACAACGAGCCGAAGGTGATGGCGCAATCGCCGCACCACTACGTAAAGCGGGCCAAGACGCCGACGCTCGTCGTCCATGGCGAGCTCGACTATCGGGTGCCGGCGACGCAGGCGCTGCAGTACTACGACACGCTGAAGGCCAAGGATGTTGCCGCGCGTCTCGTCTATTTCCCGGACGAGAACCACTGGATCCTGAAGCCGCAGAATTCGCGGCTGTGGTACGGCGAGTTCTTCGGATGGATCCGGCGCTACGCGACCGGCGGCGCGGCGAAGATCCGCGCGTAGCGTGACCGGCGGGGCGGCCTACGTAGCGACGCGCGGCGCGTTGCGGCGCTCGAGCGCCTCCTGGCAGCGGATGCAGCGTCGGGCGGCCGGATTTGCGTCCAGCCGCGCGGGCGCGATCTCGGCGCCGCAGTCGATGCAGAGGCCGTAGCTGCCGTCGGCGATCCGCTCCAGCGCAGCCTCGACTTCCGCCAGCTCCTTCACGTCGCGCGACACCTGCGCGATATCCAGCGCCGCCATCTCGTCGGCGACCGCCCAGTCGTCGGTGTCCTCGAGCCGGTTGCGCAGCGCCATCACCCGCGGGTCGTCGTGGTCGGCGAATTGCGCGCGCACCTCGGCGCGCAATTCCGCGCGTCGCGCGCGGAGCCGGGCGCCCTGCGCGGCGTGCTCGGTGGAGGTCGGCGAGGGTCGGGTCACGAGGGTCCTCCGTCGCGGGAAGTTCGGTAGCGGATCAGGCTGGGTTCGCGCCAGCGCCGCCAGGGCAGCGGGACTTGAAACCCGTCCGGCAGCCCGCAGATTCGTCGTATGGCGAGGCGCTCCGTCAGTGTACTGCTGACGCGGCACGCCGACTTCCAAAAATTGACGAAGGAGATCACGATGTCCCAACTGCAAGCGTATGACCCGATCACCGGCACTGCGATCGACGACCTGTTCCGCGGCTTTTTCGCACCCGTGCGCCTCGAGAAGTCCGGCCCGGCGGCGATCAAGATGGATGTTAGCGAAACCGACAACGGATACCAGGTGCGTGCCGAAATCCCGGGCGTCAAGAAGGACGAAATCCAGGTGACGATCGAGGGCAACCAGGTGACGATCGGTGCCGAAGTGAAGCGCGAAACGGAGTCGAAGGACGGCGAGCGGGTGCTGCGCACGGAGCGCTACTACGGCCGGGTGTTTCGCAGTTTCGTGCTGCCGACCGAGATCGATGAGTCGGCGAGCGAGGCCAAGTACGAAAACGGCGTGCTCGACCTGAAGCTGGTGAAGAAGGCGCCGGTATCCGGCCGCAAGCTGTCGATCCAGTAACGCCGCACGCGCAATGACGGCGACCGGGCCGACGGAAGCCCGGTTGCCGGCTGCCTAGCGCACGCGCTTCGCCGGGAACTCTTCCTCGATGTTGTCGCGGTAGTAGCTCCACGGCGACGACGCGCTCGCCAGCAACCGCCATGTTTCCGGCGACACGCCGCTGTACTCGAACGTTCCCGCCGTGAGCTCGACGACCAGCGTCCGCCGCGCCGCGTCGTAGCCGGCCGCGCGCAGGCTGCCGCCGTGCATCCGTTTCATTTCCATCGTCAGTTTCCGCCGTGGAGAAACGCGCGCACCTTGGCCGGCGCGAGCCGGTCACCGTCGTGGAACGCGGTGGACGGCACCGCGCGCAGCGCGCGGCCGGACGCGTCCAGTTCGATCAGCGTCGGGACCCAGTCGAGTTTCGGATAACGGGCCAGTACGGCATCGTTGCGGTTCTCGGTGCCGACGAAAACCTTGACCTGCACGTAACGCGCGTCGCGCGCCTCCGCCAGTGACGGGTCGGCGGCGAACAGCGCGTCGAGCACCCTGCAGTCCTTGCACCAGTCACCGCCCACGATCAGAAGCACGTGCTTGCCGGCGGCAGGCGCCGCGGCGAGTGCGCGGGCGATGTCGGCCGCCGCATCGCGCGTCGCGTCGTAGCGCACGACGCCGGCGTCGGCTGCCGCCGGCGTCGTCTGCGCGTGGACGAGCGGCAGCCACAGTGCAGCCGCCAGCAGCAGCCGCGCCCAGGGTTGCGACGCGGCGGCGTACAGCGATCCGGAAGGCCAGCGCAGCATGACGGGTCAGTATTGCAACGCGCACCCGGTGCCGTCAATGGCGCAGCCTTGCCGTACCGCTGTCGTCATTTCGGCGCCGATCCCCACACTGCCTTCAGCCGCTGATCGCGTCCGCAGCCGTTCCGGTAATACTTGTAGCGGACCGGGTTCTTCACGTAGTAGTCCTGGTGGTAGTCCTCCGCCGGCCAGAAGTCGCCGGCGGCCACGATGGGGGTCACGACCGGTTCCTTGAACGGCTTGGTCGATTCGATTTTCCGCTTCGATTCCTCGGCGAGCCGCCGCTGCTCGTCGGTGTGCACGAAGATCGCGGCGCGGTATTGCGAGCCACGGTCGCAGAACTGGCGATCGCCCACCGTCGGATCGATGTTCTTCCAGAACACGTCGAGCAGCGTCTGGTACGAGACCTTCGCCGGATCGTAGGCGACCTGCACGACTTCGGCGTGGCCGGTAAACCCCGCAGACACTTCCTCGTACGTCGGGTATTTCTTGGTGCCGCCCATGTAGCCCGACGTCGTCGACAACACGCCCGGCAACGCGTCGTACGGGGGCTCCATGCACCAGAAACAGCCGCCGGCAAATGTCGCGACGGCGGAGCCGGCGGGCCGCGCAGCAGCGGCTGGCGGCGTCTGCGCGAGCGCTGGCGGCGCCAGCAGGAGGGCGGTCAACAGGACGTGATGCCAACGCAGTTGCAACATTCGGGATTCTCCTGGGCAGCCGAGGCCGCGGGCTTGATCTTCAGTCGGGCGACGAAAGCCACGCTTACGCCCCCTTGCGTCAGCCGCGCGGCCGCATCCGGTCCGCCGCCTCGAAATACTGCCGCGCGTGCTTCAGCAGCTGGCCGTCCGCTGGATGATCGGCACTCTCGACACCGACGACCTTGGCGGCAACGGCCGGATCGTGCACCTGCCACCACTTGAGCAGCTGCAGCTTGGTGGCGGCAGGGCCGACCAGCAGCACCTCGCCCGACGTGCGCACCGCGTCGGCGATCCGGCGAAAGAATTCGGCGTCGTCGCGGGAAGGGCCGGCCACGCGCTGATGGACCTCGCGGCTGCCGGCGCGCGCGTGGACGAGCGCCATCTCGGCCTCGTCGCGGTTGAAGCCGATGACATGGGCCTCGACGGCATCGACCCAAACGACCGCGTGATAGTGACTCATCGTCCCTGTGCACAGTGTGGAGCGATTGTATCGTCCCGGTGCTACGATGGCGCCCGTTCGCCGACATTCCCGACCGATGCTTCGTACCGCATTGCTGATCGTTGCACTGTCCGTCGCGTCGCCCGCCGCCGCTGACGGCGGCACGCTGCGTGCGTCGTTCCGGATCGCCGAAACCAGCTTCGACCCGGCGTTCGCGTCCGACGCCGCGTCCGACAGCGTGATCAGCTGCATCATCGAGCCGCTGCTCAGCTACGACTATCTGGCGCGGCCGGTCAAGCTCGCGCCGCGGACGGCCGAGGCGCTGCCGGTCGTCAGCGACGGCGGCAAGACGTATACGCTGAAACTCAAGCCCGGCGTGTTCTTCACGCCCGATCCGGCGTTCGGCGGCAAGCCGCGCGAGCTCGTCGCCGCCGACTACGTCTACAGTTTCAAGCGTCATCTCGACCCCGCGTCCAAGTCGCCCTGGGCGTGGATGATCGAAAACCGCATTGCCGGCGCCGCCGACGCGCAGGCGGCCGCAGTCAAGGCCGGCAAGTTCGACTACGGCGCGAAGATCGCCGGGCTCGAGGCCATTGACAAGCACACGCTGCGCATCCGGCTCACCGAAGCCGACTATCGCTTTCCGTACGTGCTCGCGTTGCCGAACTTCGGTGCGGTCGCGCGGGAAGTCGTCGAGAAATACGGACTCGACGTCGGCGCGCATCCGGTCGGCACCGGCCCGTTCATGCTGGGCGACTACAAGCGGAGTTCGCGCATCGTCCTCGTGCGCAATCCCGGCTACCGGCCTGAAACGTACGTCCCGACCGGGCCGGTTCCCGCGGAGCTGCAACCAGTTGCCGCAGCGATGAAGGGCAAGCGGCTGCCGCAACTCGACCGGATCGAGATCAGCGTGATCGAGGAAGGCCAGTCTCAGTGGCTGGCGTTCCTCAACGGCGAGCTCGACCTGATCGAGACGTTTCCGCAGGACTTCGTCGACGAGTTGCTGGTCGACGGCAAGCTCCGCCCGGCGCTCGCGGCGAAAGGCATCCGCCACGTGATCAACCAGCGGCCGAATACGTGGTGGATCTACTTCAACATGGAAGACCCGGTGGTCGGCGGCTACACGCCCGACAAGATCGCCCTTCGCCGCGCCGTCGGCATGGGCTTCGACAACACGACCTACCTGCGCGTGGTGCTGAAGGGAAGGGCGCTACCGGCGACCGGCATCATTCCGCCCGGTGTCGAAGGCCACGTCGCCAAGCCGGCGTTCGACGCGCAGCGCTACGATCCCGCGGCGTCACGGGCGCTGCTCGATCGCTTCGGCTACAAGGATCGCGACGGCGACGGGTTTCGCGAGACCCCCGACGGCAAGCCGCTGAAGCTCGAGTACTGGTCGACGCCGACCTCGCAGACGCGCCAGTTCGACGAGCTGCTGCAACGAAACATGACGGCGATCGGCCTGCGCATCGAGTTCCGGAAGGACCGGCTCCCCGAGCTGCGCAAGATGGCGCGGCTGGGCAAGATTCCGATGCGCGCCGACGGCTGGAACGCCGACTACCCGGACGGCGAAAACTTCATGCAGCTCCTGTACGGCAAGAACGTCGGGCAGGAAAACCAGGCGCGCTTCCAGCTCGCCGGATTCGACCGCCTGTACGAGGACGCGCGCCGGCTGCCGGACGGCCCGCCGCGCAACGCGCTGTTCGCGCAGATGACCGAGCTCGCGCTTACCTACGCGCCGTGGCGCATGACGTTCAACCGGATCGAGGACCAGGTGCTGCACCCGCAGGTGCGCGACTATGCACCGCACCCGATCCTGTCGCAGGTCTGGCCGTTCCTGCGCATCGACGGCGCACCTGCGAAACGCTGAGCCGAGCGGGGCCGCCGTGCGTCACACGCTCGGCGGCGGAACGCCGGCGCGCGCGGCGAACAGCTTCGCGATCGCCGCATCGTCCTCGTCCCCGTGTCCGGCGTCGATCGTTGCGTGAAACGCGGCCAGGGCGGCCGTCGCGAACGGCGCGTCGCAGCCAAGGCGCGCAGCGACATCGACGGCGATCGCAACGTCCTTCGCCAGGATCTTCGCGGCGGCGCGCGGCTCGTAGTCGCCGGCGAGCGCCCGCGGCATCCGGTCGTTGAAGATCCAGCTGGCACCGGAACTCGCGCTGATCACGGCCGCCGCCTGCGCGAGATCGAGGCCGCCCTTCCGCGCGATGGCCAGCGCTTCGGCGCCGGCCGCGAGGTTGGCCGCGGCCAGCAGATTGTTGACGATCTTCATCATCGCCGCGTCGCCGGCGCGGTCCGACAGCGTGAACACGTTGGCGGCGATGGCCGCGAATACCGGTGCGCAGCGGGCGCGAGCTTCGGCGTCACCAGCGACCATTATCGTCATCGTGCCGGCAGCGGCCTTCGCCGGTCCCCCGGACACCGGTGCGTCGACGAGCACGATGCCGCGGTCGGCGAGCCGCGGCGCCAGCGCCAGCGTGAATGCAGGATCGACGGTCGACGAGAGCACGACGATGCCGCCGTCGGTGAATGCGTCCACCGCCCCGTCGGGCGCGAACAGCACCGCTTCGACCTGCGGCGCGTCGACGACCAGCACGATAGCGATCCGCGCGCCGCGGGCCACGTCCGCCGGCGAATTGGCCGCGACCGCGCCACGGGCCACCGCCGTTGCCTGCACATCGGGACGGATGTCGCGCGCCAGAACGGGAAAGCCGGCGCGCAACAGCGACGTCACGACACCCATCCCCATCGCGCCCGTGCCGATGACGCCGACCGGATCAGCCATGGGATTGCCGGTGGAACAATCGTCGTTGTCCGCGCCCGACCGGCCGTCGGCGGGCAGCGAGTCGGTGGATCAGGATTTCGGAACCATCACCGGCTCGCAGCCGATGAGGGTATTGGGCGAACCGTCGCGAATCAGCGTGAGCTCCATGCCCTTGCCGCGCAGTTCCATCAGGCCATTGGAGTACCGGACGCCCGAATCGCTGGCGACTTGATACAGATTCACGCGGTCGCCACCGGGGAACAGCAGCCGCGCTTCCTGCTCGGTGAGACGCACGACCAGCCGTTCGCCGTTGAGCTTGCACGCGAACGTATCTTTCGACGGCTCTTCTTCCTTCTTGCCGGTCTGGCAGCCGGCGAGAAGCGTCAGCAGGACGAGCAGGGCGGCGTAACGAAACATGGGACACCTGGCGGCGGCGGGGGGCGCGCCGAGGATAGCATGCGGACCACCGTTTGGCCGAGACGCACCTGCAGTACCGGCGGATGACGCCACGATGCGCGGCACACCCGCGCGTCAGCACTCCGCGATGTTCACCGGCGCATTGCTGATCGACGCTTCCTTGTAGCGCTGCGTCATGCCGCGTCCGGACTCGATCATCGAGCGCGTGAGCGAATCGAGCGCCGAGCGTGGATCGGGATGGTGAATCGCTGCCTCGGCGGCCGCGTAGGCACGCGCAGCACCGGCCGCATTGCGCTCGATGCACGGCTGCTGCACGCGCCCGCCGACAGGGTCGCAGGCGAGCCCGAGATGCGGCTCGAGCGCGAGCTCAGCGGCGCGCAGCACCTGGCGATTGCTGGCGCCCTGCACGGCGGCATAGCCGGCGGCCGCCATCGCCGCTGCGACGCCGACGGCGCTCTGGCAGCCGGCCTGCCGCAGTCCGCTGGCGCGCAGCAGTCCGCCGATCGTTCCGGCGGTCAGCAGGAAATCGACGACACCCTCGTCGGTTGCCATCGGCGTCGATTCGCGCCAGTGCACGAGCAACGCGGCAACCGGGCCTGCGGCCCCGCTGGTGGGCGCCGCGACGACGCGGCCGCCGCACGCGTTCTCCTCGCCGACGGCGGTCGCAAACACCGTGCACCACTGGACCGGCGTTCCGCCGGCGGCATGCAGTGCGTCGGCCTGCGCACCGGCGCGCCGCGTGATCGCGCCCGGGAGCAGGGTGTCCGACGCAAGCCCGCGCTCTACCGACGCCCGCATGACGGCCCCGAGGTAGGTCAGCGCCGCCCGCACTTCACCAGGGCTTTTCTGCCCCGCTTCGTTGGCGAGCGCGAGCACCGCGATCTTCTTGCCTTGCGCCTGGGTGACGGCGAGCAGTTCGTCCGCCGACGCGAACGGAAAAGGCACGCGGGGGCCCTGCCGGGCGATTCCGCGCTCGGTCTCGGCGATGACTTCGCCGTCGCCGATCGACAGGTACCAGCGGCTGGCCAGCGGCCCGCCGTGGGCATCGCGCGCGACGAAGCGCAGCGCGTTGCCGCCGATGCCGGGAGAGCGGTCGACGCGAAACGCGATGTCGCGGCCGGGGACGAAGCCGATCCGGTGTCGGCCGCCGAGGGCGATCGCGCCGTCGGCATCGACCTGCGCATGGCAGGCGGCCAGCGCCGCAGCATCGAACGCCGATTGCGACTTGCCGGCGAGGCCGGCGACGATGGCCTGGGCGGCGCCCGCGTCGCGACCGGCGCACGCGAGCCCGCCGTAGAGCTCGACTTCCACGCGCGCGGTCGCGGCGGCAACGCCGTCGGCTGAAAGGTCATGGACGAACCGCTGCGCAGCGACGAGCGGGCCCACCGTGTGCGCGGACGACGGCCCGGGGCCGGCGCGCAGCACCTCGAAAACGCTTACGTATGCCACCGCTCTCCGCCGGTCGTTGTCGTTGTTGTCGCGCGAGTATTATCCCCGCTCCCGGCGCGCGTGCGCGAAGTCCCGAAGACCGGTGCGAACCGGCCGCCGAACGGACGCACGGTCGTCCGCCGGTCAGCCGTGCTGAACAAATCGAACGCCGTCGTCGTACGACAGCACCTCCGGCAGCGCCCCCTCGCGCAGCGTCCGCTGCACGCCCTGCCACCACTCGGCGTCCAGCAGGTCGGCGTGGTGGCGCAGGAAATCGGCGCGCACGCGCGGATCGGTCAGCAGGAACGTCGCAAACTCCTCGGGGAAAATGTCGCGCGGCCCGACCGCATACCAGACGTCGCCCGACATCTCGTCGTGCCCGGGCGGCGGTGCGGGGATCCGGCGGAACTGGCAGTCGGTCAAGTATTCGATTTCGTCGTAGTCGTAGAAGACGACGCGGCCGAAGCGCGTAACGCCGAAATTCTTGTACAGAAGGTCGCCGGCGAAGATGTTGACCGTCGCCAGCTGGCGGATCGCGTCGCCGTACTCGCGCAGCGCGTGATCGCGCTCGCCGGCGTTCGCGCTCTCGAGGTACAGGTTGAGCGGCATCAACCGCCGCTCGATGTAGAGATGGCGGATGACGATGATGTCGCCTTCCTCCTCGACCAGCGACGGCGCGACGTTCTTCAGCTCCGCGATCAGCGCCGGCGAGAAGCGCGCGCGCGGAAACGCGACATCGGAGTATTCGAGGATGTCGGTCATCCGCCCGGCGCGGTCGTGATGCTTGACCAGCGCGTACTTCTGCTGGACTTTCGCCCGATCGGTGTCCTTGCTCGCGGCGATCTTGTCCTTGATCACCTTGAACACCCATGGGTAGGACGGCAGCGTGAACACGCTCATCACCAGGCCCTTGATGCCGGGGGCGACGACGAAGCGGTCGGTGGAGTGGCGCAAGTGATGCAGGAAGTCGCGGTAGAACAGCGCCTTGCCGTGCTTCTGCAGGCCGACCATCGTGTAGAACTCGGACGGCGTCTTGTCGGCGAGCATCGTGCGCAGGAAATCGACGTACGCACTCGGCACGTCCATGTCGACGAGGAAGTACGCGCGGTTGGCCGAAAACAGCAGCGCGAGCTCGACCGGGTCCATCAGCAGAGCGTCGACGTACAGCTTGCCGGCGTCGTCGTGCTTGATGGCGACGACGAACGGATACGCGTGACTGCCGTTGATCACGCGTCCGACCAGGTACGCGGTACGGTTGCGGAAGAACGGCGATGCCAGCACCTGGATCTGGTGGTTCGCCTCCAGCCGGAACGGACGCGGAAAGCGGTGGCGGAACGCAGCCAGCAGGTGCCGCAGGTCCAGCCGGAAGTCGGCAAAGCGACGCTCGAACCGGAAGTCGAGGATGATGTCGATCAACGCGTGCCGCAGGCCGTGCTGCAGCGGGTAGTAGCTCTTGTACGACGGGGGCTCCGATTCGATATGCTCGGTCGAGACTGCCGGACGCACGAAGATGAATCGGTTGTGGAAGTACGCGCGGTGCAGGATCTTGCACGTCACCGAATTGAAGAACGTTTCCGCGCACTCGGGCTGCTTGTGGTCGATGAGCATCCCGATGTAATGCAGCTTCACGCGCGACCACAGAGCGTCGAGCCGCGCGTCATCGAGCGTCGACGGACGGAATTCACGTTCGATCCGTTCGACGGTCTCGAGCACGCGGCGATCATAGAAATCGATCCGGTCGCGCGCCACGTGGCCGATCGCCAGCCAGTTGGCGGTTTCGAAATGACGCTTCGCCGCGCGCGCGCACTCGCGGAATAGCGCGTAGTGGCGGTTGAAGCCCTCGAGCAGCGCCAGCGCGACCCGGCGCGCGACGTCGTCGGTCGGCTGCAGGATCGGCGTTGCGGCGACGGCGTGCGCGGGCACGACGGTCATCACCGCGACAGCGGCGGTAGGACGGTGGGAAGGAGGGCGCCCATGGCGGGGTCGGCAGCGGTTGTGCGTCGCATCATACCGCGCCGTTCCACCGGACGCCCCTCACGGCGCTCGAAGCGCCGGAGTCGGCTACTGCTTCGACTTCTCGACTTCTTCCTTGGCCTTGGTGACGATCTTGTTGTACTCGTCGACAGCCTCGTTGCCCGCCTTGATCGCCGCTTCGGCGATCTCGCGCGTTTCGACCGAGTACTTCTTGATGCATTCGCCGTAAGCGTCGATCGTTTTCGACCAGGCCACGCGTACGCGCTCGGTGGCCAGGCGGCCGGGAAACTCGTCCGGCTTGGGACAGGTATTCTTGGGAATCGTCACTTGTGCGGCGACCGGAAAAGTCACCGCTGCGGCGGCGACGGCGAGAGCGAAAGACAGCGATTTCATGGGTGATCCAAAGGAACTGGAAAGGCGCCATTGTAAATCGGCCGCCCGGACGGGGGCAAAGCGCTGGCGAACATGGCTGTCGCTGCTCGTGGCGATGGTGGTGGCCGCCTGTGGCGACGGCCCGGAGATCGCGGCCGTCGCCGACCCGCCGCGCGCCGATCCGTCCGCCATTCCGCGGCCGTCGCGACTGGCGCTGGTGCTGTCGTCCGGCGGTCCGCGCGGATTCGCGCACATCGGCGTGCTGAAGGTGCTCGAAGGCGCGGGCGTGCGGCCGGACCTGATCGTCGGCACGTCGTCGGGTGCGCTGGTCGGCGTGCTGTACGCATCCGGAATGTCGGCGACGACGCTCGAGGAGCGGGCGCTCGCAATCGGCGGCAGCGACGTGTTCGACTACGACCTCTTTCGCCGGCGCGTGTCCGGCACCGCGCTGCAGGCGTTCGTCAACGACACGGTCGGCGGGCGGCCGCTGGATCGATTGCGCGTGCCCGTCGTCGTCGTCGCCACCCGCGCCGACGACGGGCAGCCGGTGGCGTTCACGCGCGGCGACGCCGGTGCCGCCGTGCGCGCATCGAGCGCGGTCCCCGGCAGCTTCGCGCCGGTCAGCATCGCCGCCGTGACCTACGTCGACGGCGACATTGGTGCACCGCTGCCCGTGGCGGTCGCGCGGGCACTCGGCGCCGAGCGCGTCATTGCCATCGACGTTGCGCAAAACATCACGCGCGCGCCGCCGCCCTCGGACGCACCGGCAAGCTGGACCACCGAAGCGATCACGCGGCGCGTCAAGATCGCGCGCGAATCTCCGCAGGCCGATGTGCTGATCGAGCCGCAGCTTCCGTACATCACCGGCTTTTCGGTCGACTACCGGAAGATGGCGATTGCGACCGGCGAGGCCGCTGCGCGCGCGGTGCTGCCGCAGATCATGGTGCTGATGCGCTGAGGTGAGGACCAGGTCCGCTGTCGTGCCCCGACGGCCGATCACGGACGATAGCGAACGTCCATCGTCGCGTTGACCTGGCACGCGTAGTCGGCATAGCCGGGAATGCGGCGCCGCCACTCTCCGTAGCGGTTGCCGGCAAGCCGGCGTTCGATGTGCGTGAACGGAAGCACGAGCTCGGCCAGCTGGCGGGTCAGCGTGTCGAGACCGCGCGCAGCCACCGCGCGCAGCGCGGGAAACTGGTCGCGATGGATCGCCTGCAGCGCGGGCTCGGGAAAGTTGTAGCGCGGACACCACAACGCGGTCCAGCCCGACGCGAGTCCGTTCAGATAGTCGACGAGCGCGCGCGACAGCACGTAAGCATCGGATTCGACGTGGACGATCTTGTCGTACCCGTACGTCTCAGCGATGTCGAGGGAGAACAGGAAGCTTCGCCACCAGCCGCGGTGTCCGGTCAGCCCGATGCGTCCCTCGTGCGCAGCGAAACGGTAGAAGAACGTCGAGTAGCCATCCGGCAATACCGGCGGCAGCGCATCCAGCACGGCAATGTCGTGCTCGTCCGGCACGAACGGTGACGCATCGTCGATGACGAACGTTGCCGTGCGCGTTAGCGGCACGGCGCCGTGGAAATCGAGCCAGCGGCGATGGCGCGCCGTCCACCGCTGCGCATCGCGGACGTAGGACGTGCAGAACAGCAGTGTTCCGCCGCTCGACGTCGTCGCCGTGTCCGTGGGTTGCGCTTCCATGCGCCTATGCTACCGTTTCGCAGATGCGCGACCCGCCGACGACGCGAACCCGGCACGCAAATCCGGCGTTGCTGCTGTGCCTGCTCGTGTGCACGCTGACGCTCCCGGCCTGCCAGCGCGAAACGCCGCCGCCGCCGCGTGCGCCCCAGGTCGCGCCTTCGACGCCGATCGCGCCGGCGCCCGTGGTCGCGCCCCCCGCGCCCGAGGCTTCGCCTCCCGCGTCCGCCGCGGTTGCCGCGGCCGAGTCGCCGGCGCCGGCGACCGTCGCTCCGCAACCATCATCCGACGCGTTGCCGTCGACCGACTTTCCGGAAGGACCGATCTATTTTTGCGACAGCGACGCTACGCGAAGCCCGATCGAGATGGAGCCTAAGGTCGAGCAGCTCTGCCGCCGTCATCCGGAGATGGGACCGTGCCAATACGCGCGGAACGCGTGCCGCCAGCGCGGTGGACGAGTGTTCACCGCGAAGGGTGAAGAAGTGACGGTGGCCGTGGAGAGGCGCTACGACGAGCGCGTGTCGCGTGTGCGGCTGCAGGAGGACGGCACGGTCCGGCGCTGAACGCGCGCTCAGCCGCCGAACGTGTCGCAGCTGCGCGGGTCGCCGCTGTCAAGGCCGCGCTTGAACCACTGCTGCCGCTGCCCGCTGGTGCCGTGCGTGAAGCGCTCCGGCGCCACCCGGCCCCGGGTAATCTGATCGTCGCCGACGGCGGCGGCGGCGCGCATGCCTTCCTCCAGGTCACCGGGCTCGAGGATGTTCCGCTTCTGCGCGTAAGCGCCCCAGACGCCGGCGTAGCAATCGGCCTGCAACTCGAGCCGCACCGACAACGCATTCCGGTCGCGTTCACCCATGCGCCGCGATTGCGCATCGAACTGGCTCATCGTGCCGAGCAGGTTCTGCACATGGTGGCCCACTTCGTGCGCGATGACATACGCCTGAGCAAAATCGCCCGCACCGCCCATCCGCGCCAGCTGATTGAAGAACGACGTGTCGAGGTACAGCTTGCGGTCCGCTGGGCAGTAGAACGGACCGACGGATGCCGATGCGCCTCCGCATCCGCGCGTCTCGGTCGCACCGCTGAACAGCACGAGCTGAGGTGGTACGTATTGCTTGCCCATCGCGCGAAAGACCGACGTCCACACATCCTCGGTGTCGCCGAGCACGCCTGCGACCAACTGTTTTTGCGGCGATGCCGGCGGCGCGCCCGTTTGCGGCCCGGGGCCCGGCTGCGACCGCGTCGGAGGCTCGGGCGCCGGCGCGACCGGGCCGCTGCCCTGCATCATGCCGAGGAATTCGAGCGGATTGATGCCGAATACGAGACTCGCGATGATCGCGATGACGATGCCGCCGAGCCCGAGCCGCATGCCGCCGCCACCACCTGAGATGCCGGTGCGGTCCTCGACGTTGCTGCTCTGCCTGAAATCGCCCCAGCGCATAGGATCCTCCGGCATCGTGCCGCGTGCCGCCGATTATAGGCAGCCGTCCGACGGCCACCAGAAGGAGAATACGCCTTTGCGCGTAGGTGCGCGCCTACGTCCTGGCGCTCACTGCTTGGCGGCGGCGATGGCCTTGGCGAGATCCTTGTACTCGTCGCATCCGGTACCGCAGATCTTCTCCAGCGCCGCGAGATGCTGCTGCGCCTTTTCCCGGTCGCCGGTGAGGACGTACGCTTCGCCGAGATATTCATGCGCGCCGCGATGCTTCGGATCGATCTTCAGCGCGCGATCATAGGCGGTGAGCGCGTTCTTGTAATCGCCGGCATTGCGATACGAATAGCCGAGCCAGTTCCACGCGTCGGCACTGTTGGGGTCGTAGTTGGTCGCCGCCTGCATGCTGCTGACCGCGCGCTTCCAGTCCTTCGCCTTGATGGCCGTCAGGCCCATCTCGAGATCGGCGTTGGACAACGTGGGCATGTTGTTGTCGCCCGCCGCGGATGCGTGCGTGGCGAACACCGCGGTGAGCAACAGGGGGATGAGCTTCATGGGTCCTCCAGTGGAAAGCCGACACCAATCGCCAACAGCGGCTTGCCGAGCAGCATTCCGGTCCGCCATTACAGCATGGCGACGAGTTTCCCGCGACCGTGACCCGATTCCATCGCCCGTTGTGCGTCCGCCACGTCGTCGATGGCGAGCCGGCGCGTGATGTGCGGCGTCAGCGCGCCGTCCGCCGCCAGTTCCGCCAGTCGCCGCCACATCGGCGCCCCGCCTTGCAGCGCGAGGGTCACGACGCGCTGTCGCGTCGTAAGCCTCGCAATGGCCGCGCCGACGACGTTGGTGCCAATCGCGCGCGCCGACGGCGCCGTGTTCACATACACGCCGGACGGCGCGAGCACGCCGCGACAGGTTTGCCACGACCAGACGCCGGCCGCGTCGAACACGACGTCGTAGGGTTCTCCACCGGCAAGCGGGTCGTCGCGCGTGTAATCCAGCGCGCGATCGGCACCGAGACTCTCGACGAACGCCAGGTTCGTGGTGCTGCACACGGCGGTGACGTGCGCGCCCACGTGCTTCGCGTACTGGATCGCGTAGTGGCCGACGCCGCCGGCGGCGCCCGAGAGAAGCAGCCGCTGGCCTCCCGCGAGCTGCGCGTGGTCGGCAAGCGCCTGGACGGCCGTGCCGGCGGCGATCGGCAGTGCCGCTGCCGCGTCGAATGCGAGCATGTCGGGCGCGGTGGCGATGCGCGACGCAGCGACCACGACGAATTCTGCGATCGAGCCCTGCCGCCGGAACGGCGACAGGGATCCGAACACTCGAGCACCCGGATAGAACCCGGCGACGTCGCCGCCGCCGCTGCCGACGACCTCGCCGGCGAAGTCGGTGCCTGTCCCGCGCGGCGGCGCATCGAACAGCGGGATCAGGCGCATATGGCCGGCGCGGATTTTCCAGTCCAGCGGGTTCAGGCTCGCCGCCCGCACGCGAACCTTGAGCTCATCGGCGCCCGATGCCGGTTCAGCGACGTCCTCGACGTGCAGCACGTCCGGGGGGCCGTAGCGGTCGTAGCGCAGCGCGTGCATCGTCGACGTTCAAGGCTTCAGTGCGCGATAGAGGAAGGGCAGGCTCACGTCCATCCGGTAGTCGATCGACGAATGCGTGTCGTCGAATTCCTCGTACACGTGCGGCACGCGATGCTCGGCCAGCCGCTTCGACAAGAGGCGCGCGCCGTAATGGAGGTGATACTGGTCGCGCCAGCCGCAATCGATGTAGATGCCGCGCAGTGACTTGAGATTCGCCCGGTAGCGACCGACGAGATTCACCGGGTCGTGCTCGAGCCAGCGCTTCCAGCGCGCCGGGATCAGTTCACCGGTCTCGAGGTTGAACGGCACCCGAAAGCCGTTCGGCGCGCGGGGGTCCGGGTCGTACGTCGCCGCCATCGCAATCTCCATGATCGCGTGGACTTCGGCGTCGCTGAGCTTTTCCTTCGTCCACATGGCCTCGAGGAAACGCTTGATGCGGCCGTCGTCGCGGCCGTTCGCCGCGCGCGTCGCGTCCTTCGCGGCGTCGATGCGGCCGGGCCGGCGGCGCCGGCCGCGGTAGCGATCGAGCTCATTGAGCGTACGCGGCCAGTCGGTGAGGTAGCACAGGTTGAAATTGGCGTCGCCGGAATGATCGGCGATCGCGCCCCAATATTGCGGATAGCGCATGCCGTGGATGATCGCGCCGTAGCCGCCCGACGACTTGCCGAAACAGCCGCGATGCTCGCGCGACGCGAGCGTGCGGAACTCGCGGTCGACGAACGGGACGATCTCGCGGGTCAGGTAGTCGGCATAGTTGCCGACTGCCGACGAGTTGACGTACTGGTTGCCGCCGAGGCACGTGAAGCAGTCGGGGAAGGCGACGATCGCCGGTCCCATCTTCCGGTCGTGCACGAGCCGCGCGACGCGCTCCGGGACGTTTTCGTCGAACGGCCGCCAGTTGACGTGCGCGAGCCCGGAGCCAGTGAAGCCGACGAGGTCGACGAGCAGCGGAAAGCGGCGGCCGCGTCCCGACCGGCTGCCGCGCATCGTGCCGGTGTCGTATTGCGGTGGCAGCCAGATCGCGAGCTTGCGCACATGGGGATCGCCGAGCGGATTGCGGGCGAGGATCTTCGACACGTGTTCGACGACGACCAGCGTGCCTTGCGGATGCTGCGTCTGCTTGCGGGCCATGGGCGGGAGCGGGAAGCGGCGGGTGTCGCACGCCACGCGATGTTACGGCATCGTTGCGATTCCCGCGATCCGGGCGCGGATGCTGCATAGCAAGGTTGTTTGTCCAACCGATGTGGGGCTACGATCGAATCACGCATCGCTACCGGAGAATCCTGATGAACGATTCGCGGCGTGGCGGCATACGGTGGTTGGCGGCACTCTGCGCCGCGGCGGCGTTCGGTGCCGGCGCCAGCGTGCCGGAGGTTTCCGAATGCCTCGAAGGCGGCGATTTCATCGGCAACGCCGCGCACGCCCGTGACAACGGCATCGCGCGGAGCGAGTTCCTCGACCGGATGACCGCGGACTTCGCGGCGATCCGTTCCTATCCGCCGGACCTTCGCTGGTTCGTCAAGGACGACGACGACGAGCGCTTCCTGCTCGCCGCCGCCGCCGACGTCTTCGACCGCCCTGTCGCGCCGGATCGGCATCGAACGAGCTTCGTGCGCGCGTGCCTGTCGCGCGCGACCGCCTGATCGCTACGCGGCCGCCGCCAGCGGCGTTGCCGCGACGCTTTCGGTCGCCAGCACCTGCGCCGCCGCGTTGACGACGGCTGCAATGCGGCCGACGTCGCGCAGTTGCTGTGCGGTGAAACCGCCGTCCTTCAGCAACCGGTAGTGGGAGCCGACGCAGAATTCGCATTTGCCGACGATCGACGCAGCGAGCGCGTACAGCTCGAACGACAGCTTGTCGACGCCGCCGGCGTTGGCGTACGCATTCATCCGCAATTCGGCGCGCAGCGACGCGAGCTCGCTGTCGTCGGCCATCTCGACGTACGGGTACCAGATGTTGTTCATCCCCATCAGCGACGCTGCGGTCAGCGCGGCCTGCGCGTGCGACGCGTCCAACGTGCTGCGGTCGCGAAAGGACGCGATGAGGACCGGCGAACGCGCCGCGAACGCGGCTGCCAGTGCGGCGCCCAGCGCCTGCGTCGGCGACAGGCTCGAGCGTGCGATCGTGCTGTCGAGATTGAGGCGGATGTCCTTCGCGTAGTCGGGAATCCGCGCCTTCAGGTCGTTGAGAAAATCCATGAACCCTCCAAATGAAAGCACCTGCGGCCCGCCCGCGGCGGGCCGCCATACAGGTTGATTAGAGCGTGCCGCCGCCGACCGTCCGGTTGCACGGACACAGCTCGTCGGTCTGCAGGCCGTCGAGCACGCGCAGGATTTCCTCCGGATTGCGCCCGACGTTCAGGTTGTTGACCGAGACGTGCTGGATCACGTTGTCCGGGTCGACGATGAACGTCGCCCGCAGCGCGACGCCTTCCGCGGTATCGCGGACGCCGAGCTGGTCGACCAGCGATCCGGTGACGTCGGCGAACTGCCAATGATTGAGGCGATCGAGATCCTTGTGGTCGCGCCGCCAGCCGAGCTTGCTGAATTCGTTGTCGGTCGAGCCGCCGAGCACGATGGCGTCGCGGTCCTCGAAATCGGCGGCCAGCTTGCCGAAACCGACGATCTCGGTCGGGCACACGAACGTGAAGTCCTTCGGGTAGAAGTAGATGACCTTCCACTTGCCCGGGAACGACTGCTCGGTGAGGGGCTCGAACGCCGACTTGCCATCTTCCTCGTGCTGGTTGAAGCCTGGCTTGACGCCCATGACCTTGAAACCCTCGATCTTCTGTCCAACGGTTTTCATACGCTTTCTCCTGTTCGCCGGTTGCGATGTTAATGAGAACGATTCGTATGTTATGGACGCGCCAGTCATAATGCAATTTGTTTATAGTTAAGACGACGATAACCGCCGTCTATCGACACGACGGGAGGCGACGCGAAGGGCGTCAGCGGAGCGCCAGCATGGTCCCGCGGCAGCGCCGGGCACCACACAGGCAGCGATACGCGTCGCGCTGGCGCTTGCTGACGCGGCCGTCGAGCACCAGCGCGTAGTCGTACGTCAGTTCCTCGCCGGGCCGGATCTCGCGTCGGGCGGCGATGAACACGCGCCCGTTGTCCTCGAGCGCTTCGCAATTCGGACGGCACGAGTGGTTGATCCAGCGCGCGGCGTTGCCGCGCACCGACGCGTCGATGACGCGTCCGTCGTCGAGGCCGAACACGAAGGTGTGATACGGATCGTCGGCGGGTGACGGGCGGTCGTTCGCGATTTCCCACGTCGTGCGCTGACCGCGGTATTCGATGATCCGTTCATCCTTGGCGATGCTGCGGGCGGCGAAGACGCCGCGGCCGTGGATCGTGGAGTGGCGGACGACGTAGGGGCGGGACAGGGAGCGGTCGGGCATACGCGCGATGGGGGAGGCGAAGCCCGTATTATGCCGGGCGCACAGTGGCGTGCCATGTGACAACCGCGCGACGATTTCCTCCTCGGCGTTGCGCGATCAGCGTGGCGCCGCCTTCGCCGCGCGTCGCAAATCGCCGAGCGTCGCCGCGCCGGCGACCAGGTCGCCGCCGCGCGTCACGCGCCAGCCGTCGATGTCGAAGCTGTCCGGCAGACGTTCGCGCCGCGCGGGATAGGCGAGCGTGCCGGCGAGTTTCAGCGCCGGCGCGTCGCGGGCGTCGGCAATCCCGCTGCTGCCGACGCGCCGGTAGCGCAGCGTCATCGTGAACGCGACGTCGCCGCGCGCGCCGGGGCGCACGGTTCCCGACATCGCCCACGGCGCGCCGTACGCCGCACGCTGGGTCGGCGTGGCCGTCAGCAGGTAGCGGTGGTTTTCGGAAAGCCTCACGCTGCGCGCGGCGCGAACGGCGGCCGGTCCTTCGGGAATCGCCAGTTCGAGCAGCGACGCGACCAGTTGTGCGGTCAGCGATGGCGCGCCGAGCAGCGCCGCCGCGTCTCCTTGAAACGTCTCGGGAACGCGGGCGGCGACTGTCTCTGCGGTCGCCAGCGCAATCACTTCGGCGGCCTGCGTGCCGTCCGCCGCGTTGATTTCGAACTTGCCGTGGATTTCCTGTCCGGCCGGATACGCGAGCATGAACCTGCCGACGATCGTGCCGCTCTCCGTGGTCACGTCGGCGCGCGCGAAATCGAGCCAGCGGCCGGTGACGCAGAGTGCCCCTTCCGGCGGCGGTCCGCACTCGGCCGGCCGCACCGCGCCCGGCCGCTGGGCGTGGGCGCCGTTGGCCGCGCAGAGCGCGACGGAGATCGTGAGCAACAGCGCGGGAAGCGGATGCAGCATCGTCGCGATTATCGCGTGCCCGCGCCGATCAGCGCGAGCACGATCGGCGTCGTGAGCGCCGACAGCACCGTCGT
>Ga0207668_10000596_pt1 | contig 22473 bp, 24 predicted proteins | sample KBSS43metaG_FD_184323 | JGI IMG/M metagenome (GOLD analysis project Ga0207668, IMG submission 184323) | Switchgrass rhizosphere microbial communities from Kellogg Biological Station, Michigan, USA - KBS S4-3 metaG (SPAdes) (version 2) | ecosystem: Host-associated > Plants > Roots > Rhizosphere...
GTGCCGCTCGGTGCAGGCGGTCATGGCAGAGCCTCCTTAGCCATGCCCTTCTGGCCCTCGCCTGGCAGGCCGTCGATCGGTGCGGCTGAGTGCCGCTCGGTGCAGGCGGTCATGGCAGAGCCTCGGCGGTCGGCGGGATGGCGTACAGGTTCATGGGATCGGCTTTCGGCGCGCGGGTGCGTGGACATCGCCGCGATCGGTGGCGCGGCGTGACGGCCGGAACGACGTCCGGCCCAACGAGGGCAGGCCGCGACTCGAGGCGCGCGGCGGGCCCGGTGTCCTACGTGCGGCTGATGCCGATGTCGGTCAGTGTCACCGCGCCGGGCTGCCGGGACTTGCAGCTCGTGGGCGGCGGGCCGGCCGGCAGGGTGCGGAACCCGGCCGGGGGCTGCCCGACCGAGGTGCCGTTGGTGGATGCCGCGGGCCGGGGCGCCGCCTGCAGATGGCACCCATCGGCGACCGAAGGCGCGTGCCGCTCGCTGCCGTACGCTGTCGAATAGGTCGGGCCCGCCGCCGCGACAGCGGCCGGTGGCGGGGTGTCGCCGACGCAGTCGCCGGCCACCACGACGCCCATCCCGGCGACCGTGAGCACGGCCAGCAGCCAGCGCAGCACCCGGGTGCGGGTGTCGGGCTGCCGGCGGTCGCGCATACCGGCCAGGTTACGACATCGGCGATCACGACCGGCAGGCGCGCGGCCGCCCGGCCCGCGACGCCAGCGGGCCGGGCGGCACCGATTGTTACTGCTGCGGCGCGATCGTGGTGAACCGGCGCAGCCGTAGGCTGTTGGCTACCACGAAGACCGAGGAGAACGCCATCGCGGCTCCGGCGATCATCGGGTTGAGCAGGCCGGCGGCGGCCAGCGGCAGGGCGGCGAGGTTGTAGGCGAACGCCCAGAACAGGTTGCTTTTGATGATCCGCAGGGTGCGCCGGGACAGCCGGATGGCGTCGACCGCGGCGAGCAGATCACCGCGGACCAGGGTCAGGTCGGACGCCTCGATGGCGACGTCGGTGCCGGTGCCCATGGCCAGCCCGAGGTCGGCCTGGGCGAGCGCGGCGGCGTCGTTGACGCCGTCACCGGCCATCGCGACCACCTTGCCCTGATCCTGCAGCCGCTTGACCGTGTCGAGTTTGTCGGCCGGCAGCACGTCGGCGATCACCTCGTCGATGCCCACCTCGGCCGCGACGGCCCGGGCCACCGTGGCGTTGTCGCCGGTGAGCAGCACCGGCGTCAACCCGAGCCGACGCAACTCGGCGACCGCGTCGCGGCTGGTCGCCTTGACCGCGTCGGCGACCGCGAGGACCCCGCGGGAGGTGCCGTCCCAGCCGGCCACCACCGCGGTCCGCCCGGCCTGCCGGGCGGCATCGACGGCCCGCTCGATCTCGGCCGGCACCAGATACCCGCGGTCGCGCAGCAACTGCGGGCGACCGACCAGCACCACCCGACCCTCGACCGTGCCGGTGACACCCAGGCCTTCCAGGTTGGCGAAGCCGGCCACGGCGGGCAGCACCGCCTGATCGGCGCCGGCCCGGACGATCGCCTGCCCGATCGGGTGTTCCGAGCCGGCCTCGACCGCGGCGGCCAGCCGCAGCAGCTCAGCACCGTCCTGCCCGCCGGCCGGCACGACGTCGACCAGGGTCATCCGGCCGGTGGTGACCGTGCCGGTCTTGTCCAGCACGATCGTGTCCACCCTGCGGGTCGACTCCAGCACCTCCGGACCCTTGATCAGGATGCCCAGCTGGGCGCCGCGGCCGGTTCCGACCAGCAGCGCGGTCGGCGTGGCCAGCCCCAGCGCGCACGGGCAGGCGATGATCAGCACGGCGACCGCGGCGGTGAACGCGGCCGTCCAGCCGCTGGTGCCCACCCACCAGCCGAGCGTGGCCACCGCCAGGGCGATCACGATCGGTACGAACACCCCGGAGATCCGGTCGGCCAGGCGCTGCACCGCGGCCTTACCGGTCTGCGCCTGCTCCACCAACAAGGCCATCTGGGCCAGCTGGGTGTCGGCGCCGACCCGGGTGGCCCGCACCACCAGCCGGCCACCGGCGTTCACCGTCGCCCCCACCACCGTGTCGCCCGGCCCGACCTCGACCGGCATCGACTCGCCGGTCAGCATGCTCTGATCGACCGCCGACGCGCCGTCCTCGACCACCCCGTCGGTGGCGATCTTTTCCCCCGGCCGCACCACGAACCGGTCCCCCACCACCAGCTCGGCGACCGGGATCCGGGTTTCGGTGCCGCCGCGCAACACGGTGACGTCCTTGGCACCCAGCTCCAGCAGCGCGCGTAGGGCGGCACCGGCCCGCCGTTTGGAGCGGGCCTCGAAGTAGCGGCCCGCCAGCAGGAAGGTGGTCACCCCGGCGGCGGCTTCGAGGTAGATGTTGCCTGCGCCGTCGGTGCGCACGATGTCCAGGGTGAACGGATGGGTCATGCCGGGTGTGCCGGCCGTGCCGAAGAACAACGCCCACAGCGACCAGCCGAACGCCGCGAGGGTGCCCAACGAGATCAGCGTGTCCATGGTCGCGGCGCCATGCCGCAGGTTGGTCCAGGCGGCCCGGTGGAACGGCAGCCCGCCGTAGACGACGACCGGCGCGGCCAGGGTCAGCGACAGCCACTGCCAGTTGGTGAACTGCCAGGCCGGAACCATCGCGAGCAACACCACCGGCACGCTCAACACAATCGCGGTGACCAGCCTCGTCCGCAGACCGCGCAGCTCGTCGACCGGCTCCGGCTCCTCGGCAGCGGCCGGCGGAGCCGGCAAAATCGCGGTGTAACCGGTCTTCTCCACCGTCGCGATCAGATCATCGGTGGTCACCGACTCGGCGTACGCCACCGAGGCCTTCTCCGTGGCGTAGTTGACGGTGGCGGTGACGCCGTCCATCCGGTTCAGCTTCTTCTCGATCCGCGACGCGCAGGAGGCACAGGTCATGCCGCCGATCGACAACTCGATCCGGTTCGGGGCCGTCGGCAACGGCCGGGCGGATGCCATGGATGCTCTCCTCACTTGTGCGTGTGGCCGTCGGCGTCGTGCCCGGAGGCACTGGGCTGCGGCGTGCTGCTCGTCGGGGCGGGGGTGCCGGCGACCGCGGTGAACTCGGCGGTCCGCACCCTGCCCTCATGCTGGAAGTCCAGGTATAGCCGGTAACTGCCGGCCGATGGGATCTCGGCGTGGAAGGTGACCTCCGGACCGGCCGTGGTACGGCCGTCGCCGGGCTCCCCGTCCGGGTGCACATGCAGGTAGGCCAGGTCGCCGTCGCGCAGGGCGACCAGATGACCGTACGCGCCGAGGTAGGGCTGCAGGTCGGTGACCGGCCGGCCGGCCTTGCGCACCGACAAAGTCAGTTTCGCCGAGCCGCCCGGGGTCAGGTCGCCGGCCAGGGTGACCTGATAGCCGTCGACCGTGCTGGTCCGCGCCACCGGCGGCAGCGGGCGCGGCCGGTAGTCGCCGGCGGCCGGGACATCGGCGCCGAGCGTGAGCCCGTCGGCGCGCCCGGCCGGCCGGAAGTCGGCGAACACCCGATACTGCCCCGGCGCGGGCACCGCGAGCGGGATCGACCAGGTGCCGTCGCCGGCCAGCGACGGATGGACATGCTGGAAGCCCGCGAGGTCGCGGCGCACCACGATCAGATGCAGATCCTTGTCGTGACTGGTGGTGTATTTCGTGACCGGGGCACCGTCGGTACCGAGCACCTGGAACCGGAAAGGCTCCGGCGCGCCGGTGCTCAGCGCCGGGGTGAGCGGCACCAACCGATAGCCGTCCTGGGCGATCTGCAACCCGGCCGGCAGGTGACCAGCGGTGGTCGTGCCCGCGGCGGGCGCGTGCTGGTCATGGGTGGTGGCCGGCACGGTCGGGGCGGGACCAGCCACGCGGCCGAGGCCGAGGGCGGCGGTGAAGACGACCGCCAGGCCCGCGCCGAACGTGCCGAGTTTCACTGCGGTGTTCATGACTACCTCGCGAGTTCATAGCCGGCCTCGTCGACGGCCGCGGCCACGGCGGCGATCTCGACGGGCCGGTCGCTGGTGACGGTGACCGTGCCCGAGGCCAGGTCGACCTGGACGCCGGTCACGCCGGGGATCTGCTTGATCTCGGAATCGACCGAGTTCACGCAGTGCGAGCAGGTCATGCCGGTCACGGTGTAGGTCTGGGTCGCCATGTCGATCTCCTTGAGGTGACGGGCGGTCCGGTCGCCGCCGAGCATCACTATACCTATACCCCCTTAGGGTATCAAGGAGCGGCAAGACGGTGCTTCTTCCGACGCTGCGGCGGTCAGGAAACCTTGACCTTGGCGGTGGGGCTGACCCCGGCCGCGTTCTGGCCGGTGCCCGGCGCGACCACCCGGTACGTATAGGTGCCGGCCGCGTTCCACACGAACTCGAAGGTGTACGTGCCGTTCGAACGGACCGCCGCCGACGACACGTGCACCCACTTGCCGGCGAGGTATCGCTGCCGCTGCACGGTCGCGCCGGCCCGGACCGGCGCCACCTTTCCGGTCAGCTTGATCTTTGTCCCGCGACGGACCGTGCTGTCCGCGAACGCGGCCGTGAGCCGCCACCGGACCTGGGTGTTCACCACCGGGCTGGTCGCGGCGAGATAGGTCCATGACGGGGACGCATAGAGCCGGTACGAGCCGTTCGCCGCGGGTGTGTAACGCATCGAAACCGTGCCGGCCGACGACGTCGTGCCGGTCGCCACCGTGCGCCAGGCGGTGGTGCCGGCCGGGCACCACTGCAGCGCGACCCGCTGGCCGCCGATCGCCGCACCGGCGGTTGTGGTCAGTTTGCCGGACACGGTCGTGGCGGTGCCGTGGGTGACCGCGGCCGGGGCGCTGACCGTCAGCTTTGTGCTCCGCTGGACGGCGTACGAGCGCAGCGCCGCCCACTGCCGCCCGTCCTCCGTACCCACCGCCCAGAACGCCAGGCCGCGTACGCCGTACCGGCCGATCAGGGTCATCTTGGCGGCGGTGGAGTCGGCGTCGTTGTACCAGACCACGTGTTGGACGCCGTCCGGCGCGGTGTAGCTGAAGTAGGGCGCCGCGTCGGTGACCGAATACTGCCGGGTGGCGCCGTACTGCACCCGCAGCGCCTCGGCCTGCTGGTAGGTGCGGGAGGTCGCGGTGCCGTACCCGTCCGGCTGGGCCGGGTCGGCGGGCCAGTCGTAGCCGTACAGCGGGACGCCGATCTCGATCTTGCCGGCCGGCACCGCGGTCACCGCATACTCGATCACCGTGACCACCCAGGGCAGCGGCGCGACCGCGCCCGGCGCGCCGTTGCGCCAGTGATAGTCGTACGTCATGATGCGAAATCGGTCGGCCGCGGACGCGAGGCCGGCATAGTCGAAGACCGCCCAGTTCGGATCGTCGGCGCGCCGGCGTGGCCCGACGGTGACCGACAGGATCTTGCCCGACGCGTCCAGAGCGGCGCCGAGTTCGCGGGCCAGCGAGACGAATCCGGTACGGACGGTGGCCTTGTCGGTCGCCGTGCCGCCGGAGTTCATCGTCTCGTAGTCGAGGTCGATGCCGTCGTAGCCGTTGGCCGTGACGAGCGAGGTCAGCGCCGCCACGTGGGCCGCCCGCTGGGCGGGATCGGCGAGCAGCCGCGCCATGGCGGGGGCATTGAGCGTCTCGGTGACGGTCGGCACCACCGTCACCCCGCGGCTGCGCAGCGCCGTGACCACCGCGGGGTCACCGGCACCGGCGTGCTGGGTGATCGTCGCCGCGCCGGTGGCTTGATACCAGAACGGGGAGGCGTCGCTCCAGAGATCCGCGTTGTTGGTGACCGACGCCAGTGCGGCCGCCATCGACCAGTACGGCAGCCAGCCGTTGACGATCCGCCGCGGCGCGGTGTCCGCCGAGGCGGGCCGGACCACCCCGAGTCCGGCAATCGCCATGCAGAGAACGACGGTGGCGCGAACGACTTTCCGGTTCACAGCGGCAAACGCTAGGCGTTCACTGGCGACCGGACTGACCCGTAGCCGACTGATCGCCCGAATTCAGGCTGTTCCTCCCGCCTCAGTGGTCGATCGGATGACCCCGCGTCATCGAACGGCCAGTCCGCGCGCCTCGCGTCCCACTGCGCCGGCCGAGTGGAAGACCGGCGATCTCCGCTGTAGGGTTTGGCTCGTGACTGCCGGGTCGGCCATGGGCCATTACCGAGTTGGGCACCCGGCCGCCGAGTGACGGCCCGGCGGCCCGCCGCCCGCGCCCCGCCTTTCCTGCGCGTTTCCCCAGGTTGATCAAACACTTGGCAAACCCGCAGAGAAAGCTGAGCATGTCGAACGATTTCAATACGTCCATCATCGAAGAATTCCGGGCCAACCACGGCCGGGTCGGCGGCTGGCTCGAGGGTGCCCGCCTGCTGCTGTTGACCACCACCGGAGCGCGGTCCGGTCGCCCGCACACCACGCCGCTCGGCTATCTGCCGGACGGTGATCGGGTGCTCGTCATCGCCTCGGCCGGCGGCGCACCCCGTCATCCGGCTTGGTATCACAACCTGCGCGCAAACCCGGTCGCCACCGTGGCGGACGGCGTCTTCACCTATGAGGCACGGGCCGAAGTGCTCGCCGGTGCGGAACGCGACCAGGTGTTCGCCCGCGCGGTGGAACAGGATCGGGGCTGGGCCGACTACCAGGACAAGGCCAACCGGCTCCTGCCGGTGGTGGCCCTGCGGGCGATTCCCGGCCCGCCGCGCACCGACGCCACCTCCATGGGCGGTGCGCTCAAACTGATCCACGACGGGTTCCGCCGGGAGCTGGCGCTGATCCGCGCCGAGATCGCCAGGTCCGGCCCGGTGCTCGGCGCCCAGCTGCGGGTCAACTGCCTCACCGTGTGCGGCGGCCTGCACATCCACCACAGCCGGGAGGACGAGGGGATGTTCTTCGGGGTGGGCCGAGCCCGCCCCGAACTTGGCCCGGTCCTCGACCGGCTGCGGGCCGAGCATCAGGCGATCGCCGCCCTGATCACCCGGCTCGAGGAGGTCGTCCGCGATCCCGGCCTGGGTCGGGAGAACCTGCGGGCCGAGGTCGACAGGCTCACCGGCGAACTCGAGGCGCACCTCGACTACGAGGAGGAGCACCTGATTCCCGCCCTGGACGGCACTATGTGAGCCGCCGCCCGCGCCCGCCTGCCCACGCCGGGGAGGCGGGTGCGGGCAGGCCGGCCGGGCTCAGGACGCGGACGACGCGCCCCACCACGTCGGTCCGGGGAACGAAGCCCCACACTCGCGAATCGACACTGTCGGCGTTGTCGCCCAGCACGACGCAGTGTCCCGGCGGCACGACGTCGGCGCCGGCGACCGCGCGGACGGCCGGCGGAACGGGATCCCCCGGCACCGCGGCGACCCGCTTGACCAGGTACGCACTCGAACCCGGCGGCCGTTCCCGATCTCGATGCGCCAGCACGACGACCCGCCCGCGCCGCAGGCCGAGACCGCGCACCGCGAGCAGCCGGGCCCCGCTGGCGAAAGTGGGCTCCATGCTGCTGCCGCCGATCTCCAAAACGATCAGCGAACGGCGCAGCACCGCGACGCCGAGCGCTCCCAGGCCGACGGCGGCCAGGCAGTAGCGGCGGGCTCTGATCGGTCCTCCTAGCAGGCAGAAGAGGCGGGTAGCACCAGCAGCCTGCCATTGAGAACGTTAACAATCAAGTATTGACATGCCTTAACGTGGCGGTTACGTTACCCAACGTCACGTCGTAGTGGAGTGATCACTCTACGCAACGCCACCGCCTTCACTCCGCTCGACTGAAGCCGACCATGGACCGGGGGCAAGGCCGTGCTCGCTCTTTCCGTCGCTGTGCTCACCGTCGCCGGGGTGCTCGTCTTCTCGCTCGCCCCCAAGCTGCGCTCGGCGGCCGCCTTCCGCCGGTTCAGCGCGGGGGTCGAGGACCTCGGCGTCGTCCCGGGCCGGCTGGCCACCGCCGCCGCGGCCGCGGCCGTCGCGGGCGAATTGGTGACCCTGGCCCTAGTCGTCGTCCCGGCGACCGCAGCACTCGGGTTGTTCGTCGCCGGCACCATATTCGCCGTCTTCGCGCTCGTTCTGGTGCGCGCCATCGTCAAGGGCGCGGCAACGAGCTGTCACTGCTTCGGCGCCACAAAGGACAAAGTGGCGGCCCGCCACGTCGTCCGTACCGCTTTGCTCGCCTTGCTCGCCTACGCCGCCGGCGGACTGAGCGTGGCCACCCACTCGTCCTATCTCGCGGCCGATCTCCCGACCGCGATCATCGCGGTCGCCGTCGCCGGAGTCGTCGTCGCGGCGGTCGTCTACCTGGACGAGCTGATGTGGCTGTTCGGCAATTCCGCGCGCTGATCGCGGCCATTCTCCGGAAGGACAATTCGATGGTTCTGACCGCTGCGGTCGTCGTGCTGACCGTTCTCGTCCTGGTCGACCTGCTGCTGAGCGCGGCGATCATCCGGCGGCTGCGCGACACCGAGGCCCAACTCGCCGACGCCCTGCCGTCGACCCGGCCCGGGTTGCCGACCGGTACGCCGTTGCCCGACTTCAGCAGCGCGGACGGATCGTTCAACCGGTCCGACGTGGCCGGCACGCCCGTACTCCTCGGCTTCTTTTCCACCGGGTGCCGCTACTGCCCGGCGCAGGCCGAACAACTCGCCCATCGCGCGGCCGAGGTGGCCGGGTGGGGAATCCGGGTGGTCAACGTGCTGACCGTCATCGAGGAGGACGCGCCCGACGACCTCACGCCGGTGCTGGAGAAGTCCGGCACGGTAGTGACCGAACACGGACCGGGCGGTCTCATGGCGTCGTTCACGGTCGCCGGCACTCCGACCTTCCTGCTGTACGACCGCCACGGCACCCTGCTGGGCAACGGTCACACGGTCGACGAGGCCTTGGAGCGGTGGATTCCGTGAGCCCGCCCGGCACCCCGCCGGACGTCCGCGGCATCCGGGCGCTCGGCCAGGCGGTGGCGCTCTGCGCGCGTGCCGCACCGCTCGCCGGCGCCTTCTCGCTCGTGGTGATGCTGGCCGGCGGGATCACCCCGATCACGCTCGCCTGGTCGACCAAGCTTCTGCTCGACGGCCTGTCCCAACAGGACTCGAAGCAGGTCGACCTCGGCGTCGCCGGGCTGGTCGGGATGGGTGTGGTGATCGCGCTCGTCTCGAACGTGCGGCGCTTCTGCGATCAGGAGATGTCGCGGCGGATCACCCTGCGTACCCAGATCGAGCTGTTCACCGCCGTGTCGGCGCACGACGGCCTCGCCGAGATCGAGAACAGCGGCTTCCACGACCGGCTCCGGATCGCCCGCGACGCCAGCCAGTTCGCGCCCATCCAGATCACCTCGTCGCTGCTGACTTTCGTGTCGTCGGCCATCACGCTGACCGGATTCGGCTACACGCTGCTGCGGTGGAACATGTGGCTGGCCGGGCTCGTGCTGCTGTCGGCGGTGCCGACCCTGTACGCGCAGATCCGGCTCGCCCGGCGGCGCAGCGAGATGATCGTGCGAACCAGCCCGTACTGGCGGCGGCAGGACTTCTATTCCGCCCTGCTGCTCGACCCGCGCGCCGCCAAGGAGGTCCGGCTGTTCGGGCTGGCCCCGTTCTTCCGGACCAGGATGATCCGCGAGATCCGGGCCGGTCAGGCCGAGGAACGTACGCAGGACCGGTACGCGTTCCGCGTCGACATGGCGCTGGCCCTGATGACCAGCATCGTGGCCGGGGCCGCCCTCGCCTACTTCGCCGCGCGCACCGCGGCCGGCCACGGCACCGCGGGCGACCTGGTGGTGCTCATCGCGGCGCTCTCGTCCGTGCAGACGACGCTCACCACGGTCGTGATGGACATCGCGACGACGGGTCAGCTGGTCACGACGTTCGGGCACTACCTCGACATCACCCGCGTCAACCGGGCGCAGCCGGCGAAACGCCCGGTCACGACGCTGCCCCCGCTCGCCTCCGGCATCGAGTTCCGCGACGTGTGGTTCCGCTACGCGCCCGGGCACGACTGGGTCCTGCGCGGGCTCGACCTGGCGATTCCGCAGGGTTCCGCGGTCGCCCTCGTCGGGGAGAACGGCGCGGGCAAGTCGACCATCGTGAAGCTTCTCTGCGGCTTCTACCCGGCGACCAGGGGCAGCATCACCTGGGACGGCGTCGCCATCGACGACATCGACCCGGCCGAGTTGCGCCGCCGGATCCGGGCCACCTTCCAGGACTTCATGACCTACGAGCTCTCCGCGGCCGACAACATCGCGATCGGCGACATCGCGGCGGCCGACGACCGGCCGGCCCTGGCGGCGGCCGCGACCTGGGCGGGCATCGACGAACGGCTCGCCGCCCTGCCGCGTGGCTATGACACGCTGCTCAGCCGCACGTTCAGCGACGGTACGGACGCCGCGGCCCACGAGCCGACCGCCGGCGTCGTGCTGTCCGGTGGCCAATGGCAGCGCCTCGCGCTCGCCCGGGCGGTCCTGCGGCCGTCCGCCGACCTGCTCATCCTGGACGAGCCGTCCGCGGGCCTCGACGTGCGGGCCGAGCACGAGATCCACCGCCGGCTCGCCGAGCTGCGCCGGGGACGGACGTCGCTGATCATTTCGCATCGGCTCAACACCGTTCGCGACGCGGACCTCATCGTGGTGCTGCGGGACGGCGCGGTCGTCGAGCGCGGTGACCACGACAGCCTGATGGCGGGCGACGGCGCGTACGCGGAGTTGTTCCGCCTGCAGGCCGCCGGCTTCAGCCAGACGGTGGACCCGTGACCACGGCGCGGGCGCCCCCGCGACCCCCCGCTGCCCCGTCAACGACCAGAACCCATAGACCCAGAGCGATGGAGGGACTGTGCCAACTCTGCTCAAGGCCGCCGGCGACAGGTTGCTCGAGGCAATCGCGCCCAAGCGCCGCGCATCGGCCTGCTCATACCCCACCTACTGCGCGTTCCAGTTCCGGGGCTGCGGCGGTGGCTACTGTTACTACTACTACCAGTGGGGCCAGTACTGCTATGTAGGCGACCACCAGCTGACCGGTTGCACCAACTACATGCGCAGGTATCAGGGCTGCTGCTGACCGGTACGGGATCGGACGGCGCGCCCGGTTCGCCGGGCGCGCCGCTCCTCGGTGTCACGGCGCGGTGAGCGCCTCGGTGGGCGACAGACGGGCGGCGCGTACGGCGGGGTAGAGCCCGGCGATCGCGCCGATCACCAGGGTGGCCGCGACGCCGCCCACCATCGCCCAGGCCGGCACGACGGTCGGCCAGTCCTGAATGGACGCGTAGGTGGTGGTCACCCCGATGCCGAGCAGCACGCCGCCGACGCCGCCCAGCGCGGACAGCAGCAACGACTCGGCCAGGAACTGCAGGCGGATCTGTCCCCTCGTGGCGCCGAGCGAACGGCGCAGGCCGATCTCCGCGCGGCGTTCCAGCACCGAGATGACCATCGTGTTGGCCACGCCCACGCCGCCCACCAGCAGCGCCACGGCGCCCAGCCCGAGCAGCAGCCCGTTGAGGGTGTCGTCGGTGGCCTGCTTGGCGGCCAGGGCATCGGACGGGCGGGACACCTGCACCTCGTTGGGCGCCTCCGGGTTCGCGGTCGCGGCAAGCACGTTGCGTACGTCCGCCACCGCATCCTCCCGGGCGCGGGTGTAGACGGTGGTGGGGTAGCCGTCGAAGTCGAACAGCTTCTCGGCGACGGGCCAGCCCACCAGGGCGGAAGCGTCCAGTTCGTCGGCGAGCGGCACCGGATCGAGCACACCGACCACGGTGAACCAGCGCCCGCCCAGCCAGACCTGCACCTCGGGACCGGCGCGCCCGACGCCGAGCCGGTCGGCGGCGCTCGACCCGAGGACCACGGCCGGGTATCCGGCGGTGGCGCCGTTGAGCCAGGTGCCGCTCGCGAGGGTGGCGCCGACCGTGCCGGGCAGGTCGGTGCGGGCGGCCCGCACCCCGATGCCGCCGGACTGCCCGGACGGTATGTGGTCGTTCCGATAGATCTTGGCGTCGACGTTGCCGGTGGCGCTGACCGACTCGACCGGTCCGATCCGGCCGATCATGTCGACCGCGTCGTCCGGCAGGTGCGCGTCCTCGCCGAACAGCGACTGGCCGGGAGCCACGGTGAGCAGGTTGGTGCCGAGCGCGGCCAATTGCCGGTTGAGATCCTCCCGGCTGGAGGTGGAGATGCCGACCACGGCCAGCATGGCGGCGATGCCGATCGCGATGCCGAGTGCGGACAGGAAGACCCGCAGCGGACGGGTGCGCAGCCCGGCGCTGCCGACCCGGAGGACGTCGCGCGGACCGAGCCGGGCCGGCCACAGCCGGGGCCGCGCAGCCGGGGTCACCGCGGTCGGGGTCACCGCGGTCATGTCGCCGCCGCCACGATCTTGCCGTCGCGCATCTCGACCTGCCGGGGCAGGCCGGCGGCGATGTCCCGGTCGTGCGTGATGATCACGACCGTGGTGCCGGCCGCGTGCAGATCGCGCAGCAGCGCCATCACGGCCGCGCCGGAGGTGGAGTCGAGGTTTCCGGTCGGCTCGTCGGTGAGCAGCAGCGGCGGATCCCCGATCACCGCCCGGGCGATGGCCACCCGCTGCCGCTCGCCGCCGGACAGCTCGTGCGGCTCGTGGTCGAGCCGGTGCCCGAGACCCACCCGGCGCAGCGCGGCGGCCGCGCGGCGGCGCCGCTCGGCCAGCCCGACCCCGGCGTAGAGCAGGCCGTCGGCCACGTTGTCCAGCGCCGGCACGCCGGCGGCCAGGTGGAACTGCTGGAACACGAATCCGATCGTGCGGGCGCGCAGCGCGGACAGCTCACGGTCGGTGAGCGTGGCGACGTCGTACCCGTCGATCCGGACCGCTCCGGCGGAGGGCCGGTCCAGGGTGCCGATCAGGTGGAGCATCGTCGACTTGCCCGACCCGGACGGGCCGACGATGCCGACCAGCTCGTTGCGGTCGATGGACAGCGACACCCCGCCCAGCGCGGCCACCCCGCCGGGATAGACCTTCGCGACGCCGTCCAGCTCGACGATCATCGGGGAACTCCCACGACCAGCCCCTCGGCCACGCCGGCGCCGGAGACCTCGACCTTGCCGCTCGCGAACATGCCGGTCTTGGCGGCCACGTAGCGGGTGCCGGCGCCGTCGACGACCTGCAGGCCGTAGCCGCCCTCGGCGAGCGCGACGAGCGCACCGACCGGCACGGCCAGCACACCGCGGCGCTGCTCGGCCTGGAGGACGACGTCGACGGGTGCCTCGTCGAGCGTGCCGAGTGCCTTCTGGTCGGCCACCGTGACCGTCACGTCGATCGTGGTGGTCTGCTGGTTCTCGGAGCCGGTGGTGGTGGCCACGGTGCCGACGGTGGTGACGGTGCCCTTGACCCGCTTTCCGTCGGGCAGTTCGACGGTCGCCGCGATGCCCTTCTTCGCGAGTTCCTGCTTGTCCACCGCCAGGTGCACGGTGACCATCCGGGTGGTGCCGGTGTAGGCGAGCACCGGCCCGTTCGCCGGGTCGCCGGCCGCGAGCTGATGGCCGGTCACCCGGATCTGGCCGGGCGCGACGACGACCTGCCCCGTTTCGACCGTGCCGGTCTCGTCCCGGCCCAGGTCGTCCTGCCAGTCCCGGACCGCGTCCGCGGTCGCGGACGTGTATTCGTCGTCCACAGTGAACCCGCCGTAGCCGAGCGCGGACAGATTCCGCTCGATCAGCGCCACGTCGGCACCCGCCGCACCCGGCCGCAGGGTGCGATAGAGCGGCGTCGAGCCGTAGAACAGCACCACCGGGTCGTTGTCCGCCCGGAACACGGGCTTGCCGCGGCCGACGGTGCTGCCCTCGGCGGGCAGCCAGGTCACCGTCGCGTTCGGCGTACCGCGCGCCTTGACCATCGTGGTGTCGCCGTAACCGAGCGTGCCGTCGACCGTCTCGGTCTCGGTGAGCGTGGTCCGGGTGATGGTCGCCGTCGCGGGCGGGAGGTCGGCGCGGGCCGGCGCCGACGCGTCCCCGTCGCCGAAACCGACCGCGGCAGCCGTGCCGGCGGCGACCGCCAGGAGCACGACACCCGCGCCGGCGGCGGCCCGTACCCGCCGCCGGTTGCGCCGGCCGGCCGGCACCGCCAGCTCGTCCTCGGTGCGGGTCATCGTGCTGGTCACGCGTTGCCTCCCCGCAGGAAGGTGAGCTTGTCCTGGCAGGCCTCGAACGCCTTGCGGAACTTCGGATCGTCCTGGTCGAACGGCGCGTTGCCGTTGCCCATGCCGAAGCCGCCGCCGTTCGGGTCCGGGTCGGGCATGTCCACCCCGTGGTCCCGCATGCACTGCGCGAACTGCCGCAGCTGCTCCTGCTGCGCCGCGTCCAGCTGCGGGCGCACGCCGCCGTTGGGCGCCAGGTCGCGGCAGGCCTCCCGCGCCGACTGCAGCTTCTGCCGGTCGATGTCGGCGTCCCGGAACCGGCCGATGTCGAACTGCCCGTCCGGACCGGGATCGGGGAAGTCCGGCACCCCGTTCTCCCGCATGCAGGCGGCAAACTTGCGGCCCTGCTCGGGATCGCTGGTGGCGGCGTTCGCACTCGGCGCCGGGGTGGCCCCGGTGCCGCTCACGCTGGCCACATTGTCCTTCGCCGGGTCGTCACCGCCGCACCCGGCCAGCACCGCTACGGCAAGCGCAAGTGCCGGGCCGGCGAACACGAGTCGCAACCGATGTCCTCGCATCGACAGATCTCCTCCGCATCGCTTTTCAGCCATGCCGAGAACTGAACCGCGAGCGGGATAACCACGGCGTAACTCGTGGTCAGCAGGCGCAGGAGACGGCGAAGCGAGGAGCGGTCAGGTCGTCGACCGGGCGGCGGACCACGCCGTCGCGGGTACGCACCGGGTAGCCCTCGCGGACCCAGTACTCGTACCCGCCGATCATCTCCTTGACCTGGTAGCCGAGCCGGGCGAAGGCCAGCGCGGCGCGAGTGGCGCCGTTGCAGCCCGGACCCCAGCAGTAGGTGACCACGACGGCGCCGGCCGGGATGACCTCGGCGGCCCGGGCGGCGATCTCCCGGGTCGGCAGGTGCACGGCGCCGGGCAGGTGCCCCTGCTCCCACGCCTCGGCGCCGCGCGAGTCGACCACCACCAGGCCGGGGACCTGTGCCTCCAGGTCGGCGTGCACGTCGCTGGCGTCGGTCTCGACGGACAGCCGCCGGGCGAAGTGGGCGACGGCGGCGGCGGGGTCGGCCGGCGGGGTGGAGAGCACCGCCGACGTGGCGCGAAGCGTGTCTGTCATGACCACGATCCTGCTGGCCGGCGGGCCGGCCGAACCAGTGGCGGAAAAGACGTCCTCCGCTAAGATTCCGCCATGCGCCCGCGGAGTGTCTCGGTTCTCGCGTACGACGGCATGTCCGTCTTCGAGACCGGCATCGTGACCGAGGTGTTCGGCCTGCCCCGCCCCGAGTTCGAGGTCGCGTGGTATGAGCTGGCCATCTGTGCCGAGGAGCCGGGCCCGGTGCGCGTCCTCGGCGGCGCGAGCCTGCAGACGCCGCACGGGCTGGACGTGTTCGCGGACGCCGAAACGGTGATCGTGCCGGGCGTGCCGCAGGTGACCGCCGACCCGTCACCGCGGCTCGTCGCGGCGCTGCGCCGGGCGCACGCCCGCGGCGCCCGGATCATGTCGATCTGCTCGGGCGCGTTCGCCCTGGCCGGCGCCGGGCTGCTGGACGGGCGCCGGGCCACCACCCACTGGCGCTACGCGCAGCAGCTGCGTCGCCGCTACCCGGCGGTCGATGTCGACCCCGACGTGCTCTACATCGACAACGACGACGTGCTCACCAGCGCGGGCAGCGCGGCCGGGCTCGACCTGTGCCTGCATGTGGTCCGCCGCGACTTCGGCGCCGCGATCGCCAACGCGGTCGCCCGCCGCCTGGTGACCCAGCCGCATCGCGACGGCGGCCAGGCCCAGTTCATCGAGGCCCCGATGACCGCCGACGCGGAGGACGACCGCATCGCCGAGAGCATCACCTGGGCGCTGGCCCACCTCGCCGAGCCGATCACCGCCGAGACGCTCGCCCGGCAGGCCCACATGTCGACCCGCACCTACCTGCGCCACTTCACCCGGGCCACCGGCACCACCCCGATCCGGTGGCTGATCAACCAGCGCGTCCAGGCCAGCCTCGCCCTGCTGGAGACCACCGACATCCCGGTCGAGGCGATCGCCCGGGCCACCGGCTTCGACACCGCGGTCACCTATCGCCACCACTTCGCCCAGGCGATGCGCACGTCCCCGTCCGCCTACCGACGTGCCTTCCGGCTGACCACACCTTCGTTGACTCAGTAACTGCTGGACCTCTTGTCCGCGGTCACGTGCACGGTCACGACGCCGGCGGTGCCGTCGACCGTGACCTGCTGCCCCGGACGCAGGCGGATGGTGGCCGTGCCGGTGCCGACCACGGCCGGGATGCCGTACTCGCGGGCCACGAGGGAGGCATGGGCGGCCAGGGTGCCGCCGTCGGTGACGACGGCGGCGGCGCGCGCGAACAGCGGGGTCCAGGCGGGCGCGGTGGCGCGGGCCACCAGGACGTCGCCCGCGGCGAAGGCGGGGAAGTCGCGCGGGTCGGTGATGATGCGTACCGGGCCGGTGGCCCGCCCGGCGGAGGCCGGATGCCCGACGATCACCTCGCCGCTCGACCGCCTCGGGACGCCGGCGGGACGGGCCCGCTGAACGGTGCGGTCGATGACGTCCCCGATCGGCCGGGGTGCGCGGCCGAGGGTCAGCGGAGCGGCGAGCCGCCGCTGTTGCTGCCACTCGGCGCGCCGCTCGGCGGCCGCGGCATGCAGGTCGCCGGCCCGGCCGGTCCGGGCGGCGTCGAGGTCGGCACGGGTGCAGAAGAAGACGTCCTCGGCCCCACCGGTCCCGACCAGCTGTTCGCCGAGGCGGCGCGCGCAGTCGCGCAGCACCGGCCACGCCAGGGTGAAGCTGCGCGCCTGCTCCTCCCGGATGACCGAATACCGCTGGGTCACCCGCAGCAACCCCTCGAACCGGGCGCGAAGGCCGGGCCGTGCGGCCAGGGCGGCGGCGCAGCGCCGCTCGGCCGCGACCCGCTGCTCGGCGAGCGCGGCGTGCCGGTCGTCGCCGGCCGGCGGCGTGGGCAGTTCCGCGGCGACGGGGTGATACCAGTCGGCGCTGTGGACCGCGTGCGGGTCGACGGCCGGCGCGGCACCGGGCAGGCCGCGCAGCAGCACCTGCGGGCCGCCGTCGGCGTCGGGCAGCACCTCGGCCAGGTGCCGGCGGGTGAACCGGGTCAGGCAGGCCTCCATCTTCCAGGCCGAACCGCCGACGATCGCCAGATACCACAGGGCGATGCCGGCCTGCCGCCCGAGCCGGTCGACGAGCTCGGCCAGGCGGCCCGCCGCCACGGCCGGCGTCTCGGCCCCGGCGGCCGAGACCAGCCGCCGGTAGCGGGGCAATTCCTCGTCGCGCCACCGCCGGGCCAGGTCGGCCAGCACGGCTCGATCGGCGGCCACCGGGTCGCGGCCCACCTGGACGAGCACGTGGAACAGGGTCGTGACCGCCCGCCGGCGTCCGTCGCGCAGCACCCGGCCGAGCAGCGCGGCCGACGGGATGGGCGGGGCGTTGTAGTACCAGCCGTTGACCAGCGCCCACCGGAACGGGACCCGCACCCCGACCGTGGCGTGCATGCCGTCGAGGAAGCCGGCCTCGAGCAGCGGCAGCAGCCAGGTCGCGAACAGCGGGGTGGCCGGCTCGGGCAGCCACTCGCCGAGCCGGAAGTTGCGCATCCACAGCCCCGGGCCAGGCGCCGGCCAGGCCACCGGCGGCGGCAGCGCGGTCATCGGGCGGGCCTGCAACAGCCACAGCCGGCCGGCCCGGTCGATGGCCCACTCCACGTCCTGGGGGCGGCCGAACCGGTCGGCGACCCGGCGGGCCAGGGCGGCGACGGCGCCGGCCTGGCGGGCGGTCAACACCCGGCTCGGCCCGCGCCGGGTGATCGTGGCCCGCGCGCCGGTGCTCACCCATTCCTCGCCGGCGGCCCGGCCGTCGACAAGCGCCGCGCCGAGCCCGCCGACGGCGGTGACCACCGTCTGCCCCCGGTCGCCGGTGACCGGGTGGGCGGTGAAGGCGACTCCGGCGGCCGCCGCGTCGACCATGACCTGCACCAGCACCGCCATCGCCGGGCCGGCGGCGCCGCCGGCCCGGTGCTGCCGGTAGTGGGCGACCCGCGGCGAGTCCGCGGCGGCGAAGCACTCCCGGGCCGCCGGGCCCAGCCGCTCGGCCGGCACGTCGAGCACCGTCTCGTAAAGCCCGGCGTAGGAGGCGTCCGGCAGGTCCTCGGCCACCGCGGAGGAGCGCACCGCGAACCGCTCCCCGGCCAGCCGGGCGGCCTCGCCCGCCAGCCGCTCGTCGAGTCCCGGATCGTCGCGGGCCTCGCCGGTGACGACGAAGCCATCCGGCACGGGAAACCCCGCCGCCGCGAGCTCGGCGAGGACCGCGGCCTTGCCACCCACGAGTGCCCGGCCGAGATCGGCCGCCTCGACCAACCTGAACACCACGCCTCCATATGTAGCGTCGCAAAGTATTGTGATGCTACGGTAGGCACGTCGGGGCGAGTCACGCAAGCGGAGGTGCGGTGGTGGCGATGCGGCCGGAGCTGCTCAAGGGTCATCTGGACGCGTTGCTGCTGGCCGTGCTGGAGCCGGGCCCGCGGCACGGCTACGCGGTGATCGAGTCGCTGCGGGCCGGCAGCGACGGCACGCTCGATCTGCCCACCGGCACGGTTTATCCGGCGCTGCACCGGCTGGAGCGGGCCGGGCTGATCGGCAGCGATTGGGAGACGGTGGGCGGCCGCCGCCGCCGCACCTATCACCTGACCGGCGCGGGCCGGGCCGCGCTCGGCGAGCACCGCGCGCTCTGGGACGAGTTCTCCGCAGCGGTCACCGCCCTGCTCGGCGGCACCAGGCCGGCGCCGGCATGAGCCCACCGGCCGGCACCGCCGTCGAGGGCCCGGTCCGGGCGTATCTCGACCGGATCGCCGCCGGCCTGCACGGGCCTCGTCGCCAGCGGGAGCGCATCCTCGCCGAGCTGCACGACGGCCTCACCCAGGCCATCGCCGACCGGGCCGCCCGCGGCGAGCCGGGCGCGCACGCGACGGCCGGGGCGATCGCCGAGTTCGGCCGGCCGGAGGCGGTCGCCGCCGCGTTCGCCGGGGAGCTCGCCACCGGTTTCGCCCGGCGGACACTCATCACCTATGTCGCGACCGGGCCGCTCGTCGGGATCTGGTGGCTCCTGCTGTTACGCCCCGATCCGTGGCACACCGGCCCGGCCGCCCTGCTCGCGGCGATCCCGATCCTCCCGCTGATCATCGTCACCCTGGTGGCCGCGTCCGGCGCGCTGGCGACCACCGGCCGGCTGATGCGCTGGCTGCCCGAGGCCGGCCCGCGGCGAGCGTTGGCGGCCACGCTCACCGTGGCCGGGCTGACGGCGGCCGGCGATCTGCTCATCGTCGGCGCCACCGCGCGGGCCGGGGCACTCGTCGGACCCTTGGCCGTCATCGCCGTGGGCGCCGGCCTGGCCCGGCTCGGCTATGGCGTGGGCACCCTGATCCGGGCCGTCGGGCTGCTCACGCGTCCGGCGTGAGCGGGCCGGCCAGCTGCCGCATCAGACCGGGCCGGGCGCGGTAGTAGACCCGGTTGACATGGGTCGAATCCGTGTGCAAACCTTCATCGTTGATCGGCGATTGACGATGAAGGGGTTGCGGCATGGCGGACCTGCTCGATCGGGCGACGGCCGAGACGTACGCGTCGTGGTTTCGCGCCCTCGCCGACCCGTCCCGCGTACAGATCGTGGAATACCTCGCCCGGCAGGGGCGCCCGCTGCCGGTGAGCGAGATCGTGGCCGCCGTGGGCCTGGCCCAGTCGACCGTCTCCCAGCATTTGAAGATCCTGACCGAGGTGCGGTTCGTGCTGGTGGAGCCGGTCGGCAACGCCCGCCACTACCGGATCAACACGCGCTGCATCGAGTGTTTTCCGTCCGCCGCCGACGTGGTGATGGGCCGGCCCGCCCCGACCGTGCTCGGGGGCTGCGCATGATGATCCGTCCGATGACCGCCGCCGACGCCGAGGCGGTGCTGGCCATCTACCAGGCCGGCATGGACGGCGGCAACGCCAGCTTCGAGCACACCGCACCCTCGTGGGCGGCATTCGACGCCGGGAAGCTCGCCGATCACCGTCTGGTCGCGGTCGGGCACGACACCGTGCTCGGCTGGGTGGCGGTGTCCGCCGTGTCCGGCCGGGCCGTCTACGCCGGCGTCGTCGAACACTCCGTCTACGTCGACCCCGCCGCGCAGGGCCGCGGCGTCGGCCGGACCCTGTTACGCGCGCTGATCGCCTCGACCGAGGCGGCCGGGATCTGGACCATCCAGTCCGGAGTGTTCCCGGAAAACACCGCCAGCCTCGCCCTGCACCACGCCTGCGGGTTCCGCACGCTCGGCGTCCGGGAACGGATCGGCCGGCACGCCGCCCAGGGCAACCGGTGGCGCGACGTCGTGTTCATCGAACGGCGCAGCCCCGCCATCACCTGACCGGAGGCCACATGAGCACGCACCTCGACCAGTACCCGGTCGTCGTCATCGGCGCCGGCCCGGTCGGGCTGGCCGCCGCCGCCAACCTCGCCGAGCGCGGTATCCCGTTCGCCGTCCTGGAGGTCGGCGCCGGCCCGGCCGCCGCCGTCCGCGACTGGGGACACGTCCGCCTGTTCTCACCGTGGCGCTACAACATCGACCCCGCCGCCGCCCGCCTGCTGGCCCAGGCCGGCTGGGTCCGGCCCGACGACGACCGGTTGCCCACCGGCGCCCAGCTCGCCGCCGACTACCTGCAGCCCCTCGCCGACCTGCCCGCGCTCAAGCCGCAGGTCCGCTACGGCACCCGGGTGGTCGCCGTGACCCGGCACGGCCTCGACCGGGTCCGCACCGCCGGCCGCGCCGACACCCCGTTCCTGATCCGCCTCGCCACCGGCGAAGACCTCCTCGCCCGCGCGATCATCGACGCCTCCGGCACCTGGCGCACCCCGAACGTGCTCGGCGCATCCGGCATCCCCGCCCACGGCGAAACCGCCGCCGCGGCGTACCTGGAGACCGCGTTGCCGGACGTACTCGGCCGCGACCGCGACCGGTTCGCCGGCCGCCGGATCCTGGTGGTCGGCGCCGGCCATTCCGCCGCCAACACCCTGCTCGCCCTGACCGAGCTCGCCGGGCAGGCGCCCGGGACCAGCGTGACCTGGGCGATCCGGGCCGCCTCGCCGGCCCGGACGTACGGCGGGGAGGCCGCCGACGCGCTGCCCGCCCGCGGCGCCATCGGCAGTGTGCTGCGCGAGCGCGTCGAGTCCGGCCAGATCACCCTGCTCACCGGCTTCGGCGTGCGACATGTCGCCGCCGGTGCGGACGGCGTCGAGGTCTCCGACGGCCGGCGGACCGCGACCGCCGACCGGATCGTGGCCGCCACCGGCTACCGGCCCGACCACACCATCACCGGCGAGCTCCGGCTCGACCTCGACCCGATCCTCGGGTCCACCCGCGCCCTCGCCCCGCTGATCGACCCCAACGAACACTCCTGCGGCACGGTCCCACCGCACGGCGTCGACGAACTCGGCCACCCCGAACCCGGCTACTACGCGATCGGCGTGAAATCCTACGGCCGCGCACCCACCTTCCTGCTCGCCACCGGCTACGAACAGGCCCGCTCGGTGGTCGCCGCCCTCGCCGGGGACTGGACGGCCGCCCGCGATGTTCAGCTCGACCTGCCGGAAACCGGGGTGTGCAGCAGCAACGTGCCGGTCGACGCCGACCGCCTCGACAGCGCGAGCACGGGCGGTGACTGCTGCGGCGCTCCGGCGGCCGCCGAGCCGACCGGCCGGGGTTTGGCCACCGGCATCGAGGGCGGCCTGCTGCGCTCGCCGCTGACCCTGGTCGACGTGTCCACCGGCCCCGGCGACCAGGCCGACGGCTGCTGCGGCTGACCATGCCGACCGGTGTCCCGGTGGCCGCCCGCCCAGGCGGCCACCGGCAGAGCCCGGCGGGCTGGCGGATCGTGACGGTCTTCGCGATCACCCAAACCATCGGATACGGCTGCCTCTACTACGCCTTCGCCGTACTGTTGCACCCGATCGCCGCCGACCTGCACACCTCGACCGCCGCGGTCACCGGCGCACTCACCACCGCCGTGCTCGCCTGGGCCGCCGTCGCGATCCCGGTCGGCCGCTTACTCGACCGGCACGGCGGCCGCGCGATCATGACCGTCGGTTCGGCGGCGGGCGCGGCACTGCTGGCCGCCTGGTCGCAGGTCCACCAGCTGTGGCAGCTCTACCTGGTCTTCGCCGGCCTCGGTACGGCGATGGCCATGGCCTTGTACGAGGCGGCCACCGCGGTCATCGTCTCCTGGTTCGACCCCGGCCAACGGTCGCGAGCGCTGCTCACGATGATCGTGGTCGCCGGCTTCGCCAGCACCATCTTCATGCCACTGACCGGCCTGCTCAACGACCGCTACGGCTGGCGCACCACCCTGCTCCTGCTCGC
>Ga0207668_10000599_pt1 | contig 22421 bp, 21 predicted proteins | sample KBSS43metaG_FD_184323 | JGI IMG/M metagenome (GOLD analysis project Ga0207668, IMG submission 184323) | Switchgrass rhizosphere microbial communities from Kellogg Biological Station, Michigan, USA - KBS S4-3 metaG (SPAdes) (version 2) | ecosystem: Host-associated > Plants > Roots > Rhizosphere...
TCTCACCCGGAATTGCGGCCACTGCACTCATCTGTGTGATCTTCGCCTGGAACGAGTTCTTCCTCGCGGTGAACCTGACCGCGGTGAACGCTCAGACCATGCCCGTCTACCTCGTCGGATTCATCGCCGGTGAGGGGCAGTACTGGGCCGTGCTTTCAGCGGCCGCAACCATGGCCGCGCTTCCCGTGATCCTCTGCGGGTGGTTCGCCCAAAACAAGCTGGTGCGCGGACTTTCGTTCGGCGCGATCAAGTAACTTCCCTGAATTCAAAAGGAGCACAGAGCCATGGCTGCAATCACCTACAAGAACGCCTCTTGCATCTACGAGGGTTCGGACAAACTCGCGGTTGACTCACTCAACCTCGACATCGCCGACGGCGAATTCATCGTCCTGGTCGGCCCGTCCGGCTCGGGCAAGAGCACCGCACTGCGCATGCTGGCCGGACTGGAGGACATCGACGAGGGAAGCATCGAAATCGGCGGCAAGAACATGACCGGGGTGCCGTCCAAGGACCGCGACATCGCGATGGTGTTCCAGAACTACGCGCTGTACCCGAACAAGACCGTCGCGGAGAACATGGGCTTCGCACTCAAGCTGCGCGGGGTACCGGCCGCTGAACGGCGCAAGAAGGTCGAGGAGGCCGCCAAGGTCCTCGACCTGACCGAGCACCTGGATCGCAAGCCCGCCAAGCTGTCCGGCGGTCAGCGTCAGCGCGTAGCGATGGGCCGCGCCATCGTGCGCGAGCCGCAGGTGTTCTGCATGGACGAGCCACTGTCCAACCTCGACGCCAAGCTGCGCGTGCAGACCCGTACCCAGATCGCCGCGCTCCAGCGCCGACTGGGCACCACCACCGTCTACGTCACCCACGACCAGGTCGAGGCGATGACGATGGGTGACCGGGTAGCCGTGCTGCGCTTCGGAAAGCTGCAGCAGTTCGCCTCGCCAAACGAGTTGTATGACAGGCCGGCCAACGCGTTCGTCGCCGGCTTCATCGGATCGCCTGCGATGAACCTGGTGACGTTGCCGATCGTGAGCGACGGCGTCAAGGTTGGCGATTCGACACTGGAACTCGAACGTGACCAACTGACTAAGCTGCACGACGCAGGTCTTTCGGAGGTCACCTTCGGAATCCGGCCCGAGCAACTCGAACTCACCGAATCCGGTGGCGTGCAGGTGGTCGTCGACCTCGTCGAGGACCTCGGCAGCGAGGCCTACGTGTACACGCATGCGGGTTCGGGCGTCGAGTTGGTGGCGCGATGCAACCCGCGCACCGCACCCAAGTTGGCCGATTCGGTACGGCTGCGCCGCCATCCGGACGGGGTGGTCCATCTGTTCCACCCCGAGACTGGCGAACGCCTCAACTGAGTATGCGCGCACCGGAGTTCCGGCTCCGGACACCCTCTGCGGGCTTGCTCGCACTGCCGTGGGACCGGCCGCTGTCGCAGTGGAACTTCCCCGACGTTCCACTGCGTGACATCGCCGTGGGGCCGAGCCGCCACCTGGTGAAGTTCGTGGAGGCCGACGGCTCACTGTGGGCGGTCAAGGACATGCCCGCTCGGATCGCGGCGAAGGAGTACGACGTCCTGCGCAGCCTCGAGGAAATGGACCTTCCCGCGGTGCGTCCGGCCGGCCTGGTGCTGCAACCCGAGTTCGACACCGCCATCCTGGTGACCCGCTACCTCGAGGGGTCCTGGCAGTACCGCAGGCTGTTCATGCGGCTGCCGCCCGACCAGCCGAAGCATCGCGCGCGGCTGCTGGACGGGATGGCCGGCTTGATGGTGGAACTGCACCGGCACGGCGTCTTCTGGGGAGACTGCTCGCTGGCGAACACGCTGTTCTCCCGCGACGGACAGACGCTGCAGGCCTGGCTGGTCGACGCCGAGACCTCCGAGGTGCATCCCAGGCTGAGCCGGGGGCAACGCGAGCACGACATCGACATCATGGTGGAGAACGTCGCCATGGGAATGGTCGATCTGGCCGAGCGGCTCGGCAGACCGGAAGCGTTGCAAGACAGGTTGATCGCCGAAGCCGAACAGGTTCGTATCCGGTACGACTCGCTGTGGGAGCTGCTCCACGCCGAGCCGGTCTTCGGCTTCACCGACCGCTACCGCGTCGAGGGGACCATCCGCGCCCTCAACGACCTCGGATTCGCCGTCGACGAAGTCTCGCTGCAGCCCGTCAGCGCCGATCCGAGCCAGCTCAAACTCCATGTCGCCGTTGGTGATCGGCGCTACCACGCGCAGCGGCTTCGGGAGCTCACCGGGTTGGACGTCGGCGAGGGACAGGCCCGCATCCTGCTCGGCGACCTGCATGCGTACCAGGTGCAGTTGGGTCGGGAGGCGGGCCACGACGTCGACGAGTCGACCGCCGCCAGGCTGTGGGTGATCGACGTGGTGACCCCCACCGAGCATCTGGCGCACGCCGCGCTGAACCACTCCGGCACGGCGATTCAGGCGTACTGCGATCTATTGGAAGTGCGCTGGCTGCTCAGCGAACAGGCCGGGCGCGACGTCGGCACCAACGCCGCATTGGTGGCACTGCGCGGCGACGTGATACCCACCGACGCCGCGGCGAAGCTGGCCATTGCCGAAGTGCCAACGGCGCCGTTCGCGGTCTTGGAGCTCGACGACGACTAGCTCCATCCCCCCGGAATCGTTGCTGAGCGATCGACTAGCACGGCTACTCCGCGCGACGAAACTGTGCTCAGGGTCGTGATCGTTCGAGCTTCACAGCCCTGGATGCAGTTTCGATGGCGATTAGATGACGGGCTCGTTGCCCGGATTGGTGCCGAAGGGCAGCTCGGGGGACAGGCCCGAGCCCTCGTGGGTGAAGCCCTGGGACGGCGCCGGTCGGCAGGCGCTGTCCATGGGGGTCTGGTCGCCCGAGCAGTACGGCACGAGATCGGCTGGGTCGGCGCTCGCCACCGCGGGGCCACCAATGGCCAGCCCGGCGGCGATCGTCAGCGCGACCAGCAGCTTTCTCACCCCTTCAAGAGTACGCGCGTAATACTGACCTGGTGGAGCGTTGTGAAAGGGTCCGGCTGACGAACCCCGACAAGGTGCTCTACCCGGCCACCGGAACCACCAAGGCCGAGGTCTTCGAGTACTACGTCGCCATCGCCGACGTCATGGTGCCGCACGTCGCGGGCCGTCCCGTCACGCGAAAGCGGTGGCCCAACGGCGTCGACGCGGCTGACTTCTTCGAGAAGCAGCTGGCGTCGTCGGCTCCGGACTGGTTGCACCGCGAAACCATCAGTCACAAGTCCGGTACCACCACGTATCCGATCATCGATACCCGCGAGGGGCTGGCGTGGATTGCCCAGCAGGCCGCCCTGGAAGTACACGTGCCGCAGTGGCGCTTCGTCGACTCGGAACCCGGGCCCGCGACGCGCATCGTATTCGACCTGGACCCCGGCGAAGGCGTGACGATGCCGCAACTGTGCGAGGTTGCGAGCGCGGTCCGCGAGCTGATGACCGACATCGGGCTCGACACCTACCCGGTCACCAGCGGCAGCAAGGGCATTCATCTCTATGCGCCGCTGGCCGATCCGATCAGCTCGCGCGGCGCGTCCGTGCTGGCGAAGCGGATCGCCCAACAACTCGAGAAGTCGATGCCAAAGCTGGTGACCGCCACCATGACCAAGAGCGTGCGTACGGGCAAGGTGTTCCTGGACTGGAGTCAGAACAGCTCGGCGAAGACGACGATCGCCCCGTACTCCATGCGTGGCCGCGAGCATCCGACCGTCGCCGCACCGCGCACGTGGGACGAGCTCGAAGACCCCGACGTGCGCCAACTGCGGTTCGACGAGGTGCTGACGCGCGTGGAGCGCGATGGAGACCTCATTGGGCCGATCGACGAAAGCGTCTCGCTGCCAGACAAACTCACCACGTATCGGCGCATGCGAGATCCGGGCAAGACGCCGGAGCCGGTGCCGCAGGCCGCACCGGCGACGGGCAATGACGACACGTTCGTCATCCAGGAGCACCATGCCCGTCGGCTGCATTACGACTTTCGGCTCGAGCGCAACGGCGTGCTGGTGTCGTGGGCGGTGCCGAAGAACCTGCCCGAGACGCCGTCGGTGAATCATCTCGCCGTGCACACCGAGGACCACCCGCTGGAGTATGCGACGTTCGAGGGCAAGATCCCGCGCGGCGAGTACGGCGGCGGCGACGTGATCATCTGGGACTCGGGCACTTACGAGACGGAGAAGTTCCGCGACAACGCGCCGGACGGACCAGCGAAGGGCGGCGAGGTCATCGTGACGCTCCACGGCTCGAAGATCGAGGGGCGCTATGCGCTGATCCAGACCGACGGCAAGAACTGGCTGGCGCACCGCATGAAGGAGCAGCCGACGCTGACGCCGACGGACATGGCGCCGATGCTCGCCACCCAGGGTTCGGTGGAGCGGTTGACGTCGACGGTATGGGCGTTCGAGGGCAAGTGGGACGGATACCGACTGCTCGTCGACGCAGACCACGGCGCGCTCGAATTGCGTGCCCGCAGTGGGCGTGACGTCACCGGCGAGTATCCGCAACTCCAGGCGTTGGCCGCCGACCTCGCCGATCACCACGTCGTGCTCGACGGCGAGGTCGTCGCGCTCGACGAGGCGGGGGTGCCGAGGTTCGAGGAGATGCAGAACCGGGCGCGCTCCACGCGCGTCGAGTTCTGGGCGTTCGACGTCTTGTCGCTCGATGGTCGATCACTGGTGCGCGCCAAGTACTCCGACCGCCGCCGCATCCTCGAGGCGTTGGCCGACGGCGGCGGGCTGATCGTTCCCGACCTGCTGTCGGGGGATGGGCCGGAAGCGCTGGAGCATGCCCGCAAGCATGGGTGGGAAGGCGTGGTGGCCAAGCGGAAGGACTCGACCTACCAGCCGGGCCGACGTTCACGGTCGTGGGTCAAGGACAAACTCTGGTTGACTCAAGAGGTGGTCATCGGCGGCTGGCGCGCGGGTGAGGGCGGTCGGACCAGCGGGATCGGAGCGCTGCTGATGGGCGTTCCGAAGGATGGCGGCCTGCACTTCGCGGGCCGGGTCGGTACCGGCTTCACCGAGAAGGACCTCGCCCACCTCAAGAAGATCCTCAAGCCGCTGCACACCGACGAATCACCGTTCAATACAAGGCTTTCCGGGTTGGACGCCAAGGGTGTGACGTTCGTCCAGCCGACGTTGGTGGGCGAGGTGCGCTACAGCGAGCGCACGTCGGACGGCAGGCTGCGGCAACCAAGCTGGCGCGGGCTGCGGCCGGACAAGTCGCCTGACGAGGTCACCTGGGAATAGTCGCGTCCGGTCCAGCCGTTCGCGTACCGCCCGCGTGGTGGTCAGTAACTCGCCGGCACAGCTCACCTGCCAATTATTGGCGGGCAGGCCGACGCGAGGACCTCGATGAGGCCGCCGATAGTGGCCGCTTCTTCGGCGCGCTGACGAGTCGGGCCGGTCCCGGTTCGGTGCTTTCCACCGTCGTATTCCACGGCTACTGCGACGCACATGTTCATTTCACTTATGCGAACCGTGCAAAGGCCCCCGCCGGCTTGGCGCAATTCTTGTCAGCCGCTTGTTCGGCCTCGTCACGGCCGCCCCGGCCCACGCCCATTCCCACACCCGCAACTTGCGGCCCAAGGTTAGAAACGGCGATAGCGACGTAGCCGTCGATGGTAAGCGGCGAGGCGTTGGCCGGCGCGGCCTGGCCAAACGCGCCGGCGACGATTGCGGTCGCGGCGGCCATGAGAGCCGCGTTCCGGCGACGGAAGGTCCGATTCTGATTGATGGTGCTCATGGTGTTCCCCTTGGGCTTGGTCGCGGCCAGGTGCCGCGTTCATCAGCTAGGAGTAACGAGCTCCCCGGATGTCCTCAGTTTTTCGGCAAGTTTTTTGCCAGCCTTCCATCGCGGCTCCAACGGGCGGCGTTTTCCGCTGGTCAGCGACGCTTTACCCGATCTTGACGCCCGTCGAATCGCCTTACTGACGACGGTGACGTGACTGAGCTTCAAACGGTAGAGCCGGGGGTTTGGGGCCTGTTCAGGTCCGGCAGCCGCCCTGGGGCGATCTCGCGCCGATGCTCGCCACCCATGACTCGGTGGAGAAAGTTGACGACGGTGGTCTGGGCATTCGAGGGGGAGATCCGTGGCGTGGTTGGGGCCCCTATTGGACTAGTTCCACGGTCGCGCTGAAGTCGCCAGACGGTCGGGCCACGGCCTGCACGTCGCCGTCGAATTCGCCGATGCGCATGATTCCCGTCCAGTAGCCGACGTCGCCGTAGTAGAGCACCAGGTCCCCATCGGGCGCGCCGTCGCGTTGGCCGTCAACTGCCCCGACCAACTACATGTCGAGATACCCGGACCGGGTCGGTCGTGCTGACATCTGGCTATCCTGCTCCTGTGCGTCTCAGCCGGGATGAACGCGAGCAGGTCTTTCGTGCGGTAGCCGACGAGCGGACGATGATCGCCGCTCTCCTCGACGAGCTTGGTCCCGACCAGTTGGCCACCTCGAGTTTGTGCGCCGGCTGGGATGTCAAAACCGTTGCCGCTCATTTGGTCAGCGATTTCAGCGATGGCTTCTGGGGCTTCCTGGCCAGTGGCGTTCGGCACGGCAGCATCGATCGGGGGATCGACGCGCTGGCCCGTCGCCGGGCACAGGCGTCGGCGGCCGAGATCGCCGAAACTCTCCGACGTGAAGCTGGTCACCGGCTCAGTCCGCCAATGACGGGTCCGCTGTCGGGTCTCACGGACGTTTTGGTGCACGGTGCCGACATGCGAATACCACTCGGAGTTCCGCATCGACCAGATCCTCGGTGGGTGGCTCGCGTCCTCGACTTTCTCACCGGTCCGACGCAGCTCGGGTTCTTCCCACGACGCCGCCTCCGCGGCGTTGCATTGCGCGATGAGGACACCGGACAAGCCTGGGGCAAGGGTGAACTGATTCGTGGACCGGGCATGGCCGTGATGCTGGCCATCTGTGGACGCTTGGTGGCATTCGATGATCTGACGGGGCCGGGAGTCCCTGTCTTGCGGTCACGGCTTATCTGATAGGCCGCGACGCGGAAGTTTCATCGACGCGCGCGTGCGGCTCCGGATGCTTCGATCGCTTCCTGCATACCGCGGGTCGCCAGCACGTCGGCCAACTCGTTGTCGGCGACACCGGAATGTCCCTTCACCCAGAACCACTCGACCCGATGTTGCGCGCAGGCCGCCCGGAGCCGCTTCCAGAGGTCGACGTTCTTCACGGGTTGCTTCGCGGCGGTCTGCCAGCCGTTGCGTTCCCAGCCAGCGACCCACTTGGTGATGCCGTTCCTGACGTAGGTGCTATCCGTGTAGAGGTGCACCAGCACGGGTCTGGTGAGCGCCTCGAGCGCCATGATCGGTGCGGTCAACTCCATCCGGTTGTTGCTGGTCTCGCCGGGCTCGCCACCGAACATTTCGCGGACGTGTTCACGGTGGCGCAGCACCGCCCCCCAGCCGCCGGGGCCGGGGTTGGGTCGGCACCCGCCGTCGGTGTGGATCACCACGGCGTGCTCGTGGTCCGCGGCGTCGGTCATGGGCCGAGAATAGGCACATGCGTCGAGCGGTCGACTCAGCGACGCGCTGAGATCATCGCCGTCCGGACCGACATGCCGAGGTCGTGATGCTGCAGCGTGGTGATCCGGCGTCCGGGCTGCACCGCGTCCTTGACCGGTGACGTCCGGTCACCGAAGAACGAGGCCGTCGCGTCGATGTCGGCGACGACGTACGTCATGCCCCAGAGCGTGGATGGGCCCTCGCTCGCCGACTCCGGCGAACCGACGACCTCGACGATCACCTCGCCCAGCCGGAAGAAGATCTGGCGGATCGGTCGTCCGCCGAGCTCGCCGTCCCGTTCGCGCCGCGGGTCCACGCCGACGGCGGCCAGTGATTGGACCGTTCGAGCCAGGTCGGGTGACAGCAGTACGACGTGGTCGATCGCGATGACGCCGTTCGGGTGCGTCGCCGGCGCTGCAGGGACCTCGTCGGACCGCGTGGTCGGGACGCCGTCGAGGTCGTCGACAGTGCCGTCCGACGGCAGGCCGCGCAACGACCACCCGACGATGCCGGTGCGGGTGTCCGATGTCGCCGCCGGGGCGGCTCCGCGGCCACGCCCGACCAGCCGGATGCGCACGCCGCCGATCCGGCAGACGGCATCGGAGTCGACACTGAACCCGGCTCGCGTCCAGGCGTCCGCTGGATCAGCGACCTCGAACTCGTCGACGGTGACGGTCATGGATGCGACGTTCCCAACCTCAGGGTTCAGTGATCCGGCTCAGAATACTCGTGGATAGCGCAGTTCGAATCTCCTTGGCGCTGCGGCTTGTCGGTGCCCGCGCCTAGCTTCTGGCGCATGAGAAGAACTGGTGCGGAGTTGGTCCGCGACTGTACCCGGTTCATGAATCAGCCTCTTCAAGACTTCGGACGCTTCGTCAACGACGTGCTCGAACGCCTTGAACAACTGCAGCAGCGGGTGATGTTGGGCCAGCCCTACTTTCGGTTCGAACCCATCCCGCTGCGCACCACCACCGACTTTCGTCTGGTCTGGTCGATCCTGGACCGGTTGCAAACGATCGATTAGGGCACATTGACCTCGAACAGCGTCCGCCCGATCGTTTGCGAGCCGCGGCCACGAAGTGCAAACCCACGCCTCCGATGTCTTTGCTCGGTACCTTTAGAGCGAAGGTCCGCATTTCACGGAGGGCGACTGCACCATGGCGGGTGGGATAGCGGCTGAGCTCGCAGCCGCCGGGTTCGAGGGCGCCGTCGAAGTCGGCCGGGGCGGCAGCGGCGTGGTGTATCGCTGCCAACAGCGATCGCTGGGTCGCAGCGTCGCGGTCAAGGTGCTTGCATCGGATCTCGACGACGACGAACGGGAACGCTTTCTGCGTGAGGGCTACGCGATGGGCGGGCTCTCGGGCCACCCGAACATCGAGAACATCCTGCAAGTCGGCATGACCGAGGGGAACCGGCCGTTCCTCGTAATGCCTTATCACGCAGTGGGTTCGCTCGCGGACCGAGTGCGCACTCAGGGCCGGATAGCGTGGCCCGAGGCGCTGCGCATCGGAGTGAAGCTGTGCGGGGCCCTGGAAACCGCGCACCGGACGGACACGCTGCACCGCGACATCAAACCTGCGAACGTGCTCGTCAACGATTACGGCGAGCCGCAACTGAGCGACTTCGGGACCGCGCGGATCGCCGGCGGATACAAGACACAGACTGGGTTCTTCACCGGCACCCTCTCCTACACGGCGCCCGAGGTGCTCGCGGGCAATCCGCCGACCGTCGCGGCCGACGTGTACTCGCTAGGCGCCACGATCTACTCGCTGATCGCGGGAAGCCCCCCGCACGAGCGCAAGCCGGACGAGGACCTGATCGCGCACTATCTGCGCATCACCTCGACACCCGTGCCGGATCTGCGTCCTACCGGAATCCCGGCCGATGTTTGCGCAGTGATCGAGAAGGCGATGTCGCGTGAACCCGGCGACAGGCACGCGTCGGCGGAAGAGCTCGGCCGCGAATTGCAGCTGGCGCAACGGAACAACGGGCTGCCGGCCGATCCGATGGCGCTCAGTGAGCCAAGCGGTCAGCAAGAGCAACCCGAGAGCGCGCAAGCGGTGCCGCCGGAGTCGGATGCGTCGGGGGCCACACCGCGGCCGACGCCGGACATGTTGGCGCACACCGCGTCGGTCAGCGCATCGAGCCTGCCCTGGAAGGTCGCCCAAGTCTCTACGCCAGATCCCGCGCCGGGCCGTCCGCCGGGGATCCGTGAGCGCCAGCGACTACTGATTGGCGCCCTCGCTGCGGTGGCAGCGCTGCTCTTGGTGATCAGCGGTGTCTTCATCGCCACGTCGTCGCGGGACACTGGCGGTGGCCAAGCCGCTCCGAGTCAACCGAGTCGACCGACCGCCGAACCACCGCCCGCTTGGCGGCCGATCGCGGACGCACGCGTTGCGCGCGAGGCCGTGGCGGCCACCCAGGCCGACGGCACGATCTGGATCTTCGGCGGCATGGATGCCAACAACCGGGTGAGCGGGGATCACGAGGGCTTCGACCCTGCGATCGACAGCTGGAAGGCCGGCGAGATGCTGCCCGTCCCAGTGCAGCATGCGATGTCGGTGACGTGGAAGGACACCCCGGTCGTGCTCGGCGGTTGGCGCACCGAAGGCGCGAATTCGAAGGTTGCGACGAACCGGGTGTGGCGCGTGGTCGATAGTCGCTGGACGGAGCTGCCGCCCTTGATGCAGCCCAGGGCGGCCGCGGCGGCCGCGGTGGTGGACGACCGCATCATCGTCACCGGTGGCGTGGACGCCAGCGGCAACCTGCTCAACGACACCGAGATCTTCGACGGCAACTCCTGGAAGCTTGGGGCACCCATGCCGACGCCCCGACAGCTGTTGGGCGCGACGTCGGACGGCAAGCTGGTGTACGCGGTGGGCGGCACCAACGGAACCACTGACCTGGCAGCCGTCGAGGCATACGACCCGGCCGCGGATACCTGGGCACCTATGCCCGCGCTTTCGAAGGGGCGCAGCGACTTTGGCGTGGCCGTCACCGATGCACGGCTGGTGGCGGTCGGTGGCACGTCGTCGGGAGAGGTGCTCAAGAGCGTGGCCGCGCTCGATCTGGCGACGGCGACGTGGACCGAGCTGCCGGACATGAGCGTCGCGCGGCACGGGCTGGCCGTCGCTGCGGTGCGCGAGACCGTGTACGCCATCGGCGGGTCGACCGCCGTCGCCGGCGGCGAGCTCACGTCGACGGCGGAAGCGCTGAAGCTGGCACCACGCAAACCCCAACCCGCGGCACAGTGGCGGTCGCTACCGGATGCCCCGACCGAGCGGTTGATGATGGCGTCGACAGTGCTCGACGGGAAGATCTGGGTCGCGGGCGGCATGCGCGAAGGTGAGACGCTCGACACGGTGGAGAGCTACGACGCCCGAACGGGCGAATGGCAAACGCACCCTCCACTGCCGACCCCATTGCACCATGCGGCGGCGGCGACATACCGCGGTGAGGTGGTTGTCATCGGAGGTGCGAGCGAAACGCTCGCGGAGGCGTCGAACAAGGTGTTCGCGCTCCGCGACGGACGATGGGCCGAGCTACCGCCGCTGCAGCACGCTCGGGCCGCGCCGGCGGCAGCCGTCGTCGACGACAAGCTCGTGGTCGTCGGCGGCCAGAACGACAAACACCTCGTCGCACAGACCGAGGTGTTCGACGGGACGTCCTGGACGCAGGCCGCCGACCTGCCAACCCCGCGTGAACATTTGGCCGCGGTGTCGGACGGCGGCTACGTGTACACCCTTGGCGGGCGGAATCTGAGTGCCGACGAGAACTCGCCCGTCGTCGAGCGGTTCGACCCGGAATCCGGAAACTGGGACACGCTCGCGGCCATGCCGACTGCGCGCGGAAGCTACGGCGCCGCGTTCATCGATGGCCGGATCGTTGCCGTCGGCGGCGAGGAATCGACGCGCGTGCTGGCGACGGTCGAGATGTACGACATCGCGGGCGGCAAGTGGACCACCCTGGCGCCGATGGGAACTCCCCGCCACGGCCAAGTGGTAGCCGCGGTTGGTTCGACCGTGTATTCCATCGGGGGCGCCGATCGGCCTTCACACGAGGGGCCCATCGCCACCGTCGAGGCCCTCGACTTCACGTAGTGCCGTTGGCGCGCAGCTGAGCGATCGTGACGGCCCCGCGCCGCAGCGCCTCATTGGCCAGGCGGACGCGACGGTCTCCGTCGGTGGGGATGGCGAATTTGTCGTACAGGTTCAGCAGATGCTGTTTGACGGCCGCCTCGGTGACGAACAGCTCGCCCGCCATCCGCCGCACTGACGCTGCCTCGGGAAAGGGGTCGTCGGAGACCAGCGGGCGGCACAACACGACGAGCACGTCGAGTTCGCGCCTGGTCAGCCGCGGCGGCTGCTCTTGGGGCTGGGCGGACACGGTTTCCTCGTCGAGCGGGCCAGTGCCCTTCACCTCCCAATAGAGCAGTCGTGACTTGCCGACGCGCACCTCGTCTCCGGAGCGCAGCACGCGCTCGGCGGAGATCCGTTCGCCGTTGAGATAGGTGCCGTTGCGGCTGCCCAAATCTCTTATGGACCAGGCGAACTCGAGGTTCTCGAAGACGGCGTGCAGCCGCGACACGGTCTCGTCGTGCTCGAGGGACACCGCATTGGTCGAGGCCTTGCCGAGGGTCACCCGTTGGCCGCTCAGTGGGACCAACTCCCGTCCCGACGGCTTCCAGACTTCCAGGTGCGAAGACATGCGGACCTCCTATCCGGGCCAATCTTGACCCAGATAGGAGGTCCTTGTCTGCAAACGTGGCGCTAGTGCCGGAAGCGGGCGATGACTCGCTCGACGGCTGGCGAGCCCAGCAGCGGCGGCCAAGGCCAATCGCTGCTTCGCGGTCCGCGCGGTGCCTTCAGGAAGGCCAGCCCCAGGACCAGACCGAAGATCAGGTGCCCGACCAGCGTGATCGTCACGGTGGCCGCGTTCAGCGGGAACATCATCTCCTCGCCACGCGGGAGTAGGGCGACGGTCGCCATCAGGCCAGCCCAGGTGGGGAAGACGGCGAAGCCGACGGCGGCGAGCACCGCCTTCACGTTCGACCACCGATCGATGCCCAGCGCGAACGCGACGACGAAGAACGCGACACCGAGTCCGCCGGCATCGCCGATGTAGCGCCAGATGTAGCCCACTGCCGCACTGCCCGCGGTGTCCGGCTCACCGGTCACGAACGAACCCATCACGGGGATGAAGTCGCCCATCAACCCCAGCACGTGCACGGCGAACAGCCGCGCGCCGTCGTAGACGATGCAGGCCACCATGCCGGCGATCAGCCCACGGCCGACGATCATGTCGGTCCGATGCGGTGCGAACACGACGAGCGTTCCCAGCACCGCGGTCAGCACGATGACAACCACCGACGTGGTGCTCTGCGACATCAGCCCTGACACGTCGATCGAGATCCCGAGGATCGGCATCGACGCCAGCACCAGCACCAATCCGATGCGCGCCATGTCCCACACGCTGGGCGGGCCCTGGACCTTGTTCAGGTCGACGTAGCGCTGCCGCACCGTCTTGGCGACGGCGCCGATGACGGGCAGGTTGGCCGGGCGCAGCCGCTCGGTGACGCCGTCGAAGCCGCTGACGGCCTTCGGCAACGTCTTCATGGGGATGTCGGCGGCGCGCATGCGGGTGGTCTTGGCCTCGGAGCCGACGGTTGGCAGCGGCTTCACGCGGAGGTCGGCTGAGCGCATCCGCACGGTTGCTTCACGAGACGGCACAGTGGTGCCGGTCGGTGCAGTCGCAATCATGGTGGTTCCTGGTGTCGTTCGGTATTCATTGGGACGACGTCCATGGTCGTGTTTGCGCCCGGGCTGCGTAATCGTTGGGAAGCCAGATTTCCGTCCTCGCCGGTAAGGATTTCCTATCCGCCGGGTAAGCCGGAACGAGGCCAGCCCTCGCACTAACGTCATGCCTGCGCGACGCTTCTAACCTGGGGCGGGTGGCTCGAACGGCTAGCCCATTCCGTGCGTTACCGTCGGTTTCGGATTCACCCGTCCGGGGTGTAGCCCGACGAAGGAGCATCCGTGCCATCAGGGCAGGTCGACGCGGTTCACGAACCACTCAGCCCGCTGCCGGAACGTGGCTACGTCTACCGCACTGGGTGGAAGCTCCTCACGGGCGACATCGACTCGAATCTCAGCGCCAGGCTCGACGGGGTGGCGCGCTACATCCAGGAAGTCGGTGCGGAACACCTCTACGACGCCGGCTTCGCCGAGATTCACCCGCATTGGATCGTGCAGCGCACCGTCATCGACGTCATCGAACCGATTGAGTGGCCTAGCGACATCACCTTCCAGCGCTGGGCCGCGGGCATCTCGACGCGGTGGTGCGCGATGCGTGTCCGGCTCGACGGCTCCGAAGGCGGCCGGATCGAGACCGAGGGCTTCTGGATCAACATGAACAAGGACACGTTGACGCCGTCGCTCGTCACCGACGAGTTGTTCGAGCGCTTCGCGACGACCACCGAGAACACGCGGCTCAAATGGCGACCGTGGCTGGCCGGCCCGGCAGCCGGCGACGTAGTCACTCCGTTTGCGTTGCGCCACACCGACATCGACCACTTCCGGCACGTCAACAACACCGTGTACTGGCACGCCGTGCACGAGATGCTGGCACAGTACGCCGACGTCGTCGGGAGTCGCTATCGCTCCGTCGTCGAATACCGGAAGCCGATCCAGTACGGGGAGTCGGTGGACCTCCACTCGACGGTCCGGGACGGTGACGTGCGGATCTGGTTCGTCGTCGACGGCGACGTCCGGGCGGCAGGGCTGTTGCGCAACCTGTAGCGGGCCGTGGCTTGTGTAGATCAACTGATCTATTGTTAAATCATGCGATCTACACCGGGTCGGCGTGGGACGTTCACCGAGGACGCGCGACGCGCGCAGATCGTGGACTGCGCGATCGAGGTGATCGCCGAACTCGGGTACAGCGCGACGTCGATTCGCAAGATCGCGGATCGCGTGGGAATCGCGATGAGCGTCGTGCTCTACCACTTCGGCAACAAGGACGATCTGGTCGCGGCGGTCGTCGAGCGCGGATACCGGACATTGCTCGAGGTGATGGTGCCTGCGGTGGACGCTGAGGCCAGTCCGGCCGGCAAGGTGCACGCCTTCATCCGCACATATGTGGACTACATGGCTGCGAATCGGACGCTATTACTCGCCGTCACGGACATAGGGACGAATTACCGATCCCGAGAAGGCCTTCGGCTCGACCAATTGCAGCTCGACGCCGACGTCCAGGCCCAGCTCGCGAAGGTGGAGCTCGACACCCTGGTCGGAGCCTTGGCGCGGCGGGGCAAGCTCGCCGGCGTCCCGGTCAAGTCCGTCGCGATCGCGTTACGGGGCGCAGTGGACGGCTCTGTCGCCCAGCTGATGCGCGACCCGGATTTCGACGCCGCCGCGTACGGCGAAGACGTCGCGACAATGTTCGACCGCATCGTCGGAGCAGGCCGGTGAGCCGAATTCTCATTGCCGTGATCGGCAGTCGTGGTGACATCGCACCGCTGACCGGCCTTGGCGCGCGCCTACAGCAGGCAGGCCACGACGTCGTGCTCGCCAGCTACGCCGAGTTCGGAGACCTCGTCCGTGGTTGCGGCTTGCCGTTCCGCGAGCTGCATCCCGCCCGCGTCGACGAACGCTCGTCGAAGGTCAATCCGGTTGCGGGGCTGCGGGATTTCTTCCTCCCGAGAGGACAATGGGCGATCGGCGACAACATGATCGCAGCGCTGCGGGACGAACCGGCCGACGTGCTGCTGCTGTCGCCATTGGCGGAACTGGCTGGGCACCCGCTCGCCGAAGCCAAGGGCGTGCCCAGCATCGGGGTGCGCCTTCAGCCGTTGTCGGCGACCGCCGCCTACCCTCCCGCGGTATTGGGCTCTTGGACGGCGGGCCGACTGCTGAACCGTGCCGCGAGCGGTCTCGGAGCGGCTGCGATCGACACACTGTACGGCCGCGTCGTTGCGGGCTTCCGCAGGCAACTGGGGCTCCCGGATGCCTCGGCGAGCACGTTACGTCGGCGGCGCACCGACACGGATTGGCCGATCCTGTACGGGTATTCGCCGTCGGTGCTGCCGCGTCCCATCGACTGGCGGTCCGGCATCGGGGTGACGGGTTACTGGTGGCCCTTCCGGCCGACGCAGTGGCAACCGCCGGCGGAGTTGGAGGCGTTCCTCGACGACGGCCCTCCGCCGGTGTTCGTCGGGTTCGGCAGTGTGATGAAGGGTGCGAGCGCTTCCGCCCACCTGTCCGACGTTGTGCAGAAGGCGTTGCGGTCGGTAGGTGCGCGCGGGGTGATTCAAACCGGATGGGCTGGGCTCGAAGCGTCCGGCTCCGACATGCTGACGGTTGGCGACGTTCCCCACGATTGGCTGTTCGAGCGGGTCGCGGCGGTAGTGCACCACTGTGGTGCCGGGACGGCGGCAGCCGGGCTACGCGCCGGCGTGCCTGCGGTCGGGGTTCCGGTTGCGGGTGATCAGCCGTTTTGGGCCAGGCGTCTGCGTGAACTGGGGGTGAGTTCGGCGACCATTCCGCAGCGGCGACTTACCGCCGATCGGCTGGGCTCGGCGATTCGGACGGCGTTGGAAGACACGACGATTCACCTCGCGACGACGACTCTGGCGGCATCGATCGCGGCAGAAGACGGGGCGGGGCAGGCGGTCGGCGTCGTCGAAGGCTGCCTCAGACGCGGCCGGCGACCCACGTAGCGGCCTGGTCGACCATGCCGTTGGACGTGTAGCTCGTATGGGCGGCGCCGTCGTCGCCGTCGGAGCAGATCGGATCGCCCGGCGCGCACATCTCGATGGTCTTGCCCGCGTACAGCGGCCCGACCGTGACGGGCGGCGAGTCGATCACCTGCATGAACTGCGGGTCAGGCTTGCCGAACAGCGCGACGGCCGCGACGTGGTCGGCCACGCCGGCAGGCATCGGCTTCGGCACGTCGGCCGGATTCACCCCGCCGGGTACGGCGTTCGCCGTCACGAAGCCGATCACCGCCGCGCCCTGCGAGTAGCCGGCGAGCACCAGCTTGGTGTTCGGGCAGTTGGCCGCGGTCTGCTCGATGTGGTTGCTCGCGTCCCTGATGCCGTCGACCGCGGTGGGGAAGTCGATGCTTGCCGGGTAGACGACGGCGTACACGCCTAGCGACTTGCCGCCGATCTTGGCGCGCAACGCTTTGGCGAAGTCGTCACCGATCCCGCCGAGGCCCTGAGGGGTGAACGTGCCGCGCGCGAACACCGCCTCGACGTCGGGGCAGGGGGCGGCCGAGGCTACGGGTGAGACCAGAATCGTCCAGGTGATAACCGCCGCGACGGCGCAAAGGCGGGCAATACGGTGTGCGGTCACGGGTCCATGCTGGCACAGGCGGCAGAATGCGCTGGTGAGTTTGAGGCCCTGGCCATCGCTGGCCGATCACGTCGCGCTGGCTAGCGACATGTTTGGCGACCACGGTGACGGGCTCGTCGGCGAATGGCTGGCAGCCGAAACCGCACGCATCGATGACCCCGACTTTGCCAGGTTGTTCGCTGATCACGTCGCCATTCATGGCGTCGCCGCCCGCGACTTCAACCACCGCCACGTGCGCTCGGCGAAGGGTGACCTGCTCGGCGGCATCCGCTTCTACGGGCGCGACGTCGGCCGCCCGTTCGTCGAGGTGTGCTGTCACGGTTTCGACGACCTCGATGGGCTCCGCGACTGCGTACGCGCGGAGTGGTCGGCGTTCGCGCCGCGCTTCCTCCGGCTGCACGCCCTGCCCGGGCGCATCAGCGGACCCGGCATCGTCCTCGACTCGACCGTGCACGCCAGCCGGTACCGCGACATGCCCGAGCCCGACGGCCGCGTCACCGTCGCACCGTTCGACGACGTCGCGGACGCCATCGCGATGGTCGCTCGGCGCTATGAGGCCCTTGCCGTCGACGATCCGGGCTTGGCGCGCAACATTTCTCCGGCCGACCCCGATGACCTCCGGCGTTGGCATTCCGCTGGCCAGCTGCGCGCGATCCGGGCTGACCGCCAGACGGTCGGTCTGCTCGCCGTCGCCCCGGGGGCCATCACGTGGATCCCCGGTGACGAGATCAACGAGGAGGTGATCGACGTCGGCTACCGCGGGCACGGCTACGCCGCAGCAGCGCAAGGCGCGTGGGCGAGAAACGTGGCAGCCGACCCCGACCGCTACCTCATCGGCACCATCGACCGGCTCAATACCGCGTCGCGCCGAACGGCCGAACGCGCGGGCCGGCCGCGCATCATGGACGCGGTCTTCGTCTCACTGGATTCGTGAACCGTCGCTGGGCACGGTGACCCTGATGGGACCGAGGCCTTCGTCGTGGACGACGAGGTCGGCACGTCCGCGGGTCGCAACGATCAGTTCGGCGTTGCGCTGATCCGGGCCATCCACCCAGGCGACGGCGTCGGCCGGCGACTTCCCAAACCGGATGTGGCGGTCGATCAGTCGCTGCCGTCGGACGTCCTCGTCGAGGTCGTAGAACCACACGGTGTCGACGTTCGACCGGGCGCTCGCCCATACCGGATCCGGCATCAGCAGGTAGTTGCCCTCGGTGATGATCACGCGCGTATGACGCAGCACGGGAATGCTTCCGGCGATCGGCTGCTCGATGGTGCGGTCGAACGCCGGGGCCCACACGTCTTCGTCGGCTTGGCGCAGCCTTTTCAGCAGCGCGGCATAGCCTGCCGCGTCGAACGTGTCGGGAGCGCCCTTGCGGCCACCGCGACCCAGCCGGTTCAACTCCACGTCGGCAAGGTGGAAGCCGTCCATCGGCACGTGTGCGACGTGCGATCCGATCCACGGCCTGGCGGGGTCGCTGACGCGGTCGCTGCGGTGATCGGTCCACTCGGCGTGCCAGTCCAACAGCCCGGCGACCAACGCCTCGGCGAGCGTGGTCTTGCCCGCGCCCGGTAGGCCCACCACGCCGACGATGACGCGGCGCCCGTGCTGTTTGCGGACGAGATCGTCGATGCGACCGCACAATTCGGCGAGTATCGGATTCATCGATGGCGGCCCAACGTCACGACCCTGCACCCACCAATCATCCCCAAGAACCCAGGACAACCAACCCGCCACGCGGGATCAATTCAGCAGGCTCCTAGACCGCGGTGCGCGTCCGACGCTGAAGCACGACGGACGCCGTCAGCACGATGAGTCCCGCCACCGCGAGCAGTGCGCCGGCAGCGGCAGGTGCGGTGTAGCCGTAACCGGCGGCGATCACGATGCCACCAACCCAGGCGCCGGTTGCGTTGGCGATGTTGAGTGCCGAGTGGTTGAGTGCGGCGGCCAGCGTCTGGGCGTCGTGCGCGACGTCCATCAATCGCGTCTGCAAAGCCGGACCGATCGCGGAACCCGCTGCGCCGATGAGGAAGAGCCCCGCCATGGCCGTCCACGGATTGTGCGCGGCCAGTACGAAGAGTGCCAGCACGACGCCCAACGCGGAGATCGACACGTACAGCCCGCGGAGCACCGAGATGTCCGCCAACTTCCCACCTGCGAGGTTGCCGATCACCATGCCGAGACCGAAGACCATGAGCGCCAAGGGAATCAGTCCGCGCGAAAGGCCTGCGACGTCGGTCAGCGTGGTGCTCACGTAGGTGTAGACCGCGAACATGCCGCCGAATCCGACCATGCCGACCAGCAGCGCCAACCACACCTGCACGCGCTTGAGCGCGCCGAGTTCGGTCACGGGGCTGGTGACGTGCATCGCGCGCATGTTCGGAAGCCAGAACCAGAGCGCCGTCAAGGTGACGAGTCCGACGGCGACGACGAGCCCGAAAGCAGCGCGCCAGCCGAAGGATTGGCCGAGCCACGACGCCACGGGCACGCCGACCACCGTCGCGACCGTCAAGCCGGTCAGCACGTGGGCAACGGCCTTGGCCCGGTTCTGCGGACCCATCAGGTGTGCGGCCACCAGTGCGGCGATGCCGAAGAACGCGCCATGCGGAAGGCCCGCCACGAAGCGGGCAGCCATCAACGTGCCGTACGTCGGGGCGAAGACACTAACCAGGTTGCCCAGCGTGAAGACGATCATCAGGCCCAGAAGCAGCGTCTTGCGCTCCACGCGCGCGGTCAACGACGCGATGAGCGGGGCGCCGACGACCACGCCGAGCGCGTACGCGGAGATGACGTGCCCGGCCGTCGGCTCGGTGACGCCCAGGCTCGAGGCGATGTCCGGCAGCAGGCCCATCGCGACGAACTCGGTGGTGCCGATGCCGAACCCGCCGAGTGCCAGCGCGAAGATCGCCAGCCATCGCACCGACGGGGCAGGCGAGACGACGGACTGCGGGCGGGGGTGCCGGTCCAGGGTGCGAGTCACGGGCTCAACGGTAGAGCTATATATGTCCGATCGCAAAGTGACTTTTGCATTTCAACGGTCAAAGTGGCGAAGCTTACGATTTGCGTGTTCAATCGAACGCATGGCCAGTGTCGGCGATGTCTTCACCCTCATCCGGGAACTGCGTGACACCACGCGCGCCGAACTCGGTCAGCTGACGGGTCTGTCGCGCACCGCCGTCGCGGCCCGCGTCGGGACCTTGGTCGAGCTCGGACTCGTCGCCGAGAGCGAGCGGGCCCCGTCGACCGGCGGCAGGCCGGCCACCATGCTGACCTTCGACGCCGACGCGGGCGTCGTGCTGTGCGTGGCAATCGGGATCAGCCGCACCCGGATGGCGGTCTGCAATCTGGCCGGAGAGATCGTGGCCACGTCCGACATCGATCAGGAGGTCGCGCTCGGACCCGACGACCTCATGCCCGACGTGGTGAAGCGCCTCGACGTGCTCCTCGAGGACTACCGCGACGTTCCCGTGTACGGGGTGGGGCTCAGCCTGCCCGGGCCCGTCGACCGCGAACGTGGCTGCAGCCGCGACTCGCCCATTCTGCGGGGCTGGGACGGCGTGGCATTGCGCCCGTATTTCATGGAACTGCAGGCGCTTTCGGGTGTTCCGGTGCTGCTCGACAACGATGCGAACGCCATCGCGCTCGGCGAGCGTGGCGGGGAACTGCAGGGGCTCGACGACCTGCTGGTGCTCAAGGCCTCGACCGGGCTGGGCGCGGGCATCATCGCGGGCGGCGCGTTACAGCGTGGTGCCGCGCAGGCGGCCGGAGAGTTCGGGCACAACAAGATAGCTGCGGCAGAAGGACTTCCGTGCCGATGCGGTGACACCGGTTGTCTCGAAGCCATCGCAGGTGGATGGGCGTTGGTGCACCAGCTGCAGCACCAGGGCCGCGCGGTACGCCACATGCGCGACGTCGTCGAGCTCGTCCACTCCGGTGACCCCGAGGCGCGCCGGTTGGTCCGCGACAGCGGTCGACACATCGGCGAGGTGATCGCGGCCGCGGTCAACCTGCTCAACCCCGCGGTGCTCGTCATTGCGGGGGACATGGCGGCGGCCTACGACGTCTTCGTGGCGGGTCTTCGGGAAGCCTTGTACCGCAACGCTACTGCGATGGCCACGCGGGAGCTTCAGGTAATGCCCGCCGCGAATGGCGGGCACTCCGCCGTGGTCGGCACCGCGGCGATGGTGCTCGCCGACGTGCTCAGTGCGCGTGCGGTCGACCAGCTGGTGGCTACGCCTTCGCGATGACGTTCTCCGCGAACCACTCCAGGTTGCGGATCTTGGCGTCGAGCGGCTCGGTGTCCTGCCCCATGACGTAGGGGATGCGGAAGCCGACGATGACGTCGGTGACGCCCTTGTCCTCGAGCCGCTTGACGCCGTCGAGCGTGAACCCGTCTATCGAGATCACGTGGATCTCGAACTCTTCGGCGAGGCCGATCCGCTCCTCTTCGGCCCGGTACTTCTGCAGTTTGGCGAGCAGCGGGTCGAGCTCCTCGGGATCGCCGCCGCCGTGCATCCAGCCGTCGTTGCGGGCGGCGCGCTTGAGCGCGGCGTCGGCGTGGCCGCCGATCAGGATCGGAATCGGCTTCGTCGGCGCGGGCGTCATCTTGAAGCTGGGGATGTCGTAGAACTCGCCGTGGTACTCGAAGTAGTCGCCCGACGTGAGACCTCGGATGACGTCGATGCACTCGTCCATCCGCTTGCCGCGCCTGGCGAACGGCACGCCCATGATCTCGTAGTCCTCGGGCCACGGGCTGGTGCCGACACCAAGGCCGAGCCGATTGTCGAACATCGCCGCCAGCGAGCCGGCCTGCTTGGCCACCAACGCCGGTGGCCGGATCGGCAGCTTGAGCACGAAGATGTTGAAGTGCAGCTTCGTGGTTACCGCGGAGAGCGCACCGATCAGCGCGAACGACTCGATGAACGACTTGCCGTCGAGGAATTCGCGATTTCCGTCCTCGGTGTAGGGGTACTTCGAGTCCGATACTTCCGGGTAGGCGATGCTGTCCGGAATCGTCATGGCGTGGTATCCGGCCTCGTCGGCGGCCTTCGCCAATGGGATGTAGTACTTGGGATCGGTCATGGCTTCCGCATAGGTGAACCGCATGCGCCCGATACTAGAACACGTTCTAATTTTGGGGACGGGAACGTCGGGCATGATGGCCGCGTGCGTAGACCTTGGCTGGATGGTCGGCACCGCCGACCCTGGCTCACCAGGAATGTCCGGGTGCTGTCCGCGGTCTCCTTCCTCCAGGACACCGCCAGTGAACTGCTCTATCCGCTGCTGCCCATCTACCTGACCGCGGTGCTCGGCGCGCCACCCGCCGTCGTCGGCGCCATCGAGGGCGCGGCCGAGGGCGCGGCGTCGCTGACCAAGCTCGCCTCCGGTCCACTCGGCGACAGGTTCGCCCGCCGCCCGCTGATCGCGACCGGCTACGGGCTGGCGGCACTCGGCAAGGTGATGGTGGCGGCCTTCGGTGCGTGGCAGGGCGTCCTCGCGGGGCGCGTGGTCGACCGCCTCG
>Ga0207668_10000601_pt1 | contig 22322 bp, 22 predicted proteins | sample KBSS43metaG_FD_184323 | JGI IMG/M metagenome (GOLD analysis project Ga0207668, IMG submission 184323) | Switchgrass rhizosphere microbial communities from Kellogg Biological Station, Michigan, USA - KBS S4-3 metaG (SPAdes) (version 2) | ecosystem: Host-associated > Plants > Roots > Rhizosphere...
CCCGAAACGGATGCATTTTTTTCGGTCTTCCGCCGTTTCCTGGGCACAGTTAATTACGGAACGGCAACGCCCATTACGTTACCGGCGGGAACGTAGCGGCACACGAGATAGTCGTCGCGAGCGCTCGATCGAATCGCGCATCCGACCCGCGCCGTGCCCCGCCAGACCATTTGCGTATAGTGGCCGACGTCACCCCAGCTGCCCGTTCGGCTGACGGTGGGAAAGATGCCGGGCCGAAACATCCGCCCCTCGCCCGCCCACGCGCCAATCATCGCGTCGACGCTGAACGCGCCGCGCGTGCCCATCCACAGATTCTCGCCCTGCCCCGGACGGGCGGCCGGGGGTGAGTGCCCCCAGCGCCGCGTCCGCGCGAGCTGGGCCGCATAAGCATCCGCAGCGGCCGCAAGGGCGGGATCCCAGGTGACCGGCCCCACGCCCGCTACAGCGCGCTGCTGGTTGTGCAGCAGGACGACGCGCATCGCGAATTGGGTCTCCGGGGGGATGGTGAGGATCGAGGGCGCCGCCGTGGCGACGGCCGATAGCAAGCCAAGTGACGCTGCCAGGTACCAACGCATACCGGACCTCCCCCTGAACTCAGCCGGAATGGCACGGTCGGCCTGAACGGGTGCTTGCCGCTAAGCGGCAACCGCCGTGCTGCTGCGTTGCTCGCGCAGCCAGGCCTGGAACATCAGGATCGTCCACAGCGCGGGGGTGGAGTTCCGCCGCCCGCTGAGATGCTCTCGCCAGCGCCGCTGGACGATGGCGGGGTCGAACCAGCCGTCGGCCCGCATCGCCGCCGGGTCGAGCAGATCTTCCGCCCAGGGCCGCAGCGGACCCTTGATCCAGTCACCCACCGGGATTGAGAAACCGGCCTTGGGCCGCTCGACCAAGGTCCGCGGGACCATGCCGTAGAGCAGTTGGCGGAGGATATGCTTGCCGCGCCCGCCCTGGACTTTGAGGCTGAGCGGAATCCGCGCCGCAACCTCGGCGACGCGGTGATCTAGGAACGGCACGCGGGTCTCGAGCGCAACCGCCATCGACGCGCGGTCGACCTTGGCGAGAATGTCGTCGGGAAGGTAGCTGACCGCGTCGCAGTACATCATCCGGACGGCGTCCGGCGCACCGTCGATCGCAAGGTCGAAGCCCTGCCCAGCCGCATCCGCGCCGATGACCGGCGACGGCTCTTGGCTCCATTCGTCGAGGAAACTGCAATAAACCTCATCGAGGCTGCCCGCCGAAGCCGCGAGCCGGAACGCTTTTTGCAGCTTGCCACCGACATGCGGTTGCTGCCGGCCCGGCAGCAGGCCGGCGACGCCACTCCAGAATTGTGACGGCAAACGACCGAGCGGCACGCCAGTGATCGCCCGAAGCGGCTTCGGCACCTTCTGCAGCTGCTGCCACAGCCGCGGCGCGGCGAAGTGGCGGTTGTAGCCGGCGAACAACTCGTCGCCGCCGTCCCCGGTCAATGCGACCGTTACTTGCTCGCGAGCGAAGCGGCTGACGAGATGGGTCGGGATCTGCGACGAGTCGGCGAACGGCTCGTCATACATCGCCGGAAGCTGCGGGATGACGTCCCGGGCCTCGCGCACGGTGACGGTGCGTTCGTGATGGACCGTGCCAAGATGCTCCGCGACGCGGCGCGCGTCCTCCGCCTCATTGTAGCCGCTCTCCTCGAACCCGATGGAGAAGGTGCGAACCGGGATCGACGAATATTTCTGATAGAGCGCGCAGATCGTCGAACTGTCGATCCCGCCGGAGAGGAAGGCGCCAACCGGCACGTCGGCCATGGCCTGTCCGCCGATCGCGGCAGCGAGTACGCGTTCGACTTCGGCGAGCGCGTCGGCTTCGTCGGCGAGCGGATCGGCGAGCCCGCGTTCGACGACCTCGCGATAGGACCAGTAACGCTTCAGGCTGACACCGCCGTTGGCGCCCTCCGCCGGTGGCTCGATTAGAGCGATTGCGGCGTCCGCTGCATCGAGCGTCAGGACGCATCCCGGCTCGAGCTTGAACACGCCCCGATAGATGGTGAGCGGCGCCGGGATGTAGTTACGCGCCGCGAACAGCTGGACGGCGCGCCGATCAACCGTGCCGTCGAAGCGCGGATGCGCGCGGAGCGCCTTGAGTTCGGACCCGAACAGGAAGTCCTTGCCGGCCCAGCCGTAATAAAGCGGCTTCTCGCCGAAGCGATCGCGGACCAGGTTCAGCCGCCGCTCGCTCTTGTCCCACAGGCCGAAGGCGAACATGCCGGCGCTGCGGCGAAGCGCCTCGTCCAGGCCCCAGGCGACAATCGCCTGGAGAAAGGTCTCGACGTCGGAATGCCCACGCCAGCCGCCGTCGGGCACTGCGCCCGCGGCCTCGAGCGCAGCGCGAAGCTCGGCATGGTTGTAGATTTCACCGTTGAAGGTGATGACGAAGCGGCCGTCGGCCGAGTGCATCGGTTCATGGCCCGCCGGGGACAGGTCGACGATGGCGAGGCGGCGATGGCCTAAACCCACCCGTGCCTCGGGGTCGATCCAAATGCCCTCATCGTCGGGCCCGCGATGCGCGAGCGGACGGATCAGCCGCGCGACCGCCGTCTCCTCGAGCGCTCCGTGCGCGATGATTCCGGCTATGCCGCACATGGCTGCTTAACGCTCCGCCGGTCGTTCCGTCGCGCTCGGGCGAATTGGTCGCGCCGGATTCCCGGCGACGATCGAGCCGGCCGCGACATCGTGAGTAACGACACTACCGGCACCGATCACACTGTTTCGACCGACGGTAACACCCGCCAAGATGATGGCTCCAGCCCCGATCCACGCGCCACTCTCAACACGGATCGGCGCGTCCTCGTAGCGGTGAGCGCCGGACAACACACTGTCCGGCGCCAGTTTCGCGTCCAGCAGCATGCATCGGGCCGACAGGACGACGTCGTCGCCAATTTCAATCCCGACCCGCCCCAGAAGAAATACGCCGTGATTGATCGCGACGTTTCGGCCCATTCGAATGTTTCGCGGGTTGATCGCGGAGAATGGTCCGAAAACATAGACTTTCGAATGCCCGAACAGCCACCAGGCCCGAAGCCGCAGAAACTCGCGTCCAATGCGCCCAAACACGTCAGGATATCTCCCTTGGTCGGAAGATTCTCCTGTCGGGAAAGCGAACCTGTCTTGCAAGCCCGCCGCGTGCCGCGCCAAAGCACTGGCGATGACATGGACTCCGCAATGATTTCAGCGTTTCGCGCAGCCCTTGCCGGCGGGCGCCAGCTGGTCGACGGGCGCGGCGAGTTCATTCGCTCGGGTTTCTGGAGCCTGTTTCTGCGGATCGCCGGAATGGCCAGCGGCTTCGCGCTAGGGGTGGTGCTGGCCCGAATGCTCGGGCCAACGGAATTCGGGATCTACGGCCTGGTGACGACGCTTGCCGCGGTCGGAATGACCGTGGCGCAACTCGGCACGCCGCAGTTGGCAGTCCGGGAACTCAGCGTCCGCGGCGGGCGCGGCGACTGGTCTGGCGCGAAGACGATCATCTTTGAATTTGGCATTGCGACATCGGCCGCCGGCATCGCAATCGGCTTGCTCGCACTGACCGGTGCCGCTTGGGCGGGGGTAGCGCCGTTCGTCCTGCTCCTGATCCTGCAGGGCGCCCTGCTGACGTTGCTGACCGCCTATACCAGCCTATTCGCCGCCGAGCTGCGCGGCCTCGGTGCGCTGCTCAAGGGCCAGTCGATGGACATCGCCGTCCGGCCCGCTTTGGCCTTCATCATCGTCGGCGGACTGTTGCTAGCCGGCAGCAAGATGAATGCGATGATCGCTTTGACCATCCAGAACTGCGTCACGTTCGGTGCCGCGATCATCAGCCTCGTCTGGGTCTGGCGCGCCATCCCCAAAGCCGGTCGCCGCGTGCCGCGAGCCCGCGCAATTCCATGGCTGAGCATGGCGCTTCCGTTGGGTGCGGTCGACGTACTCCGCCAGGCCGACGCCAGTTACAGCGTGATTCTCGTCGGCTGGCTCGCCTCGGGGGTTGAACTCGGTGTCTTTCGCGTCGCAGTCGCCTGCGCCGTTCTCGCGACATTGCCAGTGACGATCTTCCACATCCTGCTCGCGCCGACTTTGTCGCGGCTGAACGATTCCGGCGAAAAGAGTGCCCTGCAGCGGCTGCTAACTTGGTCGAGCGGGGCGATGGTTGCGGTCATGATCCCCGTCGTCCTCGGGTGTTGGCTGTTGGGGCGCCTGCTGATCGCCTTCGTCTTCGGCCCGGTTTATGCGGATGGCTGGCTGCCCCTCTTCCTGCTGGCCGTCGCGCAACTCGTTTATGCCTTCTTCGGCATGGGCCCGATCCTGCTGGCAATGTGTGGCGGTGAACGGCATTTGATCAAAATCTACGTTGTGGCGGTTGGCGCGGGGATCATCGTGGCTGCCGCCCTGACGCTTCTGCTTGGAGCGGCCGCAGCCGCGTCCGGAGCGATCCTGACCGCCGTTATCATTGGTGTCGGGTCGCGGAATTACGGGCGAAAAGAGCTTGGGGTGGATATCAGCGTGCTCGCACTAATCCGAAAAACTGTCCCAACGGGGCAAGGATGACTGCGTCCCGTGGATTGGCCGACCCCCGTGACCTGCGCCTTTCGGTCGTCATCATTGTCTTCAACCTTGAACCATATATCGGACAAGCCATCGATTCCGTGCTCGCCCAGACCAGGCCGGCGGATGAGATCATCGTGGTCGATGATTGCAGCACGGACCGATCCGCCGACGTGGTCGCGGCTTATGGCAGCAACGTCCGTTACCTGCGCATGCCGAAGAATTCCGGTGCCCTCCTCGCCGCTTTGCACGGCGTGAAAGCCGCGGGCGGTGACGTCGTCTGCATGCTCGACGGGGACGATTATTGGGCGGCCAACAAGCTCGCCGTCGTCGAACGCGCGTTCAGCGCCGATCCCGCGCTGATGCTCCTGTCGCACGATCACCGGCGCGTCGACGCTAAGGGAATCGAGTTGCCGATCCGCGACGAAACGCATCGCAACATCGCAGCCATCCGCCGGCGGGCGATATCGGCGGGCGACCTCTCCAATCGCCTGAAGGATGCGATCCTGGATCAGACGGGCTACTGGCTGGGCAGCGCCTATTCATTTCGCCGCAGTTGCTTCGACATTCCCAAGTTCGAACGGCAGATTGCAGAATTCGGTCTGGACGAGGTGCAGCCGACCTATCTCGACCTGGTCGTCGCACCGTTCCTGGTCCTGACCAATCCATCCCGACGGGTCGGCTACACGCCAGACACGCACTTCTTGTACCGCGTTCACGACAAGGGCTCGCTGGCCGGCAACCTCACCCCGGAAAAGGCCTTGCACTCGGCGTGCAAGGGGCGCCGGACGCATGCCTTGATCGATTTCATCTTGCGATCGAACGGTGCCTCACCAGCACAACTGCGAAGGCGTGAATTGTTGTTGCAAGAGTATGATTTCCTGGCGGCGCTCTATTCCGGAAAAATCGGCAAGGCCGCGACCCTCTATGCGCGGTTGGCGCGTAGGCATTGGAAGACGCGCGAGTTGGTGAAGGAGACCGGGCGCATGATCGCCGTTCGCGTGCTCGGACCCGCGCGGTTCCTGAAGCTGAAAGGATGAAGCGCACCTCACCGAACGCTTCGCCATCGGCGAACGTGCTTTACATCACTTACGACGGCCTGACCGATCCGCTCGGACGGTCGCAGGTCCTGCCGTATCTTTTCGGCCTGGCCGAACGTGGGCATCGCATCACCATCCTCAGCTGCGAAAAACCCGAGCGGATGGATCGGGACGGCGAACGCATCCGCCAGCTGTGCGGGCAGGCCCGGATCGATTGGGTACCGCTCAAATATCACAAGCAACCCCTCATCCTGTCTTCGATGATCGACGCCGCCGCGCTCAAGCGAGCCGCCGTGCGGCTTCACCGGGCCGGACCCTTCGACCTCGTCCATTGCCGCAGCTACATCCCGGCGCGCGCCGGCCTCGCTCTCAAGCGCAAGTTCGGGACGAAATTCCTGTTCGACATGCGCGGCTTCTGGCCCGACGAGAAGATCGAGGGCGACAACTGGAACCTCGCCAATCCGCTCTATCGGGCCGCCTATCGCTACTTCAAACGGCTGGAATCCCGCCTGCTCCGCGGCGCCGATCACATCGTCAGCCTGACCGAGGCCGGCAAGACGCAGCTCCTGACCCGGCCCGAGTTGGCCACCGATCCAGCGCCGATCACGGTCATCCCCTGCTGCGTCGACTTCGATCATTTTCCGTTGGCAACCGAGGTTTCCCGCGAAAAGGCGCGGCAACGACTCGGCATCGCTGCGAACACACCGGTCCTCGCCTACCTCGGCTCGCTCGGCTCCTGGTACATGGGCGATGAGATGCTCGACTTCTTCGGCGTCTATCTGTCGCGCCACCAGGATGCCCGCTTCCTTTTTGTTACGCCTGACAAGCCGGATTCCATTCGTGCCGCCGCAACGGCGCGGGGGATCGATCCCGAACGGTTGATCATTCGGGCCGCGTCGCGGGAGGAAGTGCCGCAGCTGATGAGTGCCGCCGATCTCGGAATCTTCTTCATCGAGCCGGTGTTTTCGAAGACGGCGAGCTCACCGACCAAGATGGGCGAGATGCTCGCCCTCGGGCTGCCGCTCGTCACCAACGGCGGCGTCGGCGATGTCGAGGCGCTGGTGAACGACCTCGGCTGCGGGGTCGCAATCCACGAGTTCAATGAGGCGAGCTACGCGGCGGCGCTGGACCGTCTCGCGGCCCTGCCCGGCTCGGCATTGCAACGCCGCGAGCGCGCCCTGCCCTTGTTCGACGTCAATCTCGGCGTCGACCGCTACGATGCGATCTATCGTCGGCTCAGCGGCTAGGCTCGCATGAACGCCCGTTGGCAACCAAAGAAGGCCCCGTTAGTTGCCGGCCCTCATACCAGCGGGAAGTCAGCTCAGCGTGCAGAAACAGCGTATTTTCATTTCAGGCGTCGCCGGGTTCCTCGGCAGCCATCTCGCCGATGCCTTCCTTGCCGATGGCCACGAGGTAATCGGCAACGATAGCATGATTGGCGGCTACCTCGACAACGTCCCCGACGGCGTCGAATTCTACCAATTCGACTGCAACGATTTCGACAAGCTCCGGCCCCACCTGAAGGGCGTCGACATCGTCTATCACTGCGCGGCCACGGCTTATGAGGGGTTGTCGGTATTTTCGCCGCACCTCATTACCCAGAATATCGTCGGCGCGTCGACGGCGATGATCTCGGCAGCGATCGCCAACAACGTCCGGCGGTTCGTGATGTGCTCGTCAATGGCTCGCTATGGCACCAACGAGGTGCCGTTCACCGAAGACATGAACCCGCTGCCGCAGGATCCGTACGGCATCGGCAAATATACCGCCGAGCTCATGCTCAAGAATCTGGCCGAGACCCACGGCATGGAATGGGTAATCGCGGTTCCGCACAACATCTACGGGCCCCGCCAGAAGTACGACGACCCGTATCGCAACGTGCCCAGCATCTTCATCAATCTGATGCTCCAGGGGCGCCAGCCGGTCATCTACGGCGCCGGCACCCAGAAGCGCTGCTTCAGCTACGTCACCGACGACATCGAACCGATGAAGCAGATGGCCTTCAACCCGGCCTGCGCCGGCGAAATCATCAACATCGGGCCGGACGACGAGTTCGTGACCATCAAGGAGCTCGCCGAGCTGGTCGCCAAGCTCATCCAGTTCGATATCGAGCCCGTCCACATGGCCGGGCGCCCGCAGGAGGTCGAACTGGCCAATTGCTCCGCGGACAAGGCACGGCGGTTGCTCGGCTACGAGCCCAAGGTGCGGCTCGAGGAAGGCGTCGGGCAGATGATCAACTGGATCAGCAACCGCGGCGTCCGCCCGTTCAAATACCACCTCGACCTAGAGATCGTCAGCGAGATGACGCCGGACACCTGGTCGAAGCGGCTGTTCTAGGCGCTCTCGAATGGCTGATAACCGCCGGCTCCGCGTCCTCGCGCTTGCCAGCAAGCCGTGGGGATTGGCGCCCGGCCAGCGGTTCCGCTTCGAGCAATGGGCGCCCCACCTGGCGCGTGACCATTCCATTGATCTTGAGCTCTTGCCGTTCGAGTCCCCCGAGCTGACCGAGGTCTTGTACAAACCCGGCCACCATCTTGAAAAAGCCTGGCTCGTAAGCCGCGATTTCATCCACCGCCGCTCCGCTATTCGCCAGGCAAGCGCGTACGACGCCGTCCTGTTGTTTCGCGAAGCCGCCTTGATCGGTCCCGCATTCTACGAACGCCAGCTCGCGCGGTCGAAGACCCCGCTGATCTACGACTTCGACGATGCGATCTGGATGCAGCAGCCGGACGTGGACCGGAGTATCTTCTCGGCCCTGCACTTCCATCGCAAGACGAAAGAGATCTGCCGCCTGGCGACGGCGGTTACGGTCGGCAATGAGTTCCTCGCCGACTTCGCGCGCGGATCGAACGACCAAGTGCACATCGTGCCGACCACGATCGAGCTGGCGGATTACGACGGGCGGCTTGAACCCCCGTCAGCGGAGCCGTTCATCGTGTGCTGGACGGGGTCAACGACTACGCTCGTCCATTTCGAGCATGCTCGACCGGCCCTGGAAGCGCTCGCCCAGCGCATCCCGCTGGTGGTGAAGATCATCTGCAACAAGCCCCCGTCGCAGCCGATCAACGGGGCGAAGATGCAATTCATCCCCTGGTCCGCCGAAGCGGAGGCACGCGAAATCGCTGCTTCGCACGTCGGCATCATGCCGCTGCCGGACAATGAATTCAGCCGCGGGAAGTGCGGCCTGAAGGCGCTTCAATGCATGGCTGCGGGCCGGCCCGTCGTCGCCTCGCCCGTCGGGGTCAACACCGCGATAATCCGGCACGGCGAGAACGGCTTCCTCGCCGCGACCACGGCAGAATATGTCGACGCGTTCATGCAACTGGCGTCGTCTCCGGAATTGCGTGCCAAACTCGGAGCCGCCGCTTACGAGACGGTCAAGGCGAGCTATTCCGCGACGATCGGCGCGGCGAAATTCGCTGACGTCGTCCGCTCACTCACCTAGCGCAACGGGCACGCATGGGCCGCACGACCATCGGGGTCATTGTCGACAACGGCTGCCTCGCCCGCTGGCAGGCGGACGCCTTGCGGACGCTCACCAGCGACCACGATTTCATCGTCTACAATTGCCTGAACAGCCGGCCGGGCAAGCGGCGCCTCCGCCACGCGCTCTACTATCTGTTGAACCTTGGGACCGTGCGCAACGCGCAGACCCGGCGCGGGCCGATGCCATCTGACATTCGGCCGGTCGCCACGGTCGATTTCGAATCCGCGCACGACGGCAGCTGGCAAAGCCTGCCAGACTTCTTGATCGACCGGATTCGCGCCGACCAACCAAAGGTGCTGGTCAAGTTCGGCATGGGCTTGCTGACGGTGCCGCCGGAGACGGATCTTCGGACCCCAATCCTGTCGTACCACCACGGCGATCCAAGCGCCTTTCGCGGCCGGCCTGCAGGCTTTTACGAATTGCTCACGGGCGCCGAGCGGATGGGGCAGGTCATTCAAACCTTGTCGAACGAGCTCGACGCTGGAGCGATCGCGGCGTTCGCCGAAACCAGGATCCACCGCCATTCCTACCGCGCGACGCTGGTTGAAGCTTATCGCGCCTCACCCTTGTTGTTGCGGACGGCTATCGCCGCGGCGACCAGCGGTAACGTTACCGAGCTTCCGCGCGGCAAGGCCTATCGCCTGCCTGGCAACGGCCTGGTCACGCGGTTTTGCCTCAAGCTGTTCGGTAATCTCATCCGGCGCTTCTGGTACGGCGCTTTCGTCGAGAAGAAGTGGCAAGTGGCCGAAGCCGTCGCGCCTGATCTGTCCTCGCTCGGCCAGGCAGGCGCGTTTCCATTACCGGATCGATGGTCGACCGTCCCGACCCCGCGTGGTTACACCTTCATTGCCGACCCCTTCTACCATCCCGAGCAGGGCATATTGATAGAGGGCCTCGCCACGGCCACGGGCCACGGCGAGATCCTGCATCTTTCGGATGGGACAGTGAATCGCCTGCTCGGTGGGACCGACCATTGGAGTTACCCGGCTACGCTGACGGTAGGGGACGAGCATTTCATCTTGCCGGAACAAGCCGAAGCAGGCGGCGTCGAACTGTTCCGATTGGCGGATGTCGGCGCCCAAAAGGTTGCCGATTTCAGGGTCGCGGGCTCGCCGCGCCTCATCGACCCCACGCTGCTCGACCACGACGGCATTTTCTACTTGTTCGGAAACCGCCTCGAGGAGGGTGGCGGCGTCTTGCGCCTATGGACCAGCCACAAAATAATCGGTCCCTATGAAGAACATCCTTGCAGTCCCGTCCGCATCTCGCCCGCCGGGGGCCGAATGGGTGGCCTGGTCATGGCCGACGGACCAGCCCTGATCCGCGTCGGCCAGGATTATGGCGGCGCCTACGGCGACGGCGTGATCCTGTTCGCCATCGAGCGGCTGACGCCGACCGACTATCGGGAGCGCCAAATCGGCAGCCTGAGGTTCGACGACGTTCGTGGTCCGCACACGATCAATATCCGCGACGGGCGCGTACTCTTCGACTTCTACCGCGACCGAGTTTCGCCGCTTGCCGGCCTGCGCCGTCTCCGCAGCCGGCTTGCGCGAGGTTGAGGCGCTACCGCTTGCGGCCGCAGGCGACCCAGAACGGCTCGGACTCGCTGAACCGCACGTCGGCCAAGCCAACCTCCGCCATCATTTGCGCAATCTCCTGGCGCGAAAAGCGGTGCTCGAGCCGCGTTCCGAAGCGGTCCAGGGCGTCGGTTCGCATCGAATAGAAGCTGCTGCTGCGGTAAGCGCTGAGTGGAAAGTTCGCGACATTCGCGCCGGCGCGCTCGCCGAGCCGCGCCGTCCGGGCAAGCGGCCAATAGACGAGGCCCGCAAGCGCCGACGTGACGGCCTTGCGAGCGGCAAACGGGAGCCTGGAAATCGCGCGGCGCCCGACATCGCTCAGCGACCACAGCGCGCGGTACCAGCCGGGGCGGCCGTCGAGGCTGTAATAAAGGTAAAGCAGGAACCAGCCGCCCGGCTTCAGCTTGCGCACACAATCTGCCAGCGCCTGCCGGGCATTGGGAATGTGGTGGAGGACGCCGAGCGAATAACCAAAATCTTGCGAACCATCGTCGAGTGGGATCGAATCCGAGGCCGCGAGGTGGAATCGGACGTTGGGCCGATCGCCAAGGCGCCGCTCGGCAACCTCGAGCGCGTCAGGGGACGGATCAATGCAATGGAGCAGCCCCACCCGGCCGGCCACGCCGGCAGCCCACCGCCCCGATCCGCAGCCCAGGTCGAATCCTTCGGCGTCCGGCGGCAAATCGTCGAACGGAAAGATGCCGAAGTAGCGGTTGAACAGCTCGCGATATTCCTCGCCCTGCAATTCGGACTGGTCGAAACTCGACCATTCCGCGCCGAATCCGGCGACCGTTGCTGGGTCGATATTCGCACTGTCGGCAATTTTCACAGAAGGCTTCAATCCAGGCGAACTCGCATGAGCGGAAAAGCGCGTGGTGCCCCTGGTCCGACTTGAACGGACACTCCGGTGAAGGAACTCGATTTTGAGTCGAGCGCGTCTACCATTCCGCCACAGGGGCACGCGCTCGGCTACCTAGCGACGCGCCCTTGTGGCGGCAACAGTTGAACTTATTCGGCGGCGACGGTGCTTCCGCCGGCCCCGGCATAGGGATCCGGCCCATAGCGATTGTCGCCAACCGTGCCCGGCAGGCAATAAAACACCAGCAGGGCCAGCGCGCAGGCCGCGCCGAGGAAGAGGAAGATGGCGGCGATGCCCATTCCGGCACCCATCCCCGCGCCACTGCCGGCTGCGGCACCACCCATCATGGCCGCGCCTCCGAGGACGAACGCCAAGCAGTACGGAACCAGCGGCGCGAGAATCCACCAGCCGGTCCGATTGGTATCGTGCAGCCGGCGTACGCCGACCGCGAGCGACGGCACCAGCGTGCCCAACATGAGCAAAGTGGCGATCGGGCCGTAGACGCCCATGACCATGCCCTTCATTCCGAGCAGGCTGTCGATGATCGAGGCGACAACGTAGGCGATGATCACGGCGAGAAAGAACCACCAATATTCAGCGCGCGGTGCGCGCCCGCTAAATTGCGCATAGTTCTGGACCGGGCGCTTCGCCCAATCGATCGGCGTCATTTCAGTCATCTTTATTCCCCCACTCCTGTTGAAGCGGGGCCGATGCTAGCAAATCAGACCGCAATCGCAACGATGAGTTGGTGTCCTGTCCGCCGGATCAGCTGGCGAAGGAGAAAGCGGTCGGCGCGGCGCCGTAACGATTCGGGATTGTCGACCCTTTCTTGATGAACAGGGTCAGCAGGTTGGCGAACACGAGCAACGTGATGCCGAGGAAGCCAAGCGCGACGATCTTCGGCAGGATGCCGCGGAAGGCGAAGGCAAGCGGCACGGCCAGCAGCATGGCGCACGGCACGACCAGTTCGCGGCCGCTTTTGCCGAGGTCATGAAGGCGGCGAACCGCGACCGACAATTGCGGAATGATCAGCAGCAAGCCGATAATTCCGGCCAATGCCGGACCGAAGCCGAGCAGCAGACCGACCAGGCTCGCCAGCGCATTGGTGATGATCAGGAACGCGAAGAAGCACCAGAATTCCTCGCGCGACGCGCGGCCCTTGAAGTCGGCGTATTTCTTGAGCGTCTGCATCGCCGATTGAAAAATGAACATTGCACTGGCCCCCTGACTCACGCGCATCCGAGCGCACCCCCAACAGCCATCATTTCATTTAATTTCCCGTTATTTGTCAATTGCGCGGAGCCTGCCGACGGTAGCTGAGCGCTTCGGCAATGTGGATACGCCCGACCTCCTCGGCGCCGGCGAGATCGGCGATGGTCCGCGCGACCCGCAGGACACGGTGGAAGCCGCGGGCCGAGAGGCGCATGGCGGCGGCAGCGTCGGCCAACAGCTTGCGGCCCGGCTCGTCCGGCGTCGCGACATCGTCGAGCAGGGCGCCGTCGGCTTCCGCATTGGTGCGAGCGCCGGAGCCGTTGTAGCGGCTAGCCTGCACTTGCCGGGCATGCGCGACTCGCTCCGCGACTTCGGCGCTGCCCTCGGCCGGCGGCGGCAGGGTGAGGTCGGCGGCGGACACGCCCGGCACTTCGACGTGCAGGTCGATGCGATCGAGCAACGGGCCCGAGACGCGCGCTTGGTAATCGGCGGCACAGCGCGGCGCGCGGCTGCACGCCAGCGCCGGATCGCCGAGGTGGCCGCAGCGGCACGGGTTCATCGCCGCCACTAGCTGTACCCGGGCTGGGAAGGTCACGTGGGTATTGGCGCGGGCGACGCTGACCGAGCCCGTCTCCAGCGGCTGACGGAGCGAATCGAGCACCGCCCGCTGGAATTCTGGCAGTTCGTCGAGGAACAGGACGCCGAGGTGGGCGAGACTGATTTCGCCGGGCCGGACGCGAAGGCCCCCGCCGACCAGCGCCGGCATCGACGCCGAATGATGCGGCGAGCGGAATGGCCGGCGACGACGGATCTTGCCGCCGTTGAGTTCGCCGGCGACCGAGGCGACCATCGACACTTCGAGCGCTTCGCTCGGCTGCAGCGGCGGCAGAATGCCTGGGAGGCAGGCCGCAAGCAGCGACTTCCCCGACCCCGGCGGGCCGCTCATCAATAGATTGTGGCCACCTGCCGCAGCGATTTCGAGCGCCCGCTTGGCGACTTCCTGCCCCTTCACCTGCGCGAGGTCGGGTCCGCCCTCGGGCGGTTCGGCCTCAGCCGCCGGCGGCGGCGGCAGCAGCGCCGTCCCTTTGAGATGGGCGAGCAACGCCAGAAGATCGGGCGCGGCGAGTACGTCCAGCTCGCCCGCCCAGCTGGCTTCGCTGCCTTGGGCCGCGGGGCAAATCAGGCCCTTATCGGCGGATGACGCGTGAATCGCGGCGAGCAGCACGCCTGGCGATGCGGTAATCCGCCCATCGAGGCAAAGCTCACCGACGGCGACGTAGTGGGACAAAGTCTCGGCGTCGGTCGCTCCGATTGCGGCCAGCAGGCAGAGCGCGATCGGCAGATCGTAATGCGAGCCTTCCTTTGGCAGGTCGGCGGGCGACAGGTTGATCGTGATCCGCTTGGGCGGGAGCGCGAGGCCGATCGCGGCGAGGGCGGCGCGGACCCGCTCGCGGCTCTCGCGCACCGCATTGTCAGGCAGGCCGACGATGACGAACGCCGGCAATCCGGCAGACAGTTGAACCTGCACCTCGACGGCGCGCGCCTCGAGGCCGAGATAGGCGACGGTGGCGACGGTCGCGGCCATCAGGCCCCGCCCCTCGAACATCCAGCGCTGGTCAGAAGTCCCCCTAGCTCGGCGGAGCAAAGCTAGACCGCTATGGACTAATCCCGCAAGCCGCCTTGCGCGAAGCGAGGTGTATCACCAAATCAACACGCATGATCACGCGCGACCAATGGCGGAAGTTCATGGACAGCCCTGTCGTCGAATGGGGTATGTTCGTGATCGGTGTGCTCCTGGTGATCGCGGGCTTCGCGATTGCACCGATCCCGGGTCCCGGCGGTATCTTCCTGATCGCGCCGGGCCTTGCCCTGATCCTCAAGACCAGCCTGTGGGCCAAGCGCCACTATGTGAGATTCAAGCGCTGGCAGCCGAAGGCCGGACGCTGGGCCGATTGGGCGCTTCGGCGACGTTCGGCGAAGCGTCGCGAAGAGCTCGCCAAGCTCGAAGAAGGCAGCGGAAGCAATTGACTTCGCGTGAGCCCTCGACTATCGGCGCGCTCGACGCGGCTGCCTCTTTGGCGGCCCTTTTTCTTTGATTTAAGGCATGAGCGATGAAGCGCACTTTCCAGCCGAGCAACCTTGTCCGCAAGCGGCGTCACGGATTCCGCAGCCGCATGGCGACGGTCGGCGGCCGCAAGGTGCTGAACGCCCGGCGCGGGCGCGGCCGCAAGAAGCTCAGCGCCTAGCTTCAATCACCAAGCGCGCGGACTTCCTTGCTGCCAACGGCGGCAGGCGCGTGCCCACCCCCGGCTTTGTCCTCCTCGTCCGCAATCGCGAAGATGCGGACCCGGCGATGCGCGTCGGCTTCACCGTCACCAAGAAGATCGGCGGCGCGGTTGTCCGCAACCGCATGAAGCGGCGACTGCGCGCGCTCGCCCGCGAAATCGTCCCGGCCAAAGGCTTCGCCGGTTCCGACCACGTCATGATCGGCCGCGCCAAGGGCGTCGAACGCGACTTCTCGTCCCTTCGCTCCGAACTCGCCCGGGCGCTCGACGGGCTGCGTGGCCAGTGATTGCCCGATTGATGATTCTGGTCGCAAAGGGCTGGCAAAAGGGGCCATCGCAAATATTGCCGCCAAGTTGCCGCTATCAGCCGAGCTGCTCGGCCTATGCGATTACGGCAATCGAACGCTATGGGGCGCTTCGCGGGGGTTGGCTGGCAATTAAGCGCATCGGCCGATGCCATCCGTGGGGCGGCCAGGGCCCCGATCCGGTGCCCTGAAGAAAACGACGAGGATTATGAAGTGACCGACCGCAAGAACATGATTCTCGCCGTCTTGCTGAGCGCGCTGATCCTGCTCGGCTGGACGTGGGTGTCGAACAAATATTTTCCGCCCGCGAACCCGCCGAGCACCAAGGTCGTGGACGGCAAGCAGGTTCCGGTACCGCAGCCGCAGGCCCAACCGACTGCAACGACGCCGAAGGCGATGCAGAGCCGCGCCGCGGTCCTCGGCTCGACGCCGCGCGTGCGGATCGACACACCGTCGCTGCAAGGCTCGCTCAACCTCAAGGGCGCGCAGATCGACGACCTTGTGTTGGTCAGGCAGCGCGAGAGCATCGCGAAGGATTCGCCGCCGGTCCGGCTGCTGTCGCCGATCGGCGCGCCGGGTGCCTATGTCCTGTCGGTCGGCTGGGTTGGCCAGGGCGTCGCGGCCCCGGACCTCAACACGGTGTGGACGGCGGATTCCCAGTTATTGGCGCCGGGCCATCCGGTGACCTTGACCACCCAGGGCGCCGACGGGGTCCGCTTCGAAATGAAAGTCGCCGTCGACGACGGTTACCTGTTCACGGTTGAGCAGCGGGCAATCAACGGGTCGGGCAAGCCCATCGCCGTCCGGCCGATCGGCCTGGTCAGCCGCGCCACGAAGTCGAATGATCCGGACAGCTGGACCAACCATGTCGGGCCGATCGGCGTATTCGACGGCAAAGCCTCCTATGGCGTCACGTTCAACGATCTGGACGGGCGCGCGCCCGGTTTCTGGAGCCGGATATTCGGCAGTTCCGGCAAGCTCGGCGTGAATTCGTTCACCTCGACCGGCGGCTGGATGGGCTTTACCGACAAATATTGGCTGGCCGCGCTGATCCCCGCCAATAACGCCAATGTGTCCGCGGAATTCCGGCGCTCCGCGTCAGGCAGTTATCAAGCCGACTACGCCCAGCCGCCCACGATTCTCGCGCCCGGACGAACACTCAACACCCGTGCCCAGCTATTCGCCGGAGCCAAGGAGAAGGTCTGGCTCGACCGCTACGAGGATGCTGGAATTCCCAAGCTTTCAAAGTCGATCGACTGGGGCTGGTTCGAATGGTTCATGCGGCCGATCTTCAAGCTGTTGGTCTTCCTCTTCAATACGCTTGGCAATTTCGGCGTGGCGATCATCGCTCTGACCCTGATCGTCCGGGGAATCATGTTCCCGGTCGCGCAGAAGCAGTTCCAGTCGATGGCTGCGATGCGCAAGATCCAGCCGAAGATGAAAGCGCTGCAGGAGCGCTTCAAGGATGACAAGGCGCGCCAGCAGCAGGAAATCCTGAAGCTTTACCAGGAAGAGAAGATCAACCCGGCCGCAGGCTGCCTGCCGATCCTGCTCCAGATTCCGGTCTTCTATGCGCTCTACAAGGTGCTGCTGGTCAGCGTTGAAATGCGCCACCAGCCGTTCGCGCTGTGGATCCACGACCTCTCCGCCCCCGACCCCGCGCATATTCTCAACCTGTTCGGATTGCTCCATTTCACCCCGCCGAGCTTCCTCGCGATCGGACCGCTCGCGGTACTGCTCGGCGTCACCATGTGGTTGCAGTTCAAGCTCAACCCGCAGCAGATGGATCCGGCCCAGCAACAGGTGTTCGCACTGATGCCGTGGTTCATGATGTTCATCATGGCGCCGTTTGCGACCGGCCTGTTGATCTACTGGGTGACCAGCAACGTGCTCACCATCCTGCAGCAGTGGTTCCTCTACAAGAAATACGGGCTGCACCTGTCCGACACGCACCCGGTCCACACATGATGGTCGACGACGCCGACGACGACCTTGCAGAGCGGGCGCGCAAGCTGTTCGCCGGCCCGATCGCGTTCCTGAAATCGGCGCCGGAGCTGAAGTTCCTGCCCGACCCCGACGTGCCGGAGATCGCGTTCGCCGGGCGTTCGAACGTGGGCAAGAGTTCGCTGCTCAACGCGTTGACCAACCGCAAGGCACTGGCGCGGACGTCGAACACGCCAGGCCGGACGCAGGAGCTCAACCTGTTCGACGTCGGCGAGCCGGTCTCGATCCGGCTGGTCGACATGCCCGGCTACGGCTTCGCCGAGGCGCCCAAGGACATGGTCAAGCGCTGGCGCTTCCTGGTGAACGACTATTTGCGCGGGCGCGTGGTGCTGAAGCGCGCGCTGGTGCTGGTTGATTCGCGTCATGGACTAAAACCGGTCGATCGCGACGTAATGGACATGCTCGACAACGCCGCGGTCAGCTACCACCTCGTCCTTACCAAGGCCGACAAGGTAAAGCCGACCGAGCTGGGGAAGACCCTTGCCGCGACAACGGCCGAAGCGGCCAAGCGGCCAGCGGCGCATCCGGCCATCTTCACGACCTCGAGCGAAACCGGTAGCGGCATCGCTGAGTTACGAACGGCGATACTGGACGCGGCGCTGACCTAGCCGGCGTGACGGGAGACGGAATGCTCAAGCTCATCATCGGCAATCGCGCTTATTCGAGCTGGTCGATGCGCGGCTGGCTCGCGGTCAAGCAGTCGGGCGACGAGTTCGAAGAATATGTCGTGCCGATGTTCGACGCCGAGTGGGAAAAGCGGCGCGAGGGCGATGAGTTCGCGCCGTCGCTGGGCAAGGTTCCGCTGCTGTGGGACGGCGAACTGGTTGTGTGGGACAGCCTCGCCATCATCGAGTTCCTGTCAGACCGCTACGGCCCCGACCTCTACTGGCCCGAGAACGAAAGCGCGCGGGCGATGGCCCGGTCGATGGCGGCGGAAATGCATTCGGGCTTCGCCAACCTTCGCCGCGAGCTGCCGATGAACGTACGCAAGAGCTTTCCCGCGCAGGACATCAGCGATCCGGTGCGCGAGGAAATCGACCGCATCATGCAGCTGTGGGCGCAGGCCCGGGCTCGGTTCGGCGGGATGGGCGACTATCTGTTCGGGGACTGGTGCGCGGCGGACATGATGTTCGCGCCCGTCGTGACCCGCTTCATCACTTATGCGGTGCCGGTTCCATCCTTCGCCGCGGTCTACATGAAAGCGGTGCTGTCCCACCCCCACGTAACCGAGTGGATCGACAAGGCGCAGGACGAGCCGTGGGTGATCGAAGCCTATGAGGTCGGCAAGCCGGCCTAGGCCGGCCGCGTCGTCCCTTCGTAGGGCGTGCCGTCGCGGTGGGCGTATGTCCCCTCGGGCGTGAAGACCAGGTCGATGTCGGAATAGCCACCGCCGGTATTCGTCCCGCCGCCAACGACGATGAATGCACAGTCGGCGTCGCTTTCGTTGATCAGATGATGACCATTGGTGCTGCCCTTGGGCCAGGCCGCGCAGTCGCCGGGATGCAGCACCGTTCGTCCGTCGTCCTCGACCAACACCGCCTCGCCCGACAACATCACCAGGAACTCGTCCTCGCCATTGTGCCAGTGGCGCTGCGACGACCAGGCGCCGGGCTTCAGGACAACATGGCTGACGCCGAAGTCGGTCAGGCCGCCGGCTGGGGCAAGGCGACGGTACCAGCGGCCGGCGACCTGCTGATTGAACGGCGGCGGATAGCCGGTGCGGTTGACTTGTTCGATCGCGTCGAGGTCGAGCTTGGGCATGGCCGTGACCTTAGCAGCGCTGGCACGCGCCTAGAAGGTGCCCTTCACCGACAGGCTGATGAGCGGCCCGATCAGCTGATTGTTGCGCTGGTAGAAGGCGAGCGGCGTACGGTCGCGGAAGCCCTGATAGACGTGACGATAGAGCAAGTGACGGCCGTTCAGCACGTTGTCGACGTTCAACCGGACCTTGAGCCCCTTGACGTCCTTCAGTTCGACATAACCGCCCACAATCCATGGCAGATCGAGACTGCGATAGACTTCGGTCAGGAAGAAGTTCTTCTCGTAATGCTGGTATTGGGCGTAGGCGCTCCACGCGAGCTTCGTGCCGGGAATGTCGTGGCGGACTTGGGCGTTGAACCAAGCGTCCTGAACACCGGAAATCGGTCGCTTGGCGAAGGTCAGCGGATCCTTCACCGAGGTCCACTCCCGCCCGATCGTCAGGTCGAGCTTGGCGCCCTTCCAGCCGAGCGGGTCGAAATTCAGCGTGCTGACGCTTTCGAAGCCGTAGCGCGTCGCGTGCGGCAAATTGCCGACGCCCTCCTGATCGTCGTCGATCGGAATGACGTCAACGATATCCTCGACCTTATAGTACCAGCCGCGCAGCCGGGTCTTGCCCCACGCTCCTAGATCGCGGCCGACTTCGAGCTCCGATTCCCAGCTCTGCGGCGGGACCAGGTTCGGGTTGCCCGCATTCTCGCGATCCTCGCTGAGCTTGGGCTGGGCGAGGAAGTCATAGAAGCTGATTTGCCCGACGCGGCGGCGCAGCTTGAGACTGACATCCCAGTTCTTCGCCGGGCGCCAGCCAAGGGTGATGCTGCCCTTCGGTCGAAAGAACTTGCGCGCCTTCTGGTCGTCGTCGGTGCGGTCGAGATGCGAAATCTCGCCGCCCGCCGCGACCTGAAGATCGAGGTTGGACGCCAGCGGGCGAGTCAGCGTGGCGATGGCTTCATAGCGCCGCTCGGTGACCTTGCCGGTGCCTTCGGGGAACGGCACCTCGACGAAATCGCCGGACGGCGCGAGGTCGAACAAGGCCCCCTTCTGGTCGAGCGAGTTGAACGCGCGCTCGAACGATACCTGCCAGTCGTTCTTGCCGCTTTTCCAGTGATATTCGCCGCGACCAACGGTCTCGGTGATGTGCGTGTCACGGCTGAAGCGCGTGCCGTCGGGATCGGCGCCGGTCGTGTCAAAGGTCAGGATCTGCGTCGTGACCAGCGGTTCATGGTCCCAGTGCTGCAGACCGATGAGCTTCAAACGTCCCGGCCCCAGCGCAAATTCATAGTCGCCGCTAATGTCGGCCATGAAACCCTTAAGTCTGGTGACGTTCGTGCGGCTGCGCTCCTCACCGGTGGCGAGGACGCGGTGATCGCGGCGATGCGACGGCTCCCAATAGGGGTCATAACCGAGAGTGAGGTTGCCGACCGACGAACCGGGGCCGTCATAACCGAGCTTCAACTGCAGCGTCGGATGCTCGCTCTCCCCATGATAGACCTCCTTGCGGGTCTCGGTAAGGACGCCGTTGGCATCGTAGAGCCAGATTGGCCCGCCGAAGGCACCGCGGCCGTATTCGTTCTTGAGCGACAAAGTGTAGTCGACCGGACCAGTCTTGCCCGAGTAACTGATCGAGCCTCCAAACCATTCCGGCTTGGCGTAATGGGCGCGGAACCCCGGATTCCATTCGAACTGGCCGGATGCCTTTGTAGCGGTTTTCAGGATGACGTTGGCGACTTGGCCCGTGAGGCCAGCGATCCCGAGGCTCGATGCATCGACGATCTCGATCCGATCGACATTGGCGGCAGAGACGCGCTGCAGCTGGTCGACGGCCCCTCCCGACTTGTTGGCGATGCGCTCGCCGTTGATGAGGACATTCTCCTGCGCCTGGCCGAGGCCGCGCTGGCTGGTGTCGGTCGTGTGAATGGTGAAACTCGGGACCTGGACGAGCATGTCGTACGCGGTCTTGGGGGCGAAGCGGGCGAAGTCGGCCGGGGCGTAGATGCGTTTGGAAGCTCCGGTCGGCGGCGACGCCGGAGACTGCGCCGCGGCCAACGACGGCGCGGCACAAGCGACCGTTGCGAGCAACAGGATGCGAAGCGAACGCGAAACTGGCATCTGGATTTCCCCTCTGGCGACCGACCCCAACGTCGTGCTACATTTGTAGCGTGCTACATTTGTAGCGGCATTGCAACCATCCTTTCGACGAACCGACGAATTGCAGCGGTGGGCGTACTGGTGTATTAGTACTGCATGTCAGTTGGCAAGCCGGCATAAATGCTGCTGATGGGTCGTTCGCCGAGTTCGATTGGACGTCGCGCCGCCCCGCAAAGAGGATGGAGAAATGGACGCTCCAGTGAAAACGGCCCGCCCCGCCCCGCTCGATCCGCTGCTGCTCAGCCGTGCGGTCGACCAGCCCTATCACAACCGGCGCCTCACGGCCGTCAACGACCATGAAATCCGGATGAGCGTAATGAGCCATGGCTATCCGTGGCATCATCATCCAGACTCGGACGAGACCTTCGTCACGGTCGAGGGCGAACTGATCATCGAGTTCGAGGATGGCGAGATCGCGCTTCAGCCCGGCCAGGTCCTGACCGTCCCCGCCGGCATCCGCCATCGCACGCGGCCGGGCGGCGAGCGCTCGGTCAACCTCACCTTCGAAAAACGCGGCGCCGAAACCATCTTCGACTGACGCTTAGTCCCTGCTAGGCGATGTGCATGGCCATCGACCCCGTCGCGCTCGCGACCGACCTCATCAATGTCGCGAGCGTCACGCCCGCCAGCGGCAAAGTGTTCGACGTCCTCGAAGCGGCGCTGACCCCGCTCGGCTTCACCTGCCACCGCTGGGTGATGGGCGAAGCGCCCGACGGTCCGACTGAAAATATGGTCGCCATCCGGGGCGACGGCGGACCGCATTTCGGGTTCGCGGGACATCTCGACGTGGTGCCGCCCGGCGACGGCTGGACCGGCAATGCGTTTGCAGCGCGGGTCGAAGATGGCCTCCTCATTGGGCGCGGCGCCAATGACATGAAGAGCGCAATCGCGGCTTACGTCGCGGCGCTGTCGCGGATCGAGCCGGCAGCCGGCACGCTGTCGCTGCTGATCACCGGCGACGAGGAAGGCTATGCGACGTACGGCACGCCGCGGATCATCGATTGGCTCAAAGAGCGCGGCATTCGCCCGGATATGATCCTGATCGGCGAGCCCACGTCGGTCGACCGCCTCGGCGACACCGTGAAGATCGGCCG
>Ga0207668_10000602_pt1 | contig 22319 bp, 22 predicted proteins | sample KBSS43metaG_FD_184323 | JGI IMG/M metagenome (GOLD analysis project Ga0207668, IMG submission 184323) | Switchgrass rhizosphere microbial communities from Kellogg Biological Station, Michigan, USA - KBS S4-3 metaG (SPAdes) (version 2) | ecosystem: Host-associated > Plants > Roots > Rhizosphere...
GGGACATCTACAAGGAACGACGCTCAGCCGCCTTGGCTGAGTGGAGGACCCTCGCGAGCTAGACCAAGCTCGGGGTAGGGGCTGGTGCGCCGAACTGGAGACAAGTTCGCGTTGGACTGACAGCACCATGTGGAGGGTGAAAATCGTCATCGCCCGACGAGAATCGGGCGGGCTTCATCCCTAGACGATCACCAACCGACGCAAAATCCTCGGAGCGGACCGTTAACTTGTCAACACCGTCCCGCGCTCGGCCCGGGCCTTTTACTTCGGCCCGAATCTGTTCACCGAATAGGTTACATCCGCCATCCTAATCTCGGCTGCGGTCGGGAAGCTTGCGACTGGAGCCTCTGGCGGATGGTTGACCGGCGTCGCCACATCGTAGTGGCGCTTGAGCACCGCGCGAAACTCGAGGTCGTTCAGGGGATCGCACGGCATGGTGAACTTGATCCCCTCCTTCCTGAGATCCGAGACAAAAATATCAAACACCCGATCTGTCGTTAGATCCTCTTCGTGATCCAGAAATCGCCGGACATCCCGTATGTCGTCGAAGAGTTGGCATGCCCAGTGCAGCATCCATCGCAAGTCCGTTGTACGATAGCGCGCTATGGTTTCATTCCCCGCCTGAATGCGCCATCCATCCCCGTTGTGAGGATCGGCGGAAAAGATCGAATCGAAAGTCAACCCTGACATCGGCCGACACTCAACAGATGGTAAGGAGGATTCTGCACGGTGGAACATGTACTGGTTTTCGGCAACGATCGCCCGATTCCACATCGGCGGGGCGACGCGCTGCGGTTGTTGCAGCGGACCGTCGGGCCAATAGGTAAATCCACCGTAAGGTCCACGCCAGAACCAATGGGTAATCTGAACCATCTTCAACCGATATTGGTCAAACAGGCGTGATCGCGACATGAGATAAAGCAGCCACGTCGGCGTATCGATGAACCAAAGCCCTAGGAAGGCTGGTCCATCCTGGTGGCCGGGATCTTGACTGTACGTGGGCGGATTGACGTTGAAGGCGATCTGCCGGGGAACACAGAATTTTGAATTCCGGTATAGCCGCGCAGCGTCCATCAGTTTCCGACTGTAGAAAATGTCGTCAAGCTCCCGGTCCAGGCACACTCCCTCGATGGCCAGTTCTCCCCGAAACACGGGTTCGGGAAGCCTCCCCCGGCGCTGATCGGGATGCCTTCCGAGTTGAAGGTCGATCGGCCCGTATCGTCGGAATGCCGCGAAAAGGCGCGATATCTGATCGTCATCAAGGACGTCTTCAAGCATAACAGGCGCGCTGAATGGCTTGATAGCGTTCGCCCTGGCCTCGTCTTCCCGAAACATGTCTGCGTTTCCTCTGGCCCTTAGCGGCCCGGAGGGCGCCGCCCGCTCCTGCCGCTCAACTCAAGCAGTTACATCCGATTATTTCAGCCCTGCAATTATAAAACTCACAGGCATTTCAAGTTTACATCTTTAATCCATCCGAATATCTTTGCAAGCTAACCGCGCGCCCACGCGGCGCCGTTGCAGGGACGAGACGCCAGGGAGAAAGGAAATGTCTGATTTCCAGATTCGCGCTCTGCCTAATATGGGCGCCGAGGTCGGAGGCCTGAACCTTGGAGAACCCATCGGTCCTGCGACCGCCGACCGGCTTTACAAGGCGTGGCTGCGATACGGCCTATTACTGTTCAGAGAAGCTGGGATTACAGAGGAAATACATCTCTCGCTCTCAAGGGTTTTTGGAACCTTGGATGAGCATGTGGTCAAAAAAATGCTGGTCAAAGAGAACCCTAATCTCATATTTCTAGGATCAGAAGACGCCGGTACGGGTCCCGCAAAATTGATTGATGGTGAAAAGCGGGCGGGGTTCACTTTCTTCCACCACGACACGCATTACAATTCAAGCATGCCCAAGGGGGCAGTGCTCCGGATGATGAAAGTGCCGGAGCGAGGCGGAGACACCATTTGGACGGATACGATCGCCGCCTACCAAGCCCTTCCGTCGAGGCTGAAAGACAAGATCGACACGCTTGAGACGCTGCACGGCGCCGGCGGCGGATTGCCCGTGAAGAGGCTGTGGGGCTGGTCCGATCACAAAGTAGCCTACGCCAATGATCTGCATGAGCAACTGAATCCGACACATGACAGGCCGCTTCGCGTCGAGCCGATGGTCATTGCGCATCCGGAGACAGGCCAAAAGGCACTTCTACTTAGTCCGCTGACTTTCATTCGGGTGCTCGGCATGGGCGAGGAAGAAGGCGATGAATTGCACGAAGAGATCGTCACCTTTGCCTTGCAGCAGGAATTCACGTATCAGCACAACTGGTCGCCGCACGACATGATCGCCTGGGATAACCGGCGCACAATGCATTGCGCCCTAGGTTACCCCTATGAACAAACACGCTTCGCCTATCGCACGACGCTCGGCGAAGCGATGTCAGTCGGCCGGCTTTACGAAGGCCAATTCAATTTGGGCTGACAACGCCCACCAAGCGCGCTGAAGCCAAACGCTCTGCGCGAACAATCCATCAGTGATTTCCTCCTAACACCCGTGCGCCTCAGAACATCGACATTCAGTGGCCGAAGCTGTACTTCACCGTCACGCCGTAGGTGCGCGGCGACGCCACGTTCCAACCAACTAGGCCTTGGGAGGAAGGCGAGCCGCTGGCGGCGGATTTCCCGGCGCATCCGTCCGCGTCAGGCTGATGACCTCTGAAGCCCGCTCGTGCTCATCCGCAATCAAGCTCACCTTTAAGTCGTGCTTGAACCGTTCGACGCGCAGCTGAGTGCCTGTCGCCAACGCGAATGCCTCAATTCCGGTTCGGTCCCCATTGATCGCTTCTGGCGCGCACGGATCGTACCGGTACTGAGGCATGGGTAGGGGAGGGGCTGGGGTTCGCTTGGAGGTGAGCCATGCCCCAACTTGATCTCTTCCGTGTTCCGCCGCGCCCTTGGAACACCGGCCGATGATCGGGCTGAACGGCCCCATCGTCCTGCAGCACGCCCGGCGGCAGCAGTGGGCCGTAGGCGGTGCCGCGGCGGATCATCCGGTGCAGCCGCGCCACCCCCGCCACCTCCGCGTCGCGCGGATTACAGCGCCGCACGTGCGAGCCGGGCGGGGTCTTGTAGCCGGTGGCGTCGTCGGCCTTGAAGAGGAAGCTGTTGTTGCGGGTGGGATCCTCGCCCAGTGCCGGGTCGTCGTGCATCGGGCACAGCGCCAGCGGCGCGCCGCTGCGCCAGCGACGGCCAGCAGCAGCTCCTCATCGCCGCATCCGAGGCGTCGTCAGCGCCGCATCTGCGGCGAGCGCGGTCCGGTCATGGGCGCGCGAGGCGCTGGCGCGAAGCCTTGAGCTTGATAAGTTGTCCGCGCGGAGCGACCGCCGCGCCGCGTGGAGGAACGTGCGTTGGCCATAGCGCCAGCCGTAGAAGGATGGCTCATGGCTAATATCTACTCCAATTGCCCAACGGCGCCCGGCGCTGTCGAGATTGCTCGGTTCCTGAGCGATCACAATTACAAGCACGTCTTCGGCCTGCCCGGCAGCCAGCTCGTTTCGGCCTTCTACGAACTCCAGAAGACCGAAATCCAATATGTGCCGACGGTGCACGAGTCCGCGACCATCGCGGCAGCCGACGGCTATGCTCGCGTCGCCGGGAAGGCTGCGGCCATGATCTACATGTACCCGGGAGCCGCGAACGCCCTCGCCAACCTCTACAACGCCTTTATGGACGACAGCCCGCTGCTGGTGATCGGCTCCCAGCAGCTCTCCACCGTGCGAACGGGCATCGGTGGCGGCGCCTGTGAAGGCGAGGTCATCCCAATCGTCCAACCTGTGACTCGGCTGGCGAAGGAATTGACCAAAGGCACTCCGGTCCGTCACTGGCTCGAGAAGGCCAAGCGCGCGAGCGAAGGTCCAACCGGCGGACCGGTCTACCTCAACATAAGTGAGGACGTGCTGACCGAACCCGGCCCTGTCCTCGATGAACGCCTGTCGGTAAGGGCGGGTCCCGGCATCCCTGACGTGGCCGCCGTCCTCGATGCCCTGCGCAAGTCCGAGCGCCCCCTGATCATCGCTGGCGGGCAGCTCCGCCGCTGCGGGGGAAGCGAGGCGATCGAGCAGCTCGCCGAGCAGTTCGAAGTGCCGGTGGCGATCGACCGCGGGTTCTGCGGTGCGCTTGGCGTCGCGCCGGGGCATAGCCACTGCATCGGCAGCGCGAACAGCGCCATGTACATGGACCAGAACGCCGACTTCGTCCTGATGCTGGGCACGCGCTTCATCACCGAATCCCACCCTGCCAGCAGGCAGTACTTCCCCAAGGCATCGTTTGTGGCGCAGGTGAATACCGATCCGGTGCGGCTCGAGATGACCCGTACTGTCGATTGGGTCTCGACAGCTGATCCCGGCGCTTTCGCGAAGCAGTTGCTCGCTGAATTGCGGGCAGGTCCCGCTCCGGACGAGGCCCTTCTCGCCAAGCGCCGTAAGTGGATCGGCGAGCGGCCCGCGCCTCAGTCGCCGTCCGGCCCCCTCGGCAAGCTGATGTCCGAGTTCGCAAGGGGGTTGGCGCCCCTCCATGACGCCATGGACCGGGGCTGGGTGCTGGACGAGAGCGCCATGTCCGGCGGCGTGCTGGTGAACACGCTCAAGGCCAAGGACGGCCGCAGGTTCGCCAATGGCGGCGGCGCGTCCCTTGGCTGGGCGGCGGGTGCGTCCGCCGGCGTCGCGCTGGCCAGCGGAGAGCCTGTGACGACGGTGCTTGGCGACGGCGCCGCCCGGTTCGGCGCCCAGGGCCTGTGGACGGTGAAGGCGCTGAACTTGCCGGTCACCTACGTGGTCATGGACAACAACGGCTATTCCTCGACTCGCAACTTCGAGCGGGAGCACATCGCCACCCTCGGGCCGCAGGCGAACGCGCGGCCCGGCTACCTGAACATGGACATGCGCACCCTGGGTCCGGACATTGCGGAGCTCTTCCGTGGCTTCGGTATCCCTACGGCGCGCGTGCCGGTGGGCGAGAATCCCCGCGGGGCCATCGAGAAGGCCTGGGCGGAATCCCCGAAGGGCCCCAACTGCGTGATCGTGTCGATGGCCTGGGAAGACGAGTAGCCGGCGGCGGGCGGGGAAGTGGCTAGGGTGCTTCCCCGCCATGCTCAAAGCGCCATAGGCTCTCCTGTGCGGAGGTCGCGGACCGGATGCTCACCACCCCAGCCCTGAGCCGCGTCGGCCACAATCCGGACGATGCCTTCGGCTCCGGGCGCCAGAGCTTCTGAGATTTCGAAGACCGCCGCGTCAGGGGCTCCAGCGTCGAAATAGCAGAACCGCGGATTCCCGTCTTCGGATGCGCTTTCGTGCACGATGGCGAAGCCTTTCCCGACAGCCCAGGCGCGGACATCGTCAAAGGCGCTGCGGTCGCCGAACCAGGAACTGTAGTGATGGACGCCTGTGCGGCCGGAGGAGAGGAACTCCCGGTAGCCGCTGGGGGCGGTGTTGAGCTGCTGGATCAGCTCGATCTGGAGGTCCCCGGTCTGCGCCAATGCGATTGCGCAGACCGGGGCCTCCGCTGGGGCGCCGCGATAGCGATAAGCCTTGAAGGTGATCTCAGGCAGGACATAGAACGGTCCGACGCCCAGTTTTTCAGTCCAATAGCAAAGCGCGCGTTTCATGTCGTTGACGACATGCCCGATTTGTCTGATTGGTCCAAAATTTGTTCTCATCTTCCACCCCTAATATCTTTGGAATAAATCCCCGGCTAACACATCACGCCGCCGCCATTTACGTGGAGAGTCTGGCCGGTGATGTAGTCTGCGGCCTGACTCGCCAAAAAGACTGCCGCTCCAGCAATCTCGGATGGTAGCCCTATACGGCCAGATGGGATTGCTTTGACTATGGAGGACACGAACGAATCCGTAGCGGCGGCCTGTGGATTAAGTCGCGCCTGCCGAGCGACGATCCCCCGCCACATCGGCGTGTCGACTTCTCCGGGCGCAATCGCATTCACCTGGATATTGTGGCTTGCAAGCGATACAGCGGCCGACCGGGTAAGGCCTATTACCGCGTGCTTGGATGCCGGATAGGCCATCGCAGGACTGGGCTTTGCGATGGCAATGGAGGCTAGATTAATGATCTTACCGCCTCCCTTCTTCAGCATCTCCTCGGCGGCATACCGCATAACAAAAGCAAGGCCGAAGACATTAACGCGGAATGTCGCCGACAGTGTCGCCTCGGTCATGGTCAGAACGGTATCCGGCAAGATCACGCCAGCAGCGTTCACCACGATATCGACTTTTCCGCTCCATGCGACAATGTTCGCTATCAGATCCCGTACCGCCGCTTCGTCACCGACATCAGTGGCGGCGCTACGGGCGCTTGGGCCCAGCGTACCCGCCTGACACGCCGCCGCGGCTCCATCAATGTCGGCGAGCATGACCTTCGCGCCTTCGCGAATGAACGCCGCCGCGATCTCGGCGCCTATCCCGCTGCCCGCGCCAGTAACAAGCGCCACCCGATCTTTAAGCGTGGCCATGCGACACGCTCCCAGGCTTGGCCCGCCCGTTGTCACGCCGGAACTCATCGGTGTAGCGGCCATAGGTGAGCGAAGGTTGTGCCGTCGGATTATCGATCGGCGTCGACATGGCGTAGAGGGTGAAGAGCCCGGTTGCCGTGTCGCAGTCCACATCAATCACGTCCGCACCGACGCTGTGCCACATCCAGCCAATCGTTGCGGGCAGGCCCTGGCAATACATCGCGCGAATCTCGTCGTAGCCGCGCACCACCGCACCTGAGAGCATGGTGAAGTGGAGAGCCGCATCCTTTGTGAATAGCGCAAGAAGCTTTTCCTCGTCGCCCGGCTGCTTGTCGCGGACGATGCGGTCGATGATGTGGCAGTATAGGCCCTTGGTCTTGCTGATCGCCAAAATGTCGGCCTCGACCGAGGCCTTCTCGCGTAGAGCCGTCACGTCCAGTTTCCTCCGAGGGCCCGGGCCTAAGGCCGCCGCTGTTCAACCTTTCCGCCATGTTGCGCAAGCTAGCCTGTAAAGCCAAGCCGTCTGGATCCGACGGGCAGCACGGCCGTGGCGAAGCTGGCGCCCAACACATGATCCCGTCGCCGCCGGGGCCCACGTCTGCGTCGGCATGCACCTAGCGCGCCTGCAGATGAAGGAGGCCTTGAACGCCGTGTTGGACTGCCTCCGGGGCATCAGCCTCGATCCAGATCATCCCAAGCCGCTGATCCGCGGTTTCTCCCTGCGCGGGCCACGCGCGATCCAAGTGTGCTTCGATGCCTAGTCACGGTTCCGGGGCACGCAGTGGTGTCAGGCAGACGCTAAAATATCTCCGGTTTGGCTGCGGGCCGGTACGTCAGGCCTCCAATGTGTCTCCAGCAACGACGCACTTCGCTCGCCATGATCTGCTGTATGATTTCAGGGCGCTCCCTGCTTAGCTCCGCAATTTCGCCTTGTAGCCACGATTGTTGGTGTGAACATATACATCCGCATAAACGCGCCGGTGGCAAAGCGACGGCCAAACGGGGGCGAGTGACGCATGGACATGGATCTGGTGACCGGCGGGCTTCAGTTTCCGGAGGGACCTGTGGCCTTGGCCGACGGGTCTGTCTTGCTCGTCGAGATGGCCCGCAAGACGGTTAGTCGGGTGGGGCCGGATGGCCGAGTGGAAGTGGTCGCCGAGACGGGAGGGGGGCCGAACGGCATAGCCATCGGTCCGGATGGAGCGGCCTACATTTGTAACAATGGCGGCCTGGAATTCGTTCGCCAAGGCGGGCTTACATTTGCAGGGCACAAGTCTCATGGCGGTGGATCGGGCTCGATTCAGCGGCTCGACCTGGACGCAGGGAAGGTAACCACCCTCTATACCGAGTGTGACGGTCAACCATTGAAGGCCCCCAATGACCTCGTCTTCGATAAAACCGGCGGATTCTGGTTCACAGACATTGGTAATTCAGACGAGCATCGCCGCGAACTGGGGGGAGTCTTCTATGCGACGATCGACGGATCGCAGATACGCTGCTGGCGAACTAACATACCGGCGCCAAACGGGATTGGACTCTCGCCGGACGACACAGTCCTCTACGTAGCGGACTCACTATGCGCGCGGCTTTGGGCCATTGACCTTGAGCGGCCCGGCGTCGCGCGCGACCCAGATGAACCGTGGGCGCCCGGCCGGGTGATCTGCACCCTTCCTGGCTTCCACTATCTCGACAGCCTGGCCGTCGAGGCAGATGGGCGGATCTGCGTCGGCACCATAGTCACTGGGGGCATCACCTCGTTCCATCCCGATGGTTCGACCGAATTTTACCCGGTCCCCGACAAGCTCGTGACTAACATCGCCTTCGGGGGAGCCGATATGCGTGATGCCTGGATCACCGCTACCAGCACCGGCTCACTTTATCGATGTCGCTGGCCGCGTCCGGGGCTCAAGCTTCACTACAATCGTTGATGAAACAAAATCAAATTATGCAAGCTGATACACGAAATATTCAACTGCTGTGGCGTTGGCGTTCAGGTAGTCGCTAAAATTCTCTTCGGTTCCTGCAGCCCGCGGCGGTTAACCTGACGGTCCCCGTCACTCGTCACGATTGGACGGAGAGGCCGCCAGCACCAGCAGCGCGCGAACTTGGATCTTGACGAGGTGTCTGGCCTTCTCGTGGACAGCGCCCCGACCCCGCGGACATACCATTCCGGCCCCTCGGCGCCCTGCCCGCGTGCCCGAGAACAAGCGCGTGGATCAAGTGGGGCGGCTCATCGGAACCGCGGGATGCGGTCGCTTCGGCTGGGGACGTTCAGCGACGACAGCACGCGTTGGCGTTCATGTCGTCAATACGGGCCTTGATGTCGTCGACCCCGGGCCTCATCTCGTCCGAGCTGGTAGGCTCGGCGCCGTATTCCTCGCGTACACGCCCGACCACGGCATTGAGCCCCGAATGCTCCATGATGAGACGCGGGCAAGATCGCCGTCCCCGTCTTCTACGGCCTGGGCGAGATCGACATCTGTCCTTCGCCCCACGACGAGCCGGGCGCCTTCGTCGGCTCGAACGACATCACCTTCCACATCGCCCCCGGGACGGGCACGCGCAGAACGTGGCCGCGTGGCGAGCCGCCTTGTGGGACAGGACTCTGCATTGGGCGGCCGCGTAATCGCAAGCGAGGCCGAGCCTTCGAGCCGCGCCGTAGACGAATGCTCCCGTCGTGCTCGACCGACGTCATCTGTCTTGACCAACGCCTGAAAACATGGACAAGTGTCCATACGGAATGACAGCTGTCTTTCGGAACGACGGCCTAAGGAACGTGGGATGGAAACCGCGTGAGCGACAGGGCGATCCTTATGTCTGGGATCGGCGGTCAAGGCGTGCAGCTCGCCGCCAAGACCCTGGCCTTCGCGGCGATCGCGGCGGGGCTCGAGGTCATGGTGTTTGGCACCTACGGCGGCTCGATGCGCGGCGGCAACACCGACGTCGACATGGTCGTGTCGTCCCGGCCGATCCGGACCCCGCCGGTGCTGGACAGCGCATGGGCGGCGCTGGTGATGCATCACGAGAACTGGGTCTCCGTCAGGGCCAAATTGCAGCGGGGCGGCCTCGCCTTGATCGACTCGAGCGTCTTCCGGGCCGACTTCGGGCTGGACGGCGTCGCGACCGTCCCCGTGCCCGCCAGCGCGCTCGCGAAGGACCTGGGCGCGGAGCAGGCAGGCTCGATGGTCGCGCTCGGCGCCTTTAACGCCCTTGCCCGGCTGGTCCCGCATGAAGGCCTGCTTTCCGCCGCGGGAGAGGTCCTGCCGCCGTATCGCAGCCAGTACATCGAGGCGAACCGGCGGGCTCTGGGGGCGGGCCGCGAGGCGGTTGCTGACGTCGCGCTGCCGGGATGGGCGGGCGCCATGGAGAGCGTGCTGTGAGCCGCTCGGTGTCGCGCGGAACCCTGGTGATCGACGTGGACGCTTGCAAGGGATGCGATCTATGCGTCGACGCCTGCAAGCCCGGCGTGCTGTCGATGACGACGACCGAGCGCAACCGGCACGGCTATCGCTATCCGGAGCTGGAGCCCGGCTGCACGGCCTGTCATGCGTGCGCGCTCATCTGCCCGGACTTCGTGTTCCAGGTCTGGCGCTACGAGACGCCCGTGGAGGAAGGTGAGCAGGCAGATGAAACGGCTCCTTGAGGGGTCCGAGGCCATCGCCCAGGCCATGGTCGCCGCTGGGTGCCGGTTCTTCGCGGGCTATCCGATGACGCCCTTCACCGAGGTGCTGGAAGGCATGGCGCGCCTCCTGCCCGAGGTCGGCGGGGTGTGCATGAACGCCGAGAGCGAGATTGAGGCTGTGGGCATGGCCTGGGGCGCCGCCGCGAGCGGCGCGCGTGCGGCGACCGGCTCGGTCGGGCAGGGGCTTTCGCTGATGCAGGAGTCGCTGGCGGAGATGTGCTATGCGCGCCTGCCGCTGGTGGTGCTCAACATGGCGCGCGGGCAGGGCGACTATTTCCAGGCCACGCGCGGCGGCGGGCACGGCGACTATCGTCACATCGTGCTTGCGCCGGCGGACCTCCAGGAAGCGGTTCGGCTCGTCCAGCTGGCCTTCGACCTGGCCGATCGCTGGCGCAATCCCGTCATGTTCCTCGGCGACTACTACCTTGCCCATGTGCAGGAAGCGGTCGACACCGGCGCCATCGCCTTCGAGCCGCCGCCCAGCAAGGATTGGGCGCTCGACGGGACCAGCAGCGGCACCGGCAGGGCGAAGATCGTCTCCCCCATCGTGCCCACCAAGCGCAACGATCCCAACCGGGTATCCTACGGGGAATATCTTGCGCGCATGGCCGTCTATTCGCAGCGGATCGCGGCCGAGTTCGACCCTATGATCGAGGTCGCCCACACCGGAGACGCCGAGCTGGTCGTCGTGGCCTACGGCACGCCGGCGCGCTTCATGCGGTACGTGGTCGACCGCCTGCGCGAGGAGGGTATGCGGGTCGGCTTTGCGCGGCCGGTGTCGCTTTGGCCTTTCCCCGCGGAGAAGCTTGCAGCCGCGACCCGGAGCGCGGCCGCCGTCGCGGTCTACGAGCTCAACGCCGGGCAGATGGTTGAAGACGTCCGCCTGGCGCTCCCTAACAAGCCCGTTCGCTCCATCGGCGGCGTCAGCCTCGACAACGCCGCCTTCGGAATCGCGCCCGCCATGACGCCGTCGGAACTTGACGCCCGCGTCCGCGCGGCGCTCGCCGAGCTCAAGGTGGAGGCCGCCTGACCATGCCCACCATCATCAAGACCGATGCGCCGCCGACCCGCCCCGCCGAACTGGTCGACGACTTCACCCCCTCGCTCATCCTGCCGGGCGAGCATCACCTGTGCCCCGGCTGCGGCGAGCCCGCGGCCATGCGCTCGGCCGTGGAAATGGTGGAGGAGCTCGGCTTCTCCAACCGCTGCGTCGCGGTGTTCGGGATCGGCTGCTACACGTCGTTTTCGCCGGCGATGGACGTCGAGGTGCTGCAGGCGCTTCACGGGCGTGCGCCATCGGTCGCCACCGGCTTCAAGCGGATGAAGCCCGATGCGCTCGTGTTCACGGTGCAAGGCGACGGCGACATGGTCAACGAAGGGCTTCAGGAGGTGATCCACGCCGCAGCGCGTGGGGAAGCGATCACCTGCATCCTGCTCAACAACGGGGTCTTCGGCGACACGGGTGGGCAGATGACCACCACCACGACTCTCGGGCAGCGGACTAAGACAAGCCTCAAGGGCCGGGAGGCAAAGCTTCATGGCTTTCCGATCCGCATCGCCGACCTGATCGCGCGGGTGGAAGGCTCCGCCTATGTGGCCCGGGGAGCCACCAACACCGTAGGTTTGGTCTGGCAGACCCGCCGCATGTTGAAACGGGCGTTCGAGCTGCAGGCTGCGGGGGCTGGGTTCACCTTTGTCGAGATCCTGACGATGTGCCCGACCGGTTGGTTCATCGAGACCAGCGAGTCGCCCGACTACCTGGAGAAGGTCCTGGCGCCGGTGCACAAGATCGGCGTCCTGAAGGATATCGAAGAGCCGGCCTGAACGGCTACGAGGCGAGGATCGCGGCATGGGAAGACCACTGCTCGTCGGCGACGTGATCAGGACCGCGGCGGCGCGCCTGCCCGACCGCACGGCGATCGCGCTTGGCGAGGAGTCGATGACCTTCGCCGAGCTCTACGCCCGCTCGCTGGACCTGGCCCAGCGGCTGCTCGCGGCCGGAGTGGGAAACGGCGATCGGGTGGGCTGGCGCGCGGAGACGTCGGTGGAAGCGGCGATCGTCTATTTCGCCGTCTCGCACATCGGCGCGATCTTCCTTCCGCTCAATCCGCGCTATACTGATCGGGAGTTGGCGCGCGTCGTCGCTCACGCCGAACCGAAGCTTCTGCTTGGGCGGAAGACCGGCGGGGGGATCGATCTTGCCGACCTGCCGCTGCCGGCCGGCGAAGCTCTGGACCTGCCTCCAGTTCACGAGGAGGATCCCTTCCTCATTTTTTACACCAGCGGCACGACGGGCGAGCCTAAGGGCTGCATCCTCACCCACCGTTCGGAGCGAGTGCGGGCTGGGCTGGGCGAACCCTGGCCCAGCGGCGCCACCCTCTGCATGTTCCCGCAATTCCACATGGCCGGCTGGAGTTTCGCGCTCAGGACCTGGCTTGCTGGCGACGCCATGGTCTACGTCCCGCGCGCGGAGGCTCCCGATCTGCTCGCAGCGGTCGACCGGTACAGGGCGCGTCGACTATACTGCATTCCGGCGATCTGGCGTCGCATTCTCGATCACGATCGCAGCGCTTACGACCTCAGTTCCCTGAAGCACGTCGACACAGGAACCTCGGCGACCTCGGCCGAATTGCTACGCCAGCTTTCGGAAGCGTTTCCGCAAGGTCAAGTCTGCGTCGCCTATGGGTCCACCGAGGCTGGGCTGGTCTGCATGCTGAGTCCCGACGATCTATCGCGCAAAGCCGGCTCGGTCGGCCTGCCGGCCCCGGGGGCCGATATCCGGCTGGACGAAGAGGGACAGATGTGGGTGCGAAGTCCCTCACTCTTCGCCGGCTATTTCCGGAATGAGGCGGCCACTCGACAGGCGCTGGTCGATGGCTGGTACGCAACCGGAGACCTTGCGGAACGCGACGCCGAGGGATTCTATCGGATCGTAGGTCGTGCTCGAGAGATTATCCGCGCCGGCGGCGAGACTGTCGCGCCTGTGGAAGTGGACCTCGTGCTGCAAGCGCACCCCGATCTCGCCGATGCGGCGGTCGCCGGAATCCCTCACCCGGAATGGGGAGAGGTGATCGTGGCCTTTGCGGTGCCGCGGCCGGGCCGCGCGGTTGACCTGGATGCGCTGCGAACCTATTGCCTGCAAGCGCTCGCGCCCTACAAGGCGCCGCGCAGGCTGAAGATCGTCGATGCGATCCCGCGCACCGGGGCGACGCGCCAGGTGGAGCGCAGGACGCTCGCCGCGATGCTGGCCGCGGAGGACTGACGGGCGCCGAGGGGGACAAGGCAATGACGGCGGCTCGCGTCTCGAAGCCGACTTCACTGAGGGACCGGCAGCGCGAGGCGACCCGCGCGTGGATCCGCAAGGCGGCGCGCACGTCCTTCATGCGCGAGGGGGTTCGCGCCGTGTCGATGGAAGCGATCGCCGCCGAGGCCGGAATTCGGCGGGCGACGCTTTATCTCTACTATCCCGGCAAGAACGCGCTGCTGTTGGACCTTCTCGAACAGAGCCTGCGCGCGACCGATCGGATCTACCTGCGGCTGCGCGATTTGCCGGAGGTTACGCGTGGCTCGGTCCGCCAATGGCTCGCCGACTACCTGCGCGAAGTCGAGCAGCACAGCAGCGCGGTCGATCTCTTCAGAAGCGCGATTCTGTCAGACGAAAAGCTTCGGGAGATCCTGCGCGGACATGTCAGTCGCACGATCGAGCTGCTGGCTGATCGCTTCAAATCTTTTGAACTGACCGGCCCTGTGGATGCGAAGCTGATGCGACGGCGCTTCGAGGCCGAGCTCATGGTTCGGGAGATCGAAGCGTTCTGCGCCGAGGCGCGACTGCCGGATTATCATCTCGACAGGGAGGCGGGTCTGGATGTCCTCGCCGATCGCCTGTTCGCTATGGTCAAGAGCGGTTAGCTCCGCGCGGTCGGCGCCGTGCCGGCTTGCCCGAGAACAAACGCGTGGATCAAGTGCGTGCGGCTCATCGGAACCGCCGGACAATGGTGGGCGGCCGCGACCGCTGCCGCCTGATCGTTCGCGTGGGGAAGAGGTTCGAGCGACCCGCGGCGGCGCTGAGGTGGAGAACCCCCTACACCAGGTGATCTGCGACGCCTGGACCAATTCCAGTCGATGCAGGCCGACTGTTCGACGCTCATAGCACCTGATCTACTCGAACCTGCATGGTCTGAAAAAGCCAGCGACCATCGATCTTCCGGTAGGTGTCCTCGATCGTCCCGTACCCGATGCCGACCTTTCCCTTTCCGGCGAGCGAGTAAATGAAGCTCTCCTGTCGCCAACTGCCGCGAGCTTCGGTTTCGGAGTCGAGATGGATCTCCGGCATGGTCACGATATGGACCTGTCGGCTCTCCGACCCCATTCGCGCCTCGAGGAAGTCACAAATCGCTTGAGCGCCACGTACGGACGGGGTCGTCATCCCCGGCGCTGCCAGAGTGGCGGTGGCGGAGAGATCGAGTTCGGCGTCGGCGGCAAGGACCGAACTCAGGTCCTGCCACCGCAATTCGTCGACGAGCTTGCTCCACCGGGCGCGGAGACCTTTAATCTCCTCGATCGCGACGAGGCGGTCCAACGGGGTCATGCGTAGCTCCTTTTGGGGGGAACGGGATCGTCGAGATGCAGGATGGACAGGAGCGCCTCCCTCGGCCCCTCCGGGCGCGCGCCGCGCCAGCCGACCACGCCATCCGGTCGCACGAGTACGCCACCGCCCGGCTCCACTCCGTAGAGGCGGCGCCACTGCCGCACGCCCGCCTCCCCGGCGAGGGCGTCGAGCGCGTGCCTGGCAACTTTCGCCGCGGGTAGTTCGGGCATCGGGTCGAATCCGGCAAGCGCCTCGGCGGACTCGGCCAAGAGGACGAAATCCGTTCCGTAGAAGTCGAGAATCGATCGGCTCCGCGCCGCGTCGAGCCACATGTGAGGCGCCCGTTCCCCCGGGCGCCCTGACGGCTCGTAATCATAATATGGATAGACGCGAGGATAGGGCGGAGAGCCGTCGGCGACCACGTCGCCTTGATCGTATTGAGCGCCGAGCACAACACCCCACTGCGGCCGGTCCCACAGGTTCGTCACCTGGCCGCTCTTTAGGTCGTTCTGCATCGCTGCGTCCAGTACGACCCCCACTTCGGGGCGCCGTTCGCGGTCGAAGCCATCGAGCAACGCCCGCCCGGCCCCTCTGGTCATGGCAGCAAGGCGCCAGGCGAGGTTATGCGCATCGAGCAGGCCGGTGTTCATGCCAAGGCCGGCTGCGGGAGGCATCAGATGCGCGCAGTCCCCGATCAACGCCAACCGATCACGCACGAACGTCTCGGCTATGGCCGCCATCTTCCACCAGCTTGCCGTGGTGGTCACTTCGACCGGCAGGTCCGGCAGGCCAACGATCTTGCGGACCATCGCCGCAACCTTTTCCGGGGTATAGCGCGACAATTCCACGCCAAGCTCGGGATCGCAGTGACACAGGAGGCTCCACTCGTTGGCATCCCTCGCCAGCGGGACGCCGGCAAGGGCGCCGGTCAACGGCACGCTGCGGTCGCCCAGCACAAGGAAGACGCTTTGAAGCGGCGCTATGATCTCCGCGAGCGGCGCCTTGAATATGATGGTCAGCATTGGGCTCGCCTCGGCCAGCTCCACCAGGCCGATGTTCGCGATCTCCCCGCAAGTCCTGCGGGCGCCGTCCGCCGCCACGATGTATAGCGCGTCGACCTCGACGTCTGCCTCACCGGCCGCAGGGCGAAGAATGGCCGACACACCGTCCTCGCGCTGCGTGAAATCGATAAGTTCCGTGCCGAACATCACTTCGACAGCGGACTGGCTCTGCAGATGATCGAACAGTATCGGCTCCAGCCGATCCTGTGTGCAAAAGCTGCCGAGCACGGGCGTCAAGGGATTGGCGGACAGGCTTCCCAGGCCAAACGGGAAGAATTCCAGTTCGGAGGCAACCAGTCTCTTACCCACGGCGAAGTTCCGCGTCCGTTCGGGAGGCATCGCGGCCGCGACTACCTTCTCCAGACCGAATTGGCGGAATATTTCCATCGAACGGGCGTTGATGGCCCTCGCTTTCGGGTAATAGGAGACGGTATCCTTGCGGTCGATGACGATGTTCTCGACCCCCATCTGGGCAAGGAGCGCCGAACAGGTCATTCCAACCGGGCCGCCCCCCACGACAAGCACGTCCGTCTTGATCCGGGAGCCACTGGAACGCGCGCCGAGATCTTTCCCCGCAGAGACAACGCTTTCCATTATCTCAGCTCCCAAGGCCCTCGCACGACCCGAACATCCAGCCAGAGCTCGCCCCCGGATAAGAATGCATCGTCAATCATGCCGGATCCCATCGTTCCGCGTAAAGGAAATACCGCCTGATGATCCCTTCTATATCGCGGCGATCACATTCCTGCTCATTCGAGATCTGCTGATCCACTATACATTTTATTCTAATATCATAACCTCGCGCCAAAATTATTTGGCATGCATTGCCAAATCTGCGTAGCGGATCACCTCGGGCGGGAGCCTGACGCTTGAACGAGATCGGTGTCACCACTTTCCCCCGCCATGTCGCCCAATAGGGCGCAAACCGGAAAATAGTCAGCGTCTGCCTGACCGTGCCAGGCCGATCCCAGTCATCAACCGCAGAGCGTTGTATATAGTCCAATGAAAATATATAATGACGGTACATCAACTATCCGTCTGACGATTGCATCGGGGAGGTCGGCATGGTGACTAAAGGAAGCCTTGAATGGCTCGTGGCGTTGGAAGAAATCCGGATGCTCCGGACCAGGTATTCGCGGCTGATCGACGCCCATAAGTGGGAGGGTCTCGCCGAGGTGCTGGCGCCGGATTGCCGGATGGACCTGTCCCAGGCCGCCGCATTCCTCGGGGCGACAGACGCCGACAATAGGCGCGCCGAAGGGCGGGCCGAGATCATCTCGTTTCTCAACGCTTCCTTCTCCAGCGCAAAGATGACCTTGCACATCGCCACCCTCCCCGAGATCGAGTTCGACGGGGACGACCGGGCGCACGGGATCTGGCGACAGGAGACCTATGTGAAGGAGGCGTGTCCGGAACTGCCGGGTTGCGGCATCGCCTACGGCACCGTCTGGGACGAGTATGTGCGGCTCGATGGGCGCTGGTACATCCAGTCCGTCACCGTCGGCCTCGACATGGTAATGTAGCGGGGCTTTGGACAGTACGACAGCCGCTTATTCTTGGCCGATGTTTTCGACCTCGCCCCGGGAGTGAAGCAGGCGATCAACGTCGCCGAGTGCATTCGACAACCAGACAGCACCGATGCATTCGGTCCTGCAACGCCGATTTGCGGTCCGCCAACGTCGACTGGCGCAATCACGACTTCCGTCGGCGCGTTGGGCTACTGGTTCCGCGGGTCCCGCTGTCGACGCCGCATGCCGTTCCAGCCTCCGTTTGTTTTCCGGCGAAGAATTCCAGTAATTTGGTCGCAAGTATATCGAGGCCCGTATCGATATCTGGCATTCCGGGTATAGCGGAGAACGTATCGCATACGCGTTCGATTTGGAAGAGGATCATATATATATCCGCTTCTCTGCGCTTTCCTTCCTCATAGGGTAACCCCATCGGATTGAGAGCGGGGAAGCGTTGGGCTAAGCGCTCTATTATTGACTTGTAATATGCCGCAAGCATCTGGCCAGCATTAGGGCTGTGTTTGCCGGCTACACGGAACAAAATCGTCGAAGTCCGCTTGCTTATCGTCACGTCATTGTAGCGATGAAGCCACGCCTTCAGCGACGCATGGTCAACCTTGGGCATGGTCGCCAACTCGCTGTATAGAGCTAGGCCGTCTATTAGATCGTCGTTAAGAACAGAGAGAAGCAACTCGATCTTGCTGGAGAAATGGAGATATACGGTAGATCTCCCCACGCCGGCCTCTGCCGCGACGTTATCCATCGATACATTATCGAACGCCTTCGCGTAAAAAACCTTACGTGCGGCTTCTTTGAGCAGCGCAACCGTGATTTCCTTTTGCCTCTCGCGAAGGCGAGGACGGGTCACCGGTCGTTTTGCTGGCACTGAAAACCCTCACCAGAGGAAATACTAAACTCGCGAAACATCGGGGTTGCGACCCTCATTAGACGGCGCCCCCAGGGGGCAGTCCGCTGCCGGGAGCGAAACTTCCCAGCAGCGAAACGCTTCGGGCGAGTAGTCGCGCCGAACGGATCATGTGCATTGGACGGAGGAGCCATACCGCCGTCCTCCTTCTCCACTCCGCCCGCCTCGATGTGCCGGTGGTCAGAAGCGGTAGGTGGCCTCCACGCCGTAGGTGTCAGGAGGGGCATAGCCGACGGCGTCGCCGGCGTCGGTGGAGAATACGGTTTGGATCCGCTTCACATTGGTGATGTTCTGGCCATACACGGCGAGCGTGAGGCCGGAGTCATGCGGCGACCAGGAAATCCGTCCGTCGACGGTGGTGTAAGCCTTCTGGGAGATACGGCCGTCGAAGGTGAAGTTGACCGGCGACGTATGATAGACAGTGGAGGTGAGCAGCAGTTCGCCCCCCGCGAAGTCCGTCCGATAAGTGGGCGTGACATTGATGGTGAACTTGGGCGCACGGATCATGCGGTTGCCGCTGGCGTCGATGAAGGTGTTGCAGTTTCCGGTATTCGTCGGGGGAAGGCCAACGACCGACGCGCAGGCCGCCGGAGGCAGGTTGGTCCGCGGACGGGCGATCGGCGCGCCCTTGAAGTCCTTGTATTTCGCGTCCAGCACCGAGACGCCGGTTCGCAGGGTGAACTCGCGGGTGAATCGCGCCGTCGCATCGAAATCCAGGCCATTGATGCGGGCAGACGCCGCATTGGTCAGGATCGACAGATTGACGCAGGTCGGGCTGCCCGCCGGGATGCACGTGTAGGAATTCACCTGCACATCCTTGTAGTTGTAGTGGTAGGCGGACAGGTTTACATCAAGGAAGTCGTGCAGCCGGCCCTTGAACCCAACCTCGTAGCTCTTGATCTTCTCGGGGTTAGCCAGCGGAAGGCTGCCATCGGCCTGAAGGCTGGTGGCGCTGGATTGGAAGATGCCGCTCTTGAAGCCCTGCGTGTAGGTGGCGTAGACATTCGCCGTGGGCGTTACAGCGTATTTCACTGAGACCCGAGGCGTCACGCTGTCCCAGCTCTTCGTCGCGCCGATGGGCTGGGCGGCGCCTCTCGCTTCAGGTGTCAGGTGCCCGATCACGGTTCCCGTCCCAAGCACCGCCAAGCTGCTGGTGAGATCGCGCTTCTCCCAGCTGTAGCGCAGGCCGCCGATCAGCTGGAGCTGGTCTGTCAGGTTGAAATAGACCTCGCCGAAGCCCGCATAGGCCTCGATATTGGTGCGGGCACGGATGGAACCCTTGAACGCGTCGGTCAGCACGTTGAGCGGCGTCCAGCCGCCCCACTGGTCAATGTAGAAGGCTCCCACGACGAAATTGAGTGGCCCGTCGAGCGCGGAAGCGTAGCTTACCTCCTCGGTGAACGCCCTATCGGTGGTCTGCGCGTCATAATAGAGGCCAAAGAAACCTGGCGGTTGGATGCTGTTGTCGGCGTCGTTGAAGCCCTGTGCAATGTACTTGGCCCACGAGGTGATCGATTTGAATGTACCGGGTCCGACGTCCCATGAGAGGTTGCCGGCGAATCCATAATTCTTGTTCCAGCTATCGCCCTGCGAACGATTGGGATTCACCGCCACCTGGTAGGGGTGACTCTCGCCCGGTAGAAGAATGCTGCCTGGGATCGTCCGGCCGACCGTGTTCCCGTTGAGCATGGTGGAAAAAGCGTTCGTCCCGTCGATCCGCTTCGAATAGAAGCCGATGAGCAGGATCTTCACGTCCTCCGTCGGCCGGAGCATGAGCTTGGCGCGCAGCAGGCGCGATGAAACGGGCGCGGCATGGCCTCCGGTCAGGAAGTTCGTCAGGTAACCGTCGCTTTCCTCATAGAGGCCGGCGACACTGAGCGCCGCCTTGTCTTTCACCAGAGGCACGCTGACGAAACCCTTGAGCAGCAGATCATCAAAGCGGCCGTAGGATGCGGTGACGCTACCCGCCAGATCGTTCCCGGGCTCCCTGGTGAAAACCTGGATGGCGCCGCCGGTGGCGTTGCGACCGAACAGCGTGCCCTGCGGCCCTTTGAGCACCTCGACCCGCTCGATATCCGGGATGTCGAAGGTGCCGGAGTTCGCCGGCGGCTGATAGACGCCGTCGACGTAGATCGCCACGTTGGTGTCGCCGCCCGCTGATGTGACCTGCGTGGTGACGCCGCGGATCGAGGGAAGCGTGAACCCTCCCACGCGATCCATTTTCAGCCCGGGCGTGGTGCTGGTCAACGACAGGGTGTCGCGAATGCCGGCATCCTGAAGCTGCTGTCCCGTAAAGGCGCTGATCGATAGCGGAACGTCGCGCAGCTTCTCCTCGCGGCGCTGTGCGGTGACGATGATTTCGCCGACGCTGGTGGAATCGCCGGCATCGGCAGCAGCAGCTCGAGCCAAGGCCGCAGCAGACCAGAAGGCGGCTGATGACAGCAACACTACTGCGACTTTAGATTTTCTCATGACTACCTCCCCTATATATGTCACGATCGAAAATTTCTATATTTGGACAGAGAACGTCTTCTGCCGAAATTCGACGATGAGATCACTCGACCGTTGTATTCGTCTAGAACGCCCAGTGTTCTCGGCGTAAATCAAATATATACAATACAACAGCGCTGAGTTGCCGACGAAATTTCTGCCTTCACCTCGCCCGCAAGACGGCAATACCCGTTACGCCCAACCATTCAACTGGGAGCTTGGAATAGGCGGAAGGTATCTATCAGCGGTTGTGCTGATCGGCGCCAGATTCGGTCTTATCCCCAAATGGCGATGTCTCGCCGAAACGCCTTATTAGCTTCCCGTCCCCGTTTATGTACGCGCCCCTGACTGTACACTATGTCAGATAATGGTCATGTGTCAAACGCTGGGGGGGAGGTGCTGTCCAGGCAGATCTAACTAATCTGAGGCCAACATTCGGAAATGGCGCCGATCAGACACCGGCGCGCCGCTGGCCAGCGCGCGCCGGCGTGACTCTCGTCGATGATCAGGCACGTGCGCCAAGTGCTGCTGTCCAAACTGCGGAGGCGAACTAGGGAGCTTCGGGACCGGTGAGCAGGGACTTTCGCGAGAGGGCACTGTCAGGCCAAATGCACCTGCCGGTAAGGGGACGCGCATAAGCGTGGCGCATGCCGCGCAAACCCAAGCCCGACAACCCATTCCGCTGGTTCGACTCCTCGCCAGAGGTGATCCAGCTCGTGGTGATGTTGTACGTGTGCTACCCGCTTTCGCTGCGGAACGTCGAGGATCTGGCTTTCGAGCGGGGGATCGACATCTGCCACGAGACCGTGAGGAGCTGGGTCAACCGGTTCGGCCCGATGTTCGCCGCGAGGATCCGGGCCAAGCGAGTGTACGGGATGCGTCAGCACACCCACTGGCGCTGGCACCTGGATGAGGTCTATGTGCGCGTCCAGGGCGAGATGCGCTACCTCTGGCGGGCGGTCGATCACGAGGGCGAGGTGCTCGAGAGCTTCGTCACCAAGGAGCGGGACAAGGCCGCGCGCTCAAGTTCATGAAGAAGCTGATGAAGCGGCACGGCTGCGCCAAGGTCGTCACCACCGACGGCCTGCGCTCGTATCGCGCCGCCATGAAGGAGCTGAACATTGCCGATCGCCAGGAGGTCGGCCGCTGGGCGAACAACAGGGTCGAGAACTCACACCAGCCGTTCCGACGACGAGAGCCGGCGATGCTGCGGTTCAGGCGAATGAAGACGCTGCAGCAGTTCGCCTCGGTCCACGCCAGCTTCCATAACCACTTCAATCAGGAGCGCCACCTCGTCAGTCGGGACATCTACAAGGAACGACGCTCAGCGGCCCTGGCTGAGTGGCGGCAAGTCGTCAGCTAGAGGCAGCTTGGGTTTGGGCCGCCTGCGCCCGAGTGAAGACAAGTTCGCGTTGGACTGACAGCACCCCAAGAGCGGTTAGGATCCCAGGGTGCGTACGATCTCGGCCACTAGGGGCTTCAGATGAAAGTTGTTGGACGGCTGGATCGCGGTCTGGCCGCCGGCCTGGTTGACGGCGTCCGCGGTCAAGGGGCC
>Ga0207668_10000604_pt1 | contig 22301 bp, 18 predicted proteins | sample KBSS43metaG_FD_184323 | JGI IMG/M metagenome (GOLD analysis project Ga0207668, IMG submission 184323) | Switchgrass rhizosphere microbial communities from Kellogg Biological Station, Michigan, USA - KBS S4-3 metaG (SPAdes) (version 2) | ecosystem: Host-associated > Plants > Roots > Rhizosphere...
CACGGTGCGACGCGAACTCGACCAGCTCACCATGCTCGCCGCCACCGCGCCTGCCGCGACACTGGGCCAGCGGTTGTACGCGGCACGCCGGCGCGCCAACCTGACGATCGGTGAGACCGCACAGGCCGCCGGGGTACCCGAGGAGACCATCGCTGGCGCTGAATCCGAGCAGCCGGTCGACGCGTCGTCGGCGGCCTTGATCGAAGCCCTGCTCGCCCAGTTGGACTGAGCGTCAGTGCCGTTCGCGACTGCGGTCGTCGTTGGCGGGGAAGTGCTCGGCCAGCGCCGCGGCGATCTCGATGAACTTCCGTCGCGTCGCCGGTGACAGCTCGCTGGTGCCCGCGATGACTCCGCCCGGCCGCAGGTGTCCGTCGAACGGGACCTCGACGACGGCCTGCCCCTGCCCGGCGAACTGCTGAGCGAGGATCCCGCGGGTGCGTTTGTCGGCATGGCCGTCGGAGTCGTTGAGTACCACCACTGTTCGGCGCAGCAGGCTGTTCAGCCCGCGGTTGGCCAACCAGTCCATCGTCTGCCCGGCGGTGGCCGCGCCGTCGACCCACGGCGAGGACACCACGACGAGCGCGTCGAGATCGCGAAGCACCTCCTGCGTGACGGGGGAGTCCATCGTCGAACTGCAGTCGATGATCGAGATCGTGAAGTAGCGGTCGAGTCGCGACGTCGCTTCGCGGTAGATCGCGGGGTCGAGTACCCGCCTGCGGGCCGGGCTGGCCTCGCCGGCCAACACGAACAGGCCGGCTGCGTTGTTGCCCACCCTGCTTCGAACGTCGGCGAACGTCTCGAGATGCTGGTCGGACGCCAACTCCCAGTACGAGCCCATCGCCTTGGGGTCGACCCGGCTGCCGAGCTTGCCGAACGAGGTGTCGGCGTCGATGGCGACGACGCGGTCTTCCTGGCGGAGCTCGGCGAAGATCGACCCGATGCTCGCCGACATCGTCGTCTTGCCGACGCCGCCCTTGCCCATCACGCCGACCTTGTAGTGGCCGCGCAGCACCGCCTTGATGCGGGCTTCGAGCTCGGCCTGGCGGATCTCCTCGGGAGACTGGCCGACGTTGATCAACCCGAACGTGGCGCGGTACAGCGCGCGGCGCCAGCCAGTCGACGGTGGGATGCGACGCGACGGCACCAGGTCGTCGGCCCGGATGCGGTCGGCATAGGACCCCGTCGGCGGCGCAGGCGCGGTGCGGTTGTCGGGTGCCTGCGGCCCGGGGGACCAGCCGCCGTAGGGCGGAGGTCCGGGGCTGGGCGGCGCGGCGGGGCGCGGTCCCTGGGGTTGCTGTTGTGGTGGCGGAGGCGGTGGTGGTGGCGGCGTGGTGGGCCAGTTGGGTTGCTGATTCCACTGCCGCTGCGGCGGCGGTTCGGGCCGGTTTGGCGGGGTTAGCGGCCCGGTGTCACGCGGCGTGCCCGGCGGGGGACCGTAGCGCTGCGGGCCTGGACGCGGCGGGCCGGCGGTGCGCTCGGGCTCGCGCGGCGGGGGTTCCGGCGGCGAACCGGGTTCCGGCGGCGCAGCCTCGGGCGGTGCGGGGTCCGACGGCACGAAGTCGACCGGCGGACGGGTGGGCAGCGGTGTCATTGCGGGCGTGAACGCGGGCTCGACCGGGGCGGGTTCGTAGTCGCTTTCCTCCGGACCCGTCCAACCCAAGTCCTTGCGCAGGGCGTCGTCGCGGTCGCTCACGGCACCACGGCTCCTCTCTGTCGGATAGACGACGCGACTTTGGCGTTCACCCAAGTATCAACTACGCCGCACACGTGGCGGCCCAGCCACGTGCAGCTTCGTGCGCCGAGTCGACGTTCAGCAAACAACTATCGAGCGATGAAACATGCGCGGGCGACCCGGTCCGAGCGCGCCGGGGGTCCGTTGCCGCGTCCAGCGGTGCGTTGCGCGAGGGCCGGCGGTCGACGCGCGGGTGTCGACGCGCACTCCGTTGATCCGTTCAGCGTCCCGGGTGGCAGACCCCTGAAACATCGAGCTAGGCGGCGGTATCTAGGCCGTCCCACGCGTCCGTTCTGGCGACGAAATTCGTGTACCGGAGGCCTCGAATCCGCTGGTAGGCTCGCATCCGGCGAAGGGGTGTAGACGTATGGGGTTCTTGGACGGGGTCGAGGACATCGGCGGGGCGAGAATCGAGGCTGGCAAACGCATCGCCGGGGCTGTCGACGAGACGTCGCTGCGGACGGCGAATTCCCCGATCCTCCAAGGAGGCCAACTGGTGATCGCCGGGATGCGCCGCACCACGGGCACCGGTGACCCCGACGACGGCGACCAGTTCGGACATGGCAGTCAGCGGTTCCGCGACGCGTCGAATGTGTTGGCGACGGCCGCACCCACCGACGGCTGGACGGGCAGCGGCGCCGACGCCTACGCGGGCTCGAACCGCAGGCAGCGGGGCCGCACTGGCACGATCGCAGGCCTCGACCGCCAAGTACAGACGGTGATCGCGCGGCAGGCCTTCCAGGTCGGCTATCACCGGGGCAGGCTCGACGACCAGTCGAACTGGCTCGCCGACGTCGGACTCACCACGTTCAAGTTGGGCCTCATCCCCGGGATCGGGCCCGCCTTGAAGGCCGCGGCCGAGACGCAGTGCGTCATCGCCGCGGTGGGTTCCAGCGCGATGGAACTCGAGTCACTCTCGAACGAGGTCAGCGCCAACGCGGCGGCCGTGCAGGGGCTGGTCGGTCAGTACGAGGAAGTGGACCGGTCGACGGGCGACTCGGCGCCGATGGCTCCGCCACCCCCGCCGCCCAGCGAACCGAGCGAGGATCCGAAGGACGGGCCACCCGACGACGGCGAGGCGCCTCCCGGTGACTCACCCGACGAAGCGCCCGCCATCGCGCCAGGCGGTGGCGGGTCCGCTGGCGGGGGTGGGGGCACGTCCGGTGGTGGGGGTGGTGCACCCTCCGGCGGCCTCGCACCCGTGAGCGGCCCGGCGCCTGCAGCGCTGGTTCCGAACACGACCGCCCCGCCGATGCCTATCGCCCCGATGACGGGCGGGGTTCCCGCCGCGTCGGGCGGCGTCCCCGCGGCGACGGGCGGGCTGCCCCCGGCACTCGGCGGTGCGCCCGTCGGCGCAGGCGGCGCGGCGATGCTCGGTCAGCTGATCCAGGCCGCCGTCCAGCGCGCGTTGGACCAGCAGGCCGCACAGCAGGCCCGTGACGAGAAGGACCTCGAGGACCGCGAGAAGCAGCTCGAGGACCCAGCGAAGGACGAGGACGGCGACGGCATTCCCGACGCCGAGGAGGTCAGCGGGCCCGAGGCGGCACCCGTGGCCCAAGCCGGCGGCCCGGTACCCGTTCGCGCGGAGGTCGACGTGGATCCCGAGCGGCTGGCGACGCCGATGACGGTTACCTTGGATCGAGATCGTTCGATCGCGGTGCCGCCCACGACAACGACATAGCAAGATAGCTTCTGAGGGGGTTTGACATGTCTACCGAGCTGCGTGTGTTGGTCGCGCATCTGGGCGAGTTGGCGGCGAAGCAGGGTGAGGCCGCGGCGGCCATCGTATCCGCGACCGATGCAGTTTCCGGGGTCGGTGCGTCGGTGGCGTCCACCCACGGCGCCATCGCGTCGGCCACCGCCGCTGCCATCGCGGCCGTGGAGCACGCCCGCCGCACCGCCGGCGGCAAGCTGGACGGGGAATCACGGAAGATGCAGCAGCGGCTGACGCGGTCGGCGGCGTACTACGAGCTCACCGATCGACGAGTCGGTGGCGTCATGACACGTCGAGTGCGGCCGAACTAAGGGGGTGCAGTCGTGACCGGAAGCGGAGCAGGCACGTCCCACGTCGATGACGTCGTCGCCGTCGAAGTGACCATCGACGGCATGCTGGTCATTGCCGACCGACTCAACCTGATGGAGTTTCCGACCGCGCTGGGTATTCGGCCGAACATCCCCCAACTCGAGCTGCGGGACATCGTCTGGGAGCAGGTCGGTCGCGACCTGACCGCCCAAGGCGTGCTGGACGTGTTCGGCACGCCGCACCCGGAGGTCGCCGCCATGGTCGACACGCTGAGTCGCGCCGATCGGACCTTGGAAGGCCGGTGGTGGCGTCGCGACGTCGGCGGCAAGATGGTGCGGTTCGTGGTGTGCCGGAAGGGCGAGCGGCACGTGATCGCCGCGCGTGACGGCGACATGCTGGTGCTGCAGCGCGTCGCCCCGCAAGTGGGTTTGGCGGGCATGGTCAACGTCGTGCTTGGGCCGGGGACACCCGTCGACGTCGAGCCGATGACCGCCGTCGCGAGCAAAGTGGCCGAGGCGACCACCGCAAACCAGTTGACGCAGTTCGGCATTGACCCCGTGTCGGCGCGTAAGTACGCCGACCTGATCAACGAACCCAAGAGCTGGGTGGAGCTCACCGCCACCGAACGCCATCCCGGCGGAACCTCCACCCAAGCCGACGCCGCCGCAGGGGTACTCGAGGCGCGCCAAGGCCGAATCGTCTCGCTTCCCCGCAGGGTCAACGGCGAGCTGTACGGCAGCTTCCTTCCCGGTACTCCCGAGAACCTGCAGCGGGCGCTCGACGGGCTACTCGCCTTCCTGCCCTCGGGCTCCTGGTTCGACGAGGCCGCCGCAGAATCCTCGTACCCGGACTGAGAAAGGCACTCCCCTTCGTGGACGACACTCCGCCGCGCGGTTACGACGACGATCACGACGATCTCGCGGCCGCTCTGGACTTCTCGCCCCCGGCGCGAGCCGACACGTCGGACCTCGACGCGCTCGATGGCTACGTGGTGGGGCGCGACGCAATGGGCGACGACGAACTTCCCGTGCCAATGTTCACCGTGACGAATCCTCCCGGAACCGTCACGGTGACAACGTTCATGGACGGACGCGTCCAGCAGATCGACCTATCGCCGAAGGTAACCACGTTGACAGAGTCCATGCTTGCCGAGGAGATCGTCGTGGTCGCCCGGCTGGCCACCCTGGACGCCAGGGCCGCGCAGTACTCCTTCATGCTCGAAGGCATGCGCCAACAGGGTCACGACGACGTCGCGACACGCGACTTCCTCCAACGCGACCTCGACCTCCCTTCGCCCGAACAAGCCGTCGCGGCCCGGGCGGCCGTCTTCGCCGAGCGCTACGGCGGTGACCATGAGTGAGCAACTCGCGGGGCTCTTCGGCAGCGCCGTCGGCATGCTGGCGAGTTCGCCGACGCGATCCCTCGAGATGTTCACCGAGATCACCGGCGTCGACGAAACCGCTTGCGACGCATGGATCGGACGCATCCGGTGCGGCGACACCGACCGGGTGACGCTCTTCCGCGCGTGGTACTCGCGGGCCAACTTCGGACGTTTGGCGGGGGCGGCCGAACTCTCGATGAACACGCTCAACGCGCGCGTTCACATCGGGGGATTGTTCGGCGACATCACCTATCCGGTGATCTCGCCGTTGGCACTCACGCTAGGCTTCGCCGTTCACGAGGCCACCGAAGGCAACTTCGCCGACGCGATGGAGGCGTTGGACGACGCGCCCGCCGTCGGCGCCGAGCACCTCGTGTCGTGGGTCAAGGCGGTGATCTACGCCGCCGCCGAACGGTGGACCGACGTCATCGATCAGGTCCGCGGGGCGACGTCGTGGCCGGACAAGTTCCTGGGCGCCGCCGCCGGCGTCGCGCACGGGGTGGCCGCGGCGAACCTGGGCCTGTTCACCGAGTCGGAACGCCGGCTGACGGAGTCGAATTCGTCGCCGGCCGGCGAGGCGTGTGCCGTCGCGATCGCCTGGTACCTGGCCATGACGCGCCGCAGCCAGGGCAACGAGGAATCCGCGGTCGCGCTACTCGAGTGGCTGCAGGCCACGCACCCGGAGCCGAAGGTCTCGGCCGCGCTGAAGGATCCGAACTACCGGCTGGTCACCGTCACCCCGGAGAAGATCGCCTCCCGCGCCGATCCATGGGATCCGTCGAGCACGGTCGCCGACAACTCCGGTCGCGAGCAGCTGCTGGCCGACGCGGAGGCCGAACTGGACCGCCAGATCGGGCTCAGCAGGGTCAAGGAGCAGATCGAAAGGTACCGCGCCGCAACGCAAATGGCCCGGGTGCGAGAAGCCCGCGGCATGAAGGTCGCGCAGCAGTCCAAGCACATGATCTTCGCAGGCCCGCCGGGCACCGGCAAGACCACGATCGCCCGGGTGGTGGCCAACATCCTGGCTGGGCTCGGCGTCATCGCCGAGCCCAAGCTCGTCGAGACGTCGCGCAAGGACTTCGTGGCGGAGTACGAAGGCCAGTCGTCGGTGAAGACGTCGCGCACCATCGACCGCGCCGTCGGTGGCGTGCTGTTCATCGACGAGGCGTACACGCTCGTTCAGGAACGCGACGGCCGGGCCGACCCGTTCGGCACCGAGGCGTTGGACACGCTGCTGGCGCGCATGGAGAACGACCGCGACCGGCTGGTGGTCATCATCGCCGGATACAGCGCCGACATCGACCGGCTGCTCGAGAGCAACGACGGGCTGCGCTCACGGTTCTCCAACCGCATCGAGTTCGACTCGTACATGCCGAGCGAGATCGTCGAAATCGCCGAAGTGATTGCCAAGGGCAATGATTCGATTCTCAGCGAGGAGGCGGCCAAACGCGTGCTCGAGGCCGCGACGCTGCTGTTCCAGCGTTCCCTCAACGGCAAGCCGGCGCTCGACATCGCGGGCAACGGCCGGTACGCGCGGCAGCTGGTCGAGGGCGGCGAGCAACGCCGAGACATGCGGCTGTCACGTTCGATGGACTTCGAAAGCCTTGGCGTCGAGCAGCTCAGCGAGATCAACGGCGAAGACATGGCTGCGGCGATCGACGCCGTCCACGGACGACTGAACATCGGCGAGTGACGTGGCTGGATTCCGACTCACCACCAAGGTCCAGGTCAGTGGCTGGCGGTTCCTGCTCCGCCGCGTCGAACACGCCATCGTGCGGCGCGACACCCGCATGTTCGACGATCCGCTGCAGTTCTACAGCCGCTCGGTGGCCATTGGCGTCGTCATCGCGGTACTGATCTGTTTGGGCGCAGCGCTTCTGGCGTACTTCAAGCCGCTCGGCAAGCGTGGTGGCGACAGCCTGCTCGTCGACCGCACCACCAATCAGCTCTACGTCGTGATGCCGGGCAACGGTCAGCTTCGTCCGGTGTACAACCTGACGTCCGCGCGTCTGGTGCTCGGCAACCCGGGCAATCCCAGCGCCGTCAAGTCCGAAGAGTTGAACCGCATGCCGAAGGGTCAACCGATCGGCATCCCCGGTGCGCCGTACGCCACCCCGGTGGCGACCTCGCCCGAATCGATGTGGACGTTGTGCGACACCGTCACCAAGCCCGAGAGCGTCCGCCCCACGGTCGAAACGTCGGTGATCATGCTGCCGCTGGTGTCCGACGGGTCGGTCGGACCGATGCGGCCCGATCAGGGCCTGTTGGTCTCGTACAAGGGCGGTGACTGGCTGGTCACCGAGAACGGTCGGCATGCCATCGACTTGACCGACCGCGCCGTCACGTCGGCGGTCGGCATCCCGGTGACGTTGAAGTCAACGCCCGTCTCCGAAGGGCTGTTCAACGCGATCCCGAACGCAGGACCGTGGCAGTTGTCCTTAATCGGCGCGATGGGAGCGCCGAATACTCTTGGCCTTCCGCCGAACCTGGTGATCGGGAGCGTCTTTCAGACCGTCACCGACGCGGGTGACCAGAAGTACGTGGTGTTGGCCGACGGAGTGGCCAAGGTCAACGACACCACTGCTGCGGCGTTGCGCGCCACCAATTCGTTCGGGCTGATCTCCCCCCCGGCGGTGGAGTCCAGTGACGTGGCCAAGGTCGCCGAGCAGGTGTATACGTCACCGCTTCCCGACAAGCCGCTCGACATCATCCTGCGCGACGAAGCGCCCGCCCTGTGCTGGTCGTGGCAACGCGAGCCGGGCGATCAAAGCCCGAAGACAGCGGTGATCAGCGGTCGTCACCTACCCATCCCGGCGGGTGCGCTGAACACGGGCATCGACCAGATCGGCGGCAACTCAACGGTCTTCATCAACGGCGGGCAGTTCATCCGGCTGCAGTCGCCCGATCCGCGCTACGGCGAGAGCCTGTACTACATCGATCCCCAGGGCGTCCGCTACGGGCTGCCCAACGAGGAGACGGCCAGGGTGCTGGGGCTCAACGCGCCCGCGACCGCGCCGTGGCAGGTGGTCAGCCTGCTGGTCGACGGGCCGGTGCTGTCCAAGCAGGCGGCATTGCTCGAACACGACACGCTGCCAGCCGATCCCACTCCGCGCAAGGTCCCCGACGGCAACGCACCAGTACCCGTGGCAGGAGGCTGATGACTACCAAGAAGTTCACGCCGACCATCAAGCGCGGGCCGCGGCTGACGCCGGGCGAGATCAACGTGACGCCCCCGGACGACCTCGGCGTCGAGATCCCGCCGTCGGGCATTCAGAAGATGCTGCCGTGGGTGATGGGCGGCGGCATGATCGGCATGATCGCGATCATGATGTTCACCGGCATCCGGCAGCTCTCGCCGTACATGCTGATGATGCCGCTGATGATGATCATGGCGACGGTCGGATTCATGGCGGGCGGCGGTCCCGGCGGCAAGCGCGTGCCCGAGATCAACGCCGATCGCAAGGAGTACTTGCGGTACCTCTCCGGACTGCGCACTCGCGTAACGTCCTCTGCCGCAGCACAAGTGGCCTTCTTCAACTACCACGCGCCGCACCCAGACGACCTTTTGTCGCTGATCGGGACCAATCGGCAGTGGTCGCGTCAGACCAGCACCGACTTCTACGCGGCGACCCGAATCGGGTTGGGCACCGAGCCCGCCGTCGACCGCCTGCTGAAGCCCAACATCGGCGGTGAGCTCGCAGGGCCGCAGGCGGCGCCGCAGCCACACCTCGAACCGGTCAGCCACATGTGGCTGACCAAGTTCCTGCGGACCCACGGGCTGATCCACGACTGCCCGAAACTCCTTCAGCTGCGCACGTTTCCGACGATCGCCGTCGGCGGCGACCCGGACGGAGCCGCCGCCCTGCTGACCGCCATGATCTGCCACCTCGCCGTCTTCCATCCGCCGGACCTGCTTCAGCTTCGGGTGCTGACCGAGAACCCCGAAGACCCGACGTGGTCGTGGCTGAAGTGGTTGCCGCACGTCCAGCATCAGACGGACACCGACGCCGCGGGCGCGACGAGGCTGGTGTTCACCCGCCCCGACGGATTGTCAGACCTGACGGCGCGCGGACCGCACACCGCCGATGCCGTCCCGAGCGGACCGTACGTCGTGGTGATCGACTTGACCGGCGGCAAGGCGGGTTTCCCCGTCGACGGGCGGGCCGGGGTCACCGTGATCACGTTGGGCAACCAACGCGGGTCGTCCTACCGGCTCAGGGTCGACGTCGACGGCACCGCCGACGACTGGATGCCGAGCCAGTCGTTCCGACTGGTCACCAGCACGTCCGACCGCATGACGCCCGAGCAGGCCGGACGCATCGCCCGCAAGCTCGCGGGGTGGTCGATCACGGGCACGATCATCGACAAGAGCATCCGGGTGCAGAAGAAGGTCGCCACGGAGTGGCACCAGATCGTCGGAGCGCAGACCATCGAGGAGGTCACGCCAAGCCGGTGGCGCATGTTCACCGACACCGACAGGGACCGGCTGAAGGTGCCGTTCGGTCACGAACTCAAGACCGGCGACATCATGTACCTCGACATCAAGGAAGGCGCGGAGTTCGGGGCGGGACCCCACGGCATGCTCATCGGAACGACGGGCTCGGGCAAGTCGGAATTCCTTCGCACGCTTATCCTTTCGCTGGCCGCCACGCATCACCCCGATCAGGTGAACCTGCTGCTGACCGACTTCAAGGGCGGCTCGACGTTCCTCGGCATGGAGAAGCTGCCTCACACCGCGGCCGTCGTCACCAACATGGAGGAAGAAGCCGAGCTGGTCAGCCGGATGGGCGAAGTACTCACCGGCGAGCTGGACCGTCGGCAGTCGATACTCCGTCAGGCGGGTATCCAGGTGGGCGCTGCGGGTGCACTGTCGGGTGTCGCGGAGTACGAGAAGCATCGCGAGCGGGGCGCCGAACTACCGCCGCTGCCAACCCTTTTCGTAGTCGTGGACGAGTTCGCCGAACTGCTGCAGAACCATCCCGACTTCATCCAGCTGTTCGACCGCATCTGCCGCGTCGGCCGGTCGTTGCGCGTGCACCTGCTGTTGGCGACGCAGTCGCTGAACACCGGCGGAGTGCGCATCGACAAGCTCGAGCCCAACCTGACCTATCGCATCGCGCTGCGGACCACGAGCTCCGCCGAGTCCAAGGCCGTGATCGGAACGCCTGAGGCGCAATACATCACCAACAAGGAGAGCGGCGTCGGATTCCTACGGGTCGGCATGGAGGATCCGGTGAAGTTCCAGAGCGTCTACACCGGGGTGAACTACGTACCCACCGAGCCCGTCGACGATTTCGGGGAGCCTGCGCCTCGCCACGCCGCCCAGAGTCGACTGCGCATCCACGCGTTCACGGCGGCGCCGATTCCGGAGGCGATGACGTGAGCGTCAGCAAGAAGCCGGAGGCGGATTGCGCATGAGCGTCGAACCCGAACAGCGCGTCCTGCGCGAAGTGGTGCTCGGCCAGCTGACCACTGGTGAGATCCGTGCGTACCGAATGTGGTTGCCGCCGTTGACCGATCCCGTGCCGGTCAATGAGCTCGTCGAGCGCGACCATCGTGAGCCGCTGCGCTTCGGGCTCGGCATCATGGACGAGCCGCGCAGGCACCGCCAGGAGGTCTGGGGCATCGACGTCTCCGCCGCAGGCGGCAACATCGCGATCGGCGGTGCCCCCCAGACGGGCAAGTCGACGTTCCTGCAGACGATGCTGTTGTCGGCGGCTGCGTCCCACACTCCGCGACAGGTGCAGTTCTATTGCATCGACCTCGGCGGCGGCGGGTTGATGTACCTCGAGGATCTCCCGCACGTGGGCGGCGTGGCGACGCGATCGGAACCCGACCGCGTCAACCGCATGGTCGCCGAGATCAAGGCCGTGCTCCGTCAACGCGAAGCGATGTTCAAGCAGCACCGGGTGGGCTCGGTGGCCACCTACCGGCAGATGCGCGACGACCCGAACCATCCGGCGTTCGCCGACCCCTTCGGCGACGTGTTCCTGGTGATCGACGGGTGGCCGGCGTTCGTCGCCGAGTTCCCCGACCTGGAGCCCGTCGTGCAGGACATCGCGGGCCAGGGCCTGGCGTTCGGCGTGCACACCGTCATCTCCACACCGCGCTGGACGGAGCTCAAGGCCCGCGTGCGCGACTACCTGGGCACCAAGGTCGAGTTCCGGCTCGGCGACGTCAACGAGACGCAGATCGACCGCATCACGCGCGAGATCCCGGCCAACCGCCCCGGCCGTGCGATCTCGCTGGAGAAGCACCACCTGATGATCGGCGTGCCGCGGCTGGACGGCGTGCACAGCGCCTTGAACTTGGTGCCCGCGATCTCGGCGGCGGTGCAGCACATCAGCACGCTGCATACCGACCAGGCGCCGCAGGTGCGTGTGCTCCCCGACCGCATCTACCTCAACGAGCTCGACCCGCACCCGCCAGGCCCGGAGTCGGACTACCGGACCCGGTGGACGGTTCCGATCGGCATCCGCGAATCCGATCTGTCGGTGGCGTACAGCCCGATGCACACGTCGCCGCACCTCTTGGTGTTCGGGGCGCCGAAGTCGGGCAAGACGCGCATCGCCCATGCGGTCGCTTCGGCGATCTGCGCGCGCAACAGCCCGTCGCAGGTGCGCTTCATGCTGGCCGACTACCGGTCGGGCCTGCTCGACGCGGTGCCGCAGAGCCATCTGCTCGACGCTGGCGGGGTCAACCGCAACAATGCCTCGCTCGAGGAGGCAATCAAGGCGCTGGCGATCAACCTGCAGAAGCGGCTCCCGCCTCCGGACCTGACCACGGCTCAGCTGCGGGCGCGGTCGTGGTGGACGGGACCCGACGTCGTCCTGCTCGTCGACGACTGGCACATGATCGTCGCCGCCAGCGGCGTGATCCCGCCGATGGCGCCGCTGGCGCCGCTGCTTCCGGCAGCCGCAGACATTGGCCTGCACGTCATCGTGACGTGCCAGATGAGCCAGGCGCATCGCGCCACGATGGACAAGTTCGTGGGCGCTGCGTACGGCGCCGGGTCGCCCACGATGTTCCTCTCTGGCGAGAAGACGGACTTCCCGTCCAGCGAGATCAAGGTGAAGCGTCGGCCGCCTGGCCAGGCATTTTTGGTGTCTCCGGACGGCAAGGAAGTCATCCAGGCGGCCTATGTCGACCCACCCGAAGAAGAAGTGTCTGCAGCACCCCCAACGGGCCGGTAATATTTCTGCCAAGACGTTCAGCAACGCTGACGGCGACGAATTGGCAAACGGATCGGGGGACGATCAATGCTGGCGATGCATCGTCATTGCGCTCCCGGCCCTGCTGCGAAGTCAACCCTTCGAATTACATAAGGAGTATTCGGAATGCAACCCATGTCTCACAACCCCGCCGCTGCGGCCATCGGTGCCCAGGTCGTCGCGAACGCCGCCCGTGGGCTCGCCGGCGGCACCGCCGCATCAGCCGAGGTGACGGCCTTGCTGCCTGCTGGAGCCGACGAGATCTCGGCGCAGGCTGCGCTGGCGTTCGCCACCGAGGGCCTGGAGTCGACGGCACTGAATGCGTTCGCGCAGGAGGAGCTCAGCCGCGCCGGTGCCGCCTATGCGGAGGCATCGGGCATTTACGCAGCGGTCGACGGCGCCAACGCCGCTGTCCTGTAGTCATAAATTTATCAACTGTCTGAATCGGAACTAGCTCACAGCAAATCATGACTGCATTGCCCGCAATTCCCACCATGCTTTGGCACGCATTGCCGCCAGAGCTCAACACGGGACGGCTGATGGCCGGCGCCGGTCCGGCGCCCATGCTTCAGGCCGCCGCCGGGTGGGAAGCGTTCGCAATCCTGCTGGAGACTCAGGCCGATGAATTGATGGCCAGCCTGGCCGCTCTCTCATCGGCGTGGTCCGGCTCAGCAAGCGAGCGTGCAGTGTCGGCCACCATGCCGATGGTGATGTGGCTTCGGACGACGTCCATGCAGGCGCAGAAGCGGGCGATGCAGGCGATCGCTCAAGCAAACTCCTACTCGTTGGCGCTGGCGACCACGCCACCGCTGGTGGAGATCGAACAGAACCACATCACGCACGCCATCCTCGAGGGCACCAACTTCTTCGGCATCAACACCATCCCGATCGGACTCAACGAGGCCGACTACCTCATCCGCATGTGGAACCAGGCGGCCTTCGCCATGGACGCCTACCAAGCGGAGACCACGGCAAACACCTTGTTCGAACCGATCCTGCCGATGACGCCGATCGTCATCCCCGGGGTCGGGGAGGGCACGGCGGCCGGGGCCATCGGACAGGTCGCGGCCATGGCGCCGGGCGCGGCGATGCGAGAGGCGTCGTTCGCCCACGTCGGCGCCCAGGCCACCGTCGAATCCATCGGACTGATCACCGGCAACATGGTCAGCCAGGCCAACATGGCCGCGACGCGGGGCGAGGGCGCGGCGCAGCGGGCGCAGAACGCTCAGCAGAACCCGATGCAGCAAGGCGCGCAGCAGGGTGTCCAGATGGCCACTCAGATGGCGTCGCAGCTGGGATCGACGCTGATTCAGCTTCCGCAGCAAGCGACTCAGATGGTCACGCAGCCGATGCAGCAACTCATGGCGCCGATGCAGCAGCTGACGTCGATGTTCAGCGGCACTGGCGCCGACAAGGCTCAGCTGGGCCTGATGGGGGCCAGCCCGCTGTCCAACCACCCGCTGGCCGGCGGGTCCGGGCTGAGTTCCGGCGCGGGTCTGGTGCGCGCGGCGTCGGTGCCCGGCGCGGGCGGAACCATGTCCCGCACGCCGATGATGGCCAACCTCATCGGCAACACCGAGATGTCCCCCAAGTCGATGCCCGGTGCGGGGGCCGGGTCCAACACCGCCGGGCTCGCGCCCGTCGGCACCGGGGCTTCAAGCCCGGGAATGATGGGCCACAACAAGAAGGACGGCGGGTCCCGTCCGGGGCTTCAAACGCCGACGCTGCTCGCCTACGACACGGGCGAGGACGAAGAAGACGACTGGTAGGTCAGGCCGTCACGACAAAGACTTCCCGGCCCGAGGGGGCGGAAGGACTCGCCATTTTCCCGTGGTGAGGACACAGGAAAAGAGAAAAGGTAAACAACGATGGCACAGATGAATACCGATGCCGCTGTCCTCGCCAAGGAGGCAGCCAACTTCGAGCGGATCTCCGGAGAGCTCAAGGGCGTCATCGCACAGGTCGAGTCCACCGCAGGTTCGCTCGCGGGCCAGTGGCACGGGCAAGCGGGTACGGCCGCGCAGGCCGCGCTCGTCCGCTTCCACGAGGCGGCGGCCCGTCAGGTCCAGGAGTTGAACGACATTTCGGCCAACATCCACACCTCGGGCACGCAGTACACCGCGACGGACGAGGACCAGACGTCCACGCTGTCCAGCGCAATGAACCTCTGACCACCTACCCATACCGAGAACGGAGACATAGAACATGAGTGAACAGCTTTGGAACTTCGCAGGCATCGAGGGCGGCTCCGGCGAGATCCAGGGGTCCGTCGCGACCACCGCGGGTCTGCTCGACGAGGGCAAGGCGTCGTTGGCGTCGCTGGCCGCCATCTGGGGTGGCTCGGGCTCGGAGGCCTACCAGGCCGTCCAGACCCGCTGGGATTCCACGTCGCTCGAGCTGAACAACGCGCTGCAGAACCTGGCGGCGACCATCAGCGAGGCTGGCTCCACAATGGCGCAGACCGAAGCCGGCGTCACCGGTATGTTCGCCTAACACGGCTGAGCACGGAGGTGGGCGCGCCCGGCCTGTGTCAGGCTCGCCCACCTCACGTGCGCTCGGCGTGAACTCACGTTAAGAGGTTTTCCATGTCGGCCGACTATGACCGGCTCTTCCATTCCTCGGAGGCAGCACAGCCCGAAGAGGAGACAGGGACCGTCGACCGCGACACCGTCGCAGGCGCCGGTTCCGCGCCCATGCCCGTCAAGACGGGACGCGGCGACGCACCGTCCGGGCCGATGCCCATGACCCCGCCGCCGACACAGACCGCCGCAGCACCCACGACGGTGCCGCCGCCACGCGCGGCGGAGATCACCAGCCAGCTGCGGCCCACCCAAGGCACCGGCCAGCAGCGCGTACAAAACGGCATGATGCGCGCGCCTCAGGCCCCGACCTCCGCAGGTGCGCGGTATGAACAGCCGAGACCGGCGACCGCACCGCAAGCTCGTCCGGCTCCCGCCCCGGCGCCCTCGCAGCACTTCAGCGAAGCGCCGCCGGAGAGCCGCGTCGTATGGGGCACCGCCGGTCAGCAGCAGGCGTCCGGCCCCGTGCCGACGTCTGCGGCCAGTATCGGCAATCACCGTGCCATCGACGCACTTTCACACGTCGGCGTGCGGTCCGCAGTCAAGATGCCGTCCCAGCGCGGGTGGCGTCACATCATCTACATGTTGACGCGGATCAACTTGGGGTTGTCGCCCGACGAGCTCTATGAGTTGGACCTGCACGCGCGGATCCGGCGCAACGCCCGAGACTCGTACCAGATCGGGGTGTTCGGGCTGAAGGGCGGCGTCGGCAAGACCGCCGTGACGGTCGGGCTCGGCTCCATGCTCAGCAAGATCCGGGGCGACCGGATCCTGGCGGTCGATGCCGATCCCGACGGCGGCAACCTCGCCGATCGCGCGGGGCGGCAGTCCGCCGCGACCGTCGCGGACCTGTTGTCGGACAAGGAACTGAACCGCTACAACGACATTCGCGCGTACACGAGCATGAACGGCTCCAACCTCGAGGTGCTGTCCTCCGAGGAGTACAGCGGCGCGCGTCGTGAGTTCAACGACGACGACTGGAAGGGCACCGTCGACGTCGTCTCCCGGTACTACAACCTCGTGCTGGCCGACTGCGGAGCCGGGCTGTTCCAGCCGGCGTCGCGCGGCGTGCTGTCGACCGTGGCGGGTCTGGTGATCGTGGCCAGCGCCTCGATCGACGGTGCCCGTCAGGCCGCGGTGACGATGGACTGGTTGCGGCAGAACGGATATCAGGATCTGCTCGGCCGTTCTTGCGTGGTGATCAACCACGTCACCCCCGGCAAGCCGAACATCGACGTCGAGGACCTGGTGCAGCAGTTCGAGCGGCACGTTCCGCCGGGCCGCGTCATCGTGCTGCCGTACGACAAGCACATCGCCGCGGGCACCGAGATCCAGCTCGACCTGCTGTCCGACACGTTCAGGAGGCGGATCACCGAACTGGCCGCGGCGCTGTCCGACGACTTCGACCGGCTCGAACGGCGTTGACCACCACGGCCGCTGCCACCAGCACGCCGGGCGTCACGCCCGGACGGCCGTCGACGACGCGGGTCACGATCCTGACGGGTCGTCGCATGACGGACCTGGTGCTGCCTGCGGCGGCGCCGATCGAGACCTACATCGACGAGACGGTCGCCGTGCTGGCCGATCTGCTGGAGGACACTCCAGCAGATGTGTTGGCGGGCTTCGACTTCAAGGCGCAGGGGGAGTGGGCGTTCGCACGCCCCGGTGCTCCCCCGCTGAAGGCGAGTGACTCGCTCGACGAGTCGGGTGTGGTCGACGGCGCGCTGCTGACCTTGGTGTCGGTGACCCGCACCGAGCGGTATCGGCCGCTCGTCGAGGACGTCATCGACGCCATCGCGGTACTCGACGAGTCGCCGGAGTTCGACCGGACCGCGCTGAATCGGTTCGTGGGGCTGGCGATTCCGATCGTCGCGTTCGTGATCACGGGGCTCGTGCTGAAGGCGTGGACGGAGGCGGGGCACAGCTGGTATTGGGCGGTGGCGCTGGGCGTGCTCGGCCTCGCGGTGCTCGGCGGCAGCATGCTGTCGAAGACGCGGTACGGCAACCTCGACATGTCCGAGAGCCTGCTGGTGGCGGCGCTCCCGCTGCTCGCGGGTGCGGCGGCGCTGGCGGTCCCGTTGCCGCGCGGCGCCGCAGGACTGGGTGCGCCGCAACTGGCGGGCGCCGCAGCCGTGGTGCTGCTGCTGGTACTGGCGACCCGAGGCGGTCCGCGCAAGCGCGCGGAGGTGGCGTCGTTCCTGGCGGTGACGTCGGTCGCGGCGACGGCGGCCGCCATCGCCTACGGCTACGACTGGCAGGAGTGGGTTCCGTCCGGCGCCATCGCCTTTGGGCTCATCGTGGTGACCAACGCGGCGAAGCTGACGGTCGCGGTGGCGCGGATTGCGCTGCCCCCGATTCCCGCACCCGGCGAGGTCGTCACCAATGACGAACTGCTGGACCCGGTTTCGAGCCGCGACGCCACCGAAGAGGAGTCACCGACCTGGCAGGCGATCATCGCGTCGGTGCCAGAGTCGGCGGCCCGACTGACCGAGCGTAGCCATCTGGCCAAGCAGCTGCTGGTGGGCTTTCTGACGGCCGGTGCATTGGTGCTGGCGTTGGGTGCCGTCGCGGTCGTCGTGCAGGGACACTTCTTCGTGCACAGCCTCATCGTCGCCGGGCTGGTCACGGCGGTTTGTGGCTTCCGCTCGCGGCTGTACGCCGAACGTTGGTGCGCCTGGGCGCTATTGGCCGCGGCCATCGTCATCCCGTCGGGTGTGACGATCCGGTTGTGCCAGTGGTATCCGCAGCAGGCGTGGCTGATCGTGCTGTGCTACGTGGCGATCATCCTGGTGGCGTTGATCTTGGTGGGTGCCAGCGAGGGCGTGCGACGGATGTCGCCCGTCACCAAGCGAATCCTGGAGCTTGTCGATGGCGCGACCATCGCCGCGGTGATCCCGCTGCTGCTGTGGATCGCCGGGGTTTACGACGCGCTGCGGAACATCCGGTTCTAACGGCGAGGAGGGCTCGTGACGACACCCGAACCACTCGGCGTTGACCCGGTGTCGTTGTCCGGGTTCGGCAACGAGATGCTCTCTGCCGCAGGTGATATCCCGCTTGCGCCGCCACCCTTCACGACGGATGGCGCCGATCCCATCTCGTTGAAGATCATGAGCGCCCTGCCCGGCATCGAGACTCCCATTCAGACGGGGTTGCCCGAGATCAAGGCCGAGGCCACCAAGACGGCGTCCGACATCGTCGCCGCGGCGGCGAAGTACTTGCAGACCGATGAGCAGTTGGCGAAGGCCCACGAGGCTCATCGGTTCGACGGCCAGGGCGGGCCTTCCAGACGAATCACCAACGCGCCCAGACGATCCATCTCCTTCCGAGTCAGAACAGCACGGCGCCGCGTCAGCTCGAGCTGACGAAGAGCGGGCGCTCGTGGAGCGGAGCCAGCCCGAGGCCGGCCAGCGCGAGGAACCGGCTGCGCCGGCTGAGGAGAAGGAGAATCCCGCGCAGACCCGGCCCGTTGCTCAGCGGATGAACCTCTAAACGCTGCAAGGTATTTCACAAGTGCGCGGTTGCGCAGCGCCGTGTCGCCGTCACTCAGCTGCCAGAGATATCCGCTGGCGTAGCGCACCATGAGCGACTTGCCGGACGTGCATGATTACGAACCAGCTTCCGGCCAGCCGGGGACCGCGGGGTCGACGGGTGGCGGGGAAGCAAGCACAGTGTTCGCACGCTTGGCGCGTTCGTCGGCGCTCAGCGGGTACCGGGCAAAACATTGCTGACGCATCTCATTCTCTGCGTTCAAGGAGTCGCGGGTTAGCTGGCGATCTTCCGGGCTGTTGGGTATCAGCCCCGGCCCGCCGGCGTTCGACCAACCGGCGACGCTCTCTCTGCCCGTGACGAACCAGTTGCCGAACACGTCGGTCAGGGGTGCTGGCAGGGGTCCTTGTTGCGGTTTGCTCGCGTCGGGCTGGTTGGGATCGACGCGCGGATCACGATCGCTGAACTCGATTCTCCATACCTTCATGTTGTCGGCGTCGGTTGGCAAAACTTGGGCTTGCAGTTTCAGCGGCGCAAATTGCGTTGCGCCTGCCGCCTGCTTGTAGACGTTCAACGTTGAATCGCAGACGAACGCGCGAAAGCCACTCGGAATCGGCTCGGTGCGCAGCACGTGCAGGTCTTCGTTGCCGACGATACGCAAATCGCCGTCCTGGTACTCGGATGCGCCCGACGACTCCCGAATCTGGCGTTTTTCGTATGGGAGATCAATCAATTCTGACGACCCGGGTGCAAGAGGCGCTGGAGTGGCGCCAATGAAGCCCGGATATCCGTCGAAGGCGTTGTCGGTGTAGCCGATCAAAAGCCAAGACTCGAGATATGCCCTTAGCGGGACTGCCCAGCCGACAGCCAGATCGAAACCAGGCTCAGCGGACCACCGGAAGCGAAAATCGGCGAGCTTGCTAGGCCACTGGCCATCCTTCGCGCTGGCCGATGATGTCGCCGGCGGTGCTGGAGACTCCGGCGTGGAGTGGCAACCGACGACAAGCAGTACAAGGGCAGACGAGATTGCGAGGACGCTAGGGAGTGGCCGTCGTGGAATGGGATGGAATGAAGACACGCGATCATCCCTCCGGTGGCTTGATCTTGTCGTACTCACCTTCTGAAACATAGATGGACGCTTGGTACGCCTCGTTCCACTTGATCCAAGGGAATTCGTTGTGCTGACCGATAGACGAAAGGTAGCCATCAATGTACTTCGTCGGCGTATCGGACTTCAGTACGCCGTTCTCGATGTAGCTGTCGATCAAACTGAGGTCGCCGACCTTCTCGTGCACCAAGTAGCTCGCAACGGTCTTGGTTAGGTCATCCATGTCACGAAGCTGCATTGGTGCTAGCGTGCCAGGCTTTGGCTGATCACCGACGAAGAGGTCGCGCAGAGGATCGCCAGGGATCTTGTCGTAGATGTCGACAGCGTCCTTCACGCGTGGCACCTCGCCGACGACCGCCTTGGCGGCGTCGTACCACTCGCCCTTCTTCTCCCACGCCGCTACGGCTGCAGCGTGTTGGTCGTTGCCGGAGTCGAGTTGATGGATGTACTCACCCATGTCCATCGCACCCTGGAGTTTGCCGACCGACTTCAGCAAATCGCCATCTGGCACGCCCGTTTTCGCAAGGTCTTGTGAGTAGTCGGCGACGAGGTCCTTCCACGTACTCGCGGCGTGGCTATTGAACGACTTGCCGGCGAGGTCGTCGGAATCGATCACCGCGAACAGGTTCCGCATATTGTTGGCGTTCACCCCGTTGTCGAGATCTTCAAAGCCACGGGTTCCATTAATGTTCGAGCCGGCCATGTCATCGATGTAGGGCACGTTGGCGGCGCCGAGAGCACGCACCAATTCCGGGTTGACCTGGCCCAGCGAGTCGGCCCCTGACATGTTGAGCATCTCTTGGTAGTGCCCGGCCGCGTACGCATCGAAGGCGTGCATGGTCTGACCGGCCCGCTCGGAGTGGTCGAACGTGGCAGGGAACATCTCTCCGACCGCCGTCCCGTTGTCGGCCCAGTCATGCCGGTACAAGTCGTGCATGAAGTTATCGTTCGCGACGGTGTCCGGTCCGGCGACCATGTCGTGCACCGCCACTGGGTCATGCGAGGCCGACGAGATCAGCTCCTGCAGGGTGGGGTCAAGGTTCTGGTGGCCCCAACTGTCGGGGTAGTCGGGCCACCGGTTGCTCTCGAAGTGTTCGAGCAATTCCCGCGATTCGGCGAGCATGCCCTCGTTGAGCGCGCTGCTCCGCTGAAGCGCGGGGTCGCCGTAGCTCGAGATGGCGGCGATGTCGCGATACTCGTCGAGGAACTTGTACGGCTTGTTGTAGTCGGGAGGCATGTGGGTTCTCGACCCGTCCGGGTTGTCGATCCAATAGCCGCTCGGGTCGTTCAATAGCGGGGCGTCGAAGACGTCTTGAATGCTCTTCGGCAGGTTCTCCTTGCCGCCGGCCGGCGGGACGTAGCCATGGTCACCCGGCTTGAGCGAAGGATCGAGCACATCTGTGCGCACACGGTCCGAGCCGACGAGATGCAACGCGTTGGACACTGCCTTGCGCTCGTCGGGCTGCAGGTCCGCGAGCATCGCCTTGATCTCCTCCGGCGACTTGCCGTCCATGGAGTGCGATAAGCCGTTCAGATACGCCATGCGCTCCGGTGGGATGGTCACGTTCCCGCCGTCCAAGGCCTTCGGGTCGACGGTCGTGTTCTGCTGGAGGCGTTGTTGTTCCTCAGGACTGAGCTTCCCGTCGGACAACGACTCGCCGTCCTTCTTGCCTTGCTCGCTGGCGTCGTCGATTTCCCTCTTGCGCTTCTCCTCTTCGTCGCCCTGGACACCCTGAAGATCCGGTGCTTCTTTGAGGTCACCGAACTTCTGAATCCCGAGTGCTTGGTATTCGCCGCCGATCTTCTTCACTTCACCGGCGACGGTGTTGAGTTGGCCATTCGACGTGGTGATGACCTCCTGCAGCTGCCCGAGCCCGCGCTGCACGATCGGCATCAGTTGCGTTTCGCGGTTCTTGCCCGGCGGCACCGACGCGGCCGCGTCGATCACCCATTGACGCACCGCGTCGAGGTTCTGCCGACCGGTCGACACGATGGTCGCCGACTGGGTGACTTGCGCGGCCAGCCGTTGATCGAGCCCCGCCAACTGTCCGAACACCTTGCCGTGTTCGGTGTTGGCCGTCCCGTAGGCGTTGGCCGCCGACCCGCTCCACCGCGACCCAGGCGCCGCCGACTCAACCGTGGACTGCATCTGCAGCAACGGGCCGCTCTGGTCGAACCGCTCCCCGGTTTGAGGCACTCCCTCGCCGAACGTCTCGCGGGCCTTCGACCACGTCGACAGGAATCCCTCGAGCACCCCCACGCGTCACCTTCCCAGACTGGTTTCGATCAATCCTAAAATGCCGCAGCTACCGTCCGACGCGGCAATGTACGCACCGATACCCGCGAACGCCGAGCGGGTTAGACAGTGGCGACGGTACTGATGGCGTCGGAGATGAGCGCGGCGAGGTGCTGCCAGTGCACCCAATCGGCGATCGCGGCGCGCTGACTCGGTCCGTCTGTCGCGGTATGCGCCGCGGTCGGGGATCGTGCTCATGAGTGGCTTGGTGACGTCGAACCACAGCATCACCGAGTTGTCCGTCGGCTCGAGCGTGTCGGCTTGAGCGGGCGGTAGGAGCTCACTGAGCGCGACGTCGCTGACCGACGCCAGCCGCACGGCTGACCCAGGCGCGATGACCTCAATTCTTTCGACCGGGGAATTCAAGCCTGACTTAGGTCATGGTCAGTCGGTTTTTGGGATCGCGATTCGTTGACCTGCGGATTTGGTCTGCTTAGTGCCCCGTTTGGGGCACTAAGCAGGTAGCTTTGGGCGGTGGCGTACGT
>Ga0207668_10000610_pt1 | contig 22233 bp, 17 predicted proteins | sample KBSS43metaG_FD_184323 | JGI IMG/M metagenome (GOLD analysis project Ga0207668, IMG submission 184323) | Switchgrass rhizosphere microbial communities from Kellogg Biological Station, Michigan, USA - KBS S4-3 metaG (SPAdes) (version 2) | ecosystem: Host-associated > Plants > Roots > Rhizosphere...
GCCACATCGTCCCGGCGCTGATCGCCGGCAATGCGGTGGTGTTCAAGCCGTCGGAAAAGACCCCGGCGGTCGGCGCGATGCTGGTCGACTGCTTTCACGAGGCCGGCATCCCCGAGGGCGTCGTCCGCCTGCTCGTTGGTGGACCCGACCAGGGCCGCGCGCTTGCAGCGGAGCCCGGCATCGACGGCCTGCTGTTCACCGGCTCGGCCCGGGCCGGCATGTCGCTCCACCGCCAGTTCGCGGAAAGCCCGCACAAGATTCTCGCGCTCGAGCTTGGCGGCAACAATCCGATCGTCGTGTGGAACGCCAAGGACATCGAGTCGGCGGCAACCATCGTCGTCCAGTCGGCCTATTTGTCGGCGGGCCAGCGCTGCACCGCGGCGCGGCGGCTGATCGTCGAGGACGGCAAGCATGAGGAACTGCTCGCGGCGCTGCTCAAGCTGATCGACCGCATCGTCGTCGGTGAGCCGTTCGCCGATCCGCAGCCGTTCATGGGCCCGGTGATCGATGCCGCCGCCGCCGATCATGTCCAGGAGCAATGGCTCGGGCTGATGATGAAGGGCGGCAAGCCGCTCCGCCGGCTCGATCGGCCGGACGCCGACCGGCCGTATCTGACTCCGGCGCTGATCGACGTCACCGACGTCCGCGACCGGCCCGACGAGGAAATTTTCGGTCCCGTCCTCCAGCTCGTGCGGGTCAAGGATTTCGACGCCGCCATTAGCGAGGCCAATGCGACCCGCTTCGGCCTCGCCGCGAGCCTCATCGGCGGCAGCCCCGAAATGTACGACAAGTTCTGGGCCAATGTCCGCGCGGGCGTGATCAACTGGAACAAGCCGACCAACGGCGCGCCGTCCAATGCCCCGTTCGGGGGCGTGGGCTTGAGCGGCAACCACCGCCCGAGCGCTTTCTACGCCGCCGACTATTGCGCCTATCCGGTGACCAGCAATGAGTCCGAGGCTCCACGCGCGACCATCGGCCAGGGCCTGCGCGACCCCAACGCGCCCGTCGCGGAAGAATGAACCGTCATCCCGGCCTCGAGCCGGGATCCGCCTTTTCCACCATGGAAAGGCAGGCGGGCCCCGGATCAAGCCCGGGGTGACGCTTCGCGCCAGTTGATGCTGCGCCGCACCACGGCTAACCGCCACGGTGCATGAGCGAACTTCCCAAAACCTTCGACCCCAAGTCCATCGAGGAGCGCTGGTACGCGCATTGGGAGTCGCGTGGGCTATTCCGGCCCGATCGCCCCGACGCCACGCCGTGGACGATCGTCATGCCGCCGCCCAACGTCACCGGCTCGCTCCACATCGGCCACGCGCTCGACAACACGTTGCAGGACGTGCTCACGCGGCGCGAGCGGATGCTCGGCAAAGATGCTTTGTGGGTGGTCGGCACCGACCATGCCGGCATTGCCACCCAGATGGTGGTCGAGCGCAACCTCGAGAGCCAGGGGCTCAAGCGCGCCGACATCGGCCGCGACGCGTTCCTTGAGCATGTGTGGGAATGGAAGGAGCAATCGGGCGGCGCAATCACCCGCCAGCTGCGCCGCCTCGGCGCGTCCTGCGACTGGGCGCACGAGCGCTTCACCATGGACGAGGCCTATCAGCGCGCGGTCATCCATACCTTCGTCGAATTGCACAAGCGCGGCCTGATCTACCGTGCCAAGCGGCTGGTGAACTGGGACCCCAAGTTCCAGACCGCCATTTCCGACCTCGAAGTCGATAGCCGCGAAGTCGACGGCCACATGTGGCACTTCAAATATCCGCTCGAAGGTGGGCGGACCTACACCTACGTCGAGAAGGACGCCGACGGGAACGTCACTTTGTCCGAAGAGCGCGATTACATCTCGATCGCCACCACGCGCCCGGAAACGATGCTCGGCGACGGCGCGGTCGCGGTCCATCCCGACGATGAGCGCTATCGCCCGATCGTCGGGGCGTTCTGTGAAATCCCGGTTGGACCCAAGGCGCATCGGCGCCTGATCCCGATCATCACGGACACTTATCCCGACCCCGATTTCGGCTCGGGCGCGGTGAAGATCACCGGCGCGCATGACCTCAACGACTATGGCGTCGCGCAACGCAACAACATCCCGATGTACCGGCTGATGGACGAGACGGCCCACATGCGCGCCGACGGCCCGTCTTACGAAGCGTCGTCGGATCGGGCGAAGGCGATTGCCCACGGCGCGGCGGCGACCCCGGAAGAGGTCGACGCGCTCAACCTCGTCCCCGAAGCCTATCGCGGCCTCGACCGCTACGCTGCGCGCAAGGCCGTGGTCGCGGACATCGACGCCGACGGGCTGATGATCGGGGTCGAGGACAAGAAGATCATGCAGCCGTTCGGCGACCGCTCGAACGTCGTGATCGAGCCGATGCTGACCGACCAATGGTATGTCGATGCAGCGACGCTGGCCAAGCCGGCGATCGCGGCCGTGCGCGACGGCACCATCAAGGTTGTCCCCGAAACGTGGAAGAAGACCTGGTTCAACTGGCTCGAGAACATCCAGCCGTGGTGCGTCTCGCGGCAATTGTGGTGGGGCCACCGCATCCCCGCCTGGTATGCCGACGACGGCACGATCTTCGTCGCCGAGAGCGAGGCGGAGGCGCGGAAAGAAGCCGGAGACCGGCCGCTGCGTCAGGACGAAGACGTGCTCGACACCTGGTTCTCGTCGGGCCTGTGGCCGTTCGCGACGCTCGGCTGGCCGGAGCAGACCGACGACCTCAAGCGCCACTTCCCCAACGACGTGCTGATCAGCGGCTTCGACATCCTGTTCTTCTGGGATGCGCGGATGGCGATGCAGGGCTTCGAGTTGATGGGGCAGGCGCCGTGGAAGACGCTCTACCTCCACGGCCTCGTCCGCGACGCGCACGGGCAGAAAATGTCCAAGTCGAAGGGCAACACCGTCGATCCGCTCGGCCTCATCGACCAGTACGGCGCGGACGCCCTCCGCTTCACGCTCGCGGCGATGGAAAGCCAGGGCCGCGACATCAAGCTCGATGAGAAGCGCGTCGAGGGTTACCGCAACTTCGCGACCAAGCTGTGGAACGCCGCGCGCTTCCTCCAGATGAACGGTGTCGGCGCATCCGACAGCATCGCCGCGCCCGCCGCCGAGCTGCCGGTCAACCGCTGGATCATTGGCGAAGTGGTCGAGACCTTGGCAAAACTCGACCGCGCGTTCGACGACCTCCGCTACGACGACATGGCCGACGCCATCTATCACTTCGTCTGGGGCACCTTCTGCGACTGGTATGTCGAGCTGGTGAAGGGCGCTTTCGACGACGAGACCAAGGCCGTCGCCGCCTGGGCGTTCGACCAGATCCTCGTCATGCTCCACCCGCTGATGCCGTTCATCACCGAGGAATTGTGGAACGCGAATGAGCGGTCCTACGAGCTCATCGTCGCCAAATGGCCCGCGCCGGAGGCGGAGGTTGAAGCGGATGCCAAGCGCGCGGTCGATGACCTGATTGCCGTGGTCGACGGGGTGCGAGCGATGCGCGCGGAGCTCAACATTCCCTGGTCGGCGACGTTGGTGCCGCATGTCGTGAATGATGGCGAGGCGGTGAATCGCCTCGATGCGGATGCTGCGACCCTGGCGCGCATGGCCAAGCTCGATCGTCCCCGGAATGTCGATGCGATCCCGCCGGGCGCAGCGCAGATCGTGGTCGGCACGACGACCATCGCTTTCCCGATCGGTGACGCCATCGACGTTGATGCCGAGAAGGCGCGCTTGTCGAAAGCTGCCGAGGCCGCTGAAAAGGAACGCGACTCCCTCGCGCAACGTCTCGCCAACCCGAACTTCACCGAGCGGGCCAAGCCGGAAGCCGTCGAGAAAGCCCGCGCCGACCATGACGCCAAGGCCGCCGAGGCCGAGCGCCTCCGCGCCGCGCTGGAACGGCTGGGATAAGAATATTGTCATCCCGGCCTTGAGCCGGGACCCGCCTTCCTTCGGAATGCGGGGAAGCAGGCAGGTGCCGGATCAAGTCCGGCATGACGAAGGGAATGAGATGGCCAGCAAACCGCACGGCAAGGACCTGACGCAAGGCGCCATCGGCAAGACCCTGCTCGCCTTCGCCATGCCGACGCTGGTCAGCTCGATCCTCCAGTCGCTCAACGGCTCGATCAACTCGATCTGGATCGGCCGCTTCCTCGGCGAGAAGGCGCTCGCCTCCACCTTCAACGCCAACTTCATCATGTTCCTGCTGATGACCTTCGTGTTCGGTTTCGGCATGGCCTCGACCGTCCTCATCGGCCAGGCGTTCGGCGCCAAGAACGTCGACCAGGCGCGGCGCATCGTCGGCACCGCGATCGGCAGCTTCCTGCCCTTCGCCGCGTTCATCGGCTTTGTCGGCTGGTTCGCCTCGCCAATGTTGCTCAAGTTGCTCGCCATGCCGCCCGATGCGATGCCGCTCGCGCTTGCTTATTTGCGGGTGATCTTCATCGCGATGCCGGCGATCCTGGTCATGGTCGTGCTGATGATGGCTCTGCGCGGATCCGGCGATGCGATGACTCCGCTCTACTTCATGATCCTCGCCGTCATCCTCGACGCGGGCCTGAACCCGGTCTTCATCCTGGGCCTCGGGCCCGCGCCCAAGCTCGGCATCGCCGGCAGCGCAGTGGCGACGGTCATCGCCAATTATGTCGGCCTCGCCGCCTTGCTGCTGATGATCTACCTGCGCGATCTGCCGCTCCGGCTACGCGGGGCGGAGCTCGCCTACCTCAAGCCCGATCCGGCGGTGCTCAAGGTGATCATCAAGAAGGGCTTCCCGATGGGCTTGCAGATGATCGTCGTGTCGTCGTCTGCCTTGGCCACGATCGGCCTGGTCAATCGCGAAGGGGTCGACACCACAGCTGCCTTCGGCGTCGCGATGCAGCTGTGGACCTACCTCCAGATGCCGGCGATGGCCCTGGCCGCCGCGGCCAGTGCGATGGCCGCGCAGAATATCGGCGCCAACCGGTGGGACCGGGTGACCCGGATCGCCCGCGTCGGCATCATCCAGAACCTGATCATCACTGGCGTCCTCGTCGTCGTGCTCGCGGTCGCCGACCGCCCGGCGCTGGCGCTGTTCCTCGGCGAGCACAGCCCGGCGCTGCCGATCGCCGAGCATATCCAGCTGCTCGCGACGTGGAGCTTTCTATTGTTCGGCGTGACCATGATCCTGTTCGGCATCGTCCGTGCCAATGGCGCGGTGATCGGGCCGCTGATCGTCCTCGCCATCGGCCTCTATCCGGTGCGCTTCGGCTTCGCGCTCGGCGCCTATCCGTGGCTCAAGGCCGACGCCTTGTGGTTGAGCTTCCCGGTCAGCAGCCTCGCCAACATGGCGATGGCCATCGGCCTCTATCTCCACGGCGGCTGGAAGACGTCGCGGATGATGGGTCCGATCAGCGCCGACGAGGCGATCGAGGAGGCCGAAGGCTCGATGGAGCAGACCGCCCGGCTGAATCCCTCGGGCTAGTGACGAAACGCGGCACGACGGCTAATTCGCCGCCATGTCCTCGTTCCCCTACCTCCGCATGCGCCGCGGCCGGGTCGCGCCGTGGATGCGCGACATGCTCGCCGAACACCGGCTGCACCCAAGCGACTTCATTTGGCCGCTGTTCATCTGCGACGGCAGGGATTGCGACGAGCCGATCGGCTCGCTCCCCGGCGTCAGCCGCTGGAGCGTCGACCGGCTCGGCGCGAAGGCCAAGGAAGCCGCCGCCCTCGGCATCCCCTGCGTCGCCTTGTTCCCCAATACGCCGAACGATCTGCGCACCGAGGATGCGCGCGAGGCGCTCAACCGCGACAACCTCATCTGCCGCGCGATCAAGGCGATCAAGGACGCGGTGCCGGACATCGGCGTGCTGACCGACGTCGCGCTCGATCCCTACACCGCGCATGGCCATGACGGCCTCGTCGACATGGCCGGCAACGTCATCAACGACGACACGGTGAAGGTGCTGACCGACCAGGCGCTGGTCCAGGCCGAGGCCGGTGCCGACATCGTCGCGCCGTCGGACATGATGGACGGCCGCGTCGCCGCGATCCGTGAAGCGCTCGAGGAAGCCGGGCACCAGAATGTCGCGATCATGGCCTATGCCGCCAAATATGCGTCGGCCTTCTACGGCCCGTTCCGCGAGGCGGTCGGCAGCCAGGGCCGGCTGAAGGGCGACAAGCGCGGCTACCAGATGAACCCGGCCAACATCGAGGAAGCGTTGCGCGAGGTCGAGCTCGATCTCGCCGAGGGCGCCGACTTCGTGATGGTCAAGCCGGGCCTGCCCTATCTCGACGTCGTCGCGCGGGTGAAGGACGCGTTCGGCGTGCCGACCTTCGTTTACCAGGTGAGCGGCGAATATGCGATGATCGAGGCAGCGGCGGCGGCCGGCGCGGGCGACCGCGATGCGCTCATTCTCGAGACTTTGCTCGGCTTCAAGCGCGCCGGGGCGACCGGCGTCCTCACCTATCACGCGCTCGATGCCGCGCGCCTGATCGCCAATGACTGAGGCTGCATGATCGAGCAACTGCGGGGGGAGATCGAGCGGCTGCGCGCCGAGACGCGACCGCTCGAGCCGGATTCGGCTGAGCGCCGCGCGCTTGGCGAGCAGGTGCTCGGCCATGCGCTGAACTTTCACGACGCCATCGACAGTGCGCCGAGCCTGCGTCCGGCGTCGGAGACGTTCGCGCTGAGGCTCGACCCGGAGTTCGATGAGGCGGGCAGGGACCTCGCGCCCACGCTCGATTTCATCACGCAATGCATCGAAAATCCCGGCATCGCCACGACCTCGCCGCGCTTCATGGGCTACGTCCCCGGCGGCGGCCTGTTTCACTCCGGGCTGGCCGACCTGCTCGCCGCATCGTCGAACAAATATGCCGGTCACCCCCCGGCCGCACCGGGCGCGGTCCGCCTCGAAAATGCCTGCACCGAATGGCTGGCGAGCGCGATCGACTATCCGGCGACGGCGCTGGGCACGCTGACGTCTGGCGGCAGCCTCGCTAACCTCACGGCGATCGTCGCCGCGCGGGAGGCGCGCGATCCCGACGGTGGCGGCGCGGTCTATCTCACGCATTTCGCGCACCATTGCGTCGACAAGGCGCTGCACATCGCGGGGCGTAGCCGCGCGCCGCGCCGGATGATCGCGACCGACGATCGCTACCGGATGTCAGCCGCGGCGCTCGAGCAGGCGCTGGAGGAGGATCGGCGCAGCGGCGTCCGCCCATGGCTGGTGGTGGCGTCCGCCGGTACCGTCGATACCGGCTCGATCGATCCGCTGCCCGAAATTGCCGAACTGTGCCGGCGCTACGGCGCCTGGTTTCACGTCGACGGCGCCTATGGCGGGCTGTTCCGGCTGTGCGACGAGGGCAAGGCGCGCCTCGCCGGCCTCGAACTCACCGACAGCGTCGCGCTCGATCCGCACAAGACCCTGTTCCTCCCCTACGGCACCGGCGCCGCGCTGGTCCGCGAGGGTCAGCATCTGCTCGACGCGTTCAGCGCCGACGCGCCCTACATGCATCAGGCCAACGAGGCCGACGTCGGCCCGTCGCCGGGCGACCTCTCGACCGAGCTTACCCGGCATTTCCGCGCGCTGCGCCTGTGGCTGCCGCTGCAACTCGCCGGCGTCGGCCCGTTCCGCGCCGCGCAGGCGGAGAAGCTGGCGCTGGCGCGCTATTTCCACGCGCGGCTGTCCGAGCTCGACAATTGGGATCCGGGACCGGAGCCCGACCTGTCGGTCGTCGCCTTCCGCTATCTGCCCAGGAGCGGCGACGTCGACGACTATAATGAGCGGCTGATCAAGCATGTCCAGGACGAGGGCCGGGTGATGCTGAGCGGCACCCGGATCGGCGGCAGCTATCGCCTGCGTTGCGCGATCCTCTGCTTCCGCACCCACATCGAACATGTCGACGAATGCATCGCCGCTTTGCTCCGCGGGGTGGAGGCGCTCGATGGCTGAGGTCATGGCGGAGACGGAGCGCCTGCGCATCCGCACCTGGGACTTTGCCGACCGCGCCGAATTCAACCGCCTGACCAATACTCCAGCGGTCATGCGCTGGCTCGGCGGGGTGGCTGATGCGGAGACGACGAACGGGGCGTTCGAACGGACCGACAAGTATCAACGCGAGTTCGGCTTCACCTTCTGGATCGTCGAGCGCAAGTCGGACGGCGAAATGCTCGGCTTCTGCGGCCTCAAGCGCGCTAATGCGCCGGGCGCCGACCTGATCGCTGGCGAGGTCGAAATCGGCTGGCGCTTGCGCGAGGACGCGTGGGGGCAGGGCTACGCGAAGGAAGCCGCGATCAAATGCCTCGATCTGGCCTTCGACCGCTTCGCTGCGCCCCGGGTCGTGGCCGTGACCGCCGAGGGAAATCTGCCGAGCCAGGGCCTGATGATCCGGCTCGGAATGCAGCGCCGCGCCGATCTCGATTTCGTCGACGCCCGCTTTCCGCCGGTTGGCGACGTCAATCCGCAGGTCGTGTTCGCGATCGATGCGGCCGCGTGGCCCGCGGCGCGAGCATCGCTTGCCTCGCGTTAACGGACAGCCCATCCTCCGGCTCTAACTGGGGCGCGATGGGGGGAAGCGTGGCGGCCAAGACGAAAGAATCCAACACCAGCTGGGTCCGGGCGCGCTTCGTCGCGACCATCTTCACCGGCTCGTTCCTGCTGTTCCTCGTCCAGCCGATGATCGCCCGGATGGCGCTGCCGCGGCTCGGCGGCGCGCCGAGCGTGTGGAACTCGGCGATGCTGGTTTACCAGGCTTTGCTCCTCGCCGGTTATGCCTATGCGCACTGGCTCGGCCGGCTCACCCCGTTCCGGCAAGGTGCGGTCCACCTCGCCTTGCTCGTCCTCGCCGCCATCACGCTGCCGATCGGACTCATGGCCACGGTCCCGCCACCCGATGCCAATCCATTCCTGTGGGTGCCGTGGCTGCTGCTGTTGTCGATCGGGCCGCTGTTCTTCGTCGTCTCGGCGCAGGCGCCATTACTCCAGCGCTGGTTCGCGCTTGAGGGCGGACGCGATCCTTATCCGCTTTACGCCGCGTCCAATCTCGGCAGTTTTGGCGGCCTTATCGCCTACCCGTTGCTGGTCGAGCCGTTGCTTGGCGTAAGCCAGCAGCGCTGGCTGTGGAGCCTTGGCTACGTCTTGCTCGTGGTGCTGGTCGGCTGGTGTACCTTCCGCCTGCCGCGCACCCGGGCGACCGAGCAGTTGGAAGCGACGCCGCCGGTCGACCGCCGGCAAATGCTGCGCTGGATCATCCTCGCCGCCATACCCTCCGGCCTGATCCTGTCGACGACGTTGCACATCACCACCGACCTCGTCGCCATGCCGTTGCTGTGGGTGCTCCCGCTTGGCGCCTATCTCTTGAGCTTCACCGTCGCCTTCGCCGAGCGGCGCGGGCCGGCGAAGGCCTTTGCCAAGATCGCGCCGCTGACCCTGCTGCTCTCCGGCTTCGCCTTGTTCTTCAACCAGAACTGGCTCGCGCTCGCCTTCGGCGCCGTGTCCATCTTCAACCTCTTCACAGTTGGCGTGTCGCTGCACGGCCAATTGTTCGATTCGCGCCCGCCGACCCGGCAGCTGACCCTGTTCTATCTCGCCATGTCGGTCGGCGGTGTACTGGGCGGCATCTTCTGCGCGCTGATTGCGCCGCTGATCTTCGACTGGACCTATGAGCACCTCATCCTGCTGATTGCCGCGGCGTGGCTGATGGAGGGACGCAGCCCGTTCGATCGTTTCGCCAAATTGTGGGACGGCGATGCCCTGTCGCGCCGCCTGACCGTCGCCGGCATCGTTCTCGTCGCGGTGCTCGCGTTTGCGGCGAAAGACCTGTTCGGATTGACCGCGCCGCAGGTCCCGACGCGCATTGTCGTCATCGCGATCCTGGCAATTGCAATCACCGCCATCGGCAATCGCGTCCTGTTCACTTGCGCCATGGCCGCCTTCCTGATTGCCGCGGGCGGGCGCGAACAGCTCGAGCTCAGCGCCAGCCCGGGGAAGATGACCCGCAGCTTCTTCGGCATCTATTCAATCCGCCCTGGCAGCCGCGATTCGCGCTTGCTGGTCCATGGGACGACGCTGCACGGGATCCAGAACCTCGGCTCACCGGAGCGTGAGCGGATGCCGACGACCTATTACGCGCGGGGCTCGGGCGTTGGCCTGGCGATGGCCGCCGCGCCGCAGCTGTTCGGGCCCTCGGCGCGGATCGACGTCGTCGGTCTCGGTGCTGGGACGCTCGCCTGCTACGCCCAGCCGGGCCAAACCTGGACCTTCTACGAAATCGATCCGGCGGTCGTGCGCATCGCCGAAAACCCGCAGCAGTTCACCTTCCTGTCCAATTGCACCCCGCACCTCAAGATCGCGCTGGGCGATGCCCGGCTGAGCCTTGAGCAGGCGGCCGCGGATGGGGCGGACGTGATGGCGGTCGACGCTTTCTCGTCGGATTCGATCCCGATTCATCTGCTGACCCGCGAAGCCTTTGCCGTTTACGGGCGGCGGCTGGCGCCCAATGGCCTGCTGCTGATCCATATCTCGAACCGCTTCCTCGACCTGAAGCCGGTCGTCGCGGCCGACGCTGCGGGCGGCCATTGGTACGCCGCGCGGCGCCACTTTGTCCCGTCAAAGGAAGGCGCGCTCCTCCATGAGACGGAATCGCAGTGGATCGCCTTGTCGCGCTCGCGCGAGACGCTCGGCCGCCTGGTCAAGGATAGCGGGCAGGAATGGCAGCCGCTCGAAGGCCGGCCCGGCTTCGCGCCGTGGACCGATGATTATGCCAGCGTCCTGCCGTTGATCTCGTTCAGCGGGACCTGACGGCTAGCGCCCGAGCGCGGCCTGGACCTGCTCGATCGTTCGCGCCTGCCGGCTGTCAATCGCGCCGACTTCCGCGCCGGCCGACTGGATCGCCGCCAGGTCGCTAGGCGCCAGTCCGCCGTTCGCCTGAAGCCGCTCCCCGCCAAGCTTGTCGATGTCGCCGAGCGCCCGCGCGGTCGGCTCGCGCGCCGCGACCGCGACGCTCAGCGCCTGCTCGGCGAGGATCCAGCCCTCGCTGTGCGCCGCGCCGGCCGAACCGGCGAGGCGCTGCGCTTCCGCCGCCGCCGACTGGAACGCCGCGTCGCCAGCGTGAGCCTGGCCGACCAGCGCCGCCAGCTGGCTCGCCAGCCCCGCATCGACCGGGCGGTCGTTCATCGGCCGAACGACCGGCAGCCGCGGATCGATCTTCTCCGCCGCGCGCGGCAGCAACGACGGCGGCGCCACCGGCCCGGTGCAGGCGGCGGTGAAACAAAGCGAGGCGATGATGAGCTTGCGCATCGGACCACTCCTATAAGCGGGTAATCATTTGGAAGAAACGGCGCCCAAGCACGTGTGAAGCTCCGATGCTTGTTAATCGCCACCCGCTCCGCGATAGTCCCGCAGCCGACACATCGTCCGGGGGGCGCGATGACTGCGACGGACCTTTTCGTTTCGTACAAGGCCGAGGACCGGGCACGGGTAAAGCCGCTCGTCGATGCGCTGGAAGCGGACGGGTTCAGCGTCTGGTGGGATGTCCACATCGGCGGCGGCGCGCACTGGCGCGAGGACATTCAGGATCATCTCGACGCCGCCAAATGCGTCCTTGTCGTGTGGACCAAGAAAGCCGTTGCCCGCGAAGGGCATTTCGTCCGCGACGAGGCGACCCGCGCGCAACGCCGCGGGACCTACCTGCCGGTCCGGATCGATGCCGTCGACCCGCCCCTGGGCTTTGGCGAGGTGCAGGCCCTCCCGCTGATCGGATGGAAGGGCGACGCCGCCGATCCCCGCTTCCGCGCCGTCGCCGACGCCGCGCGCAAGGTGATGGGCGGGCACGCCGGTGCGCCCGACCGGTCGGCTTTGCGCCAGCCGCAAGTGTCGCGCCGCGCCGCGGTTGGCGGCGGCCTTGGCCTCGGCGCGCTGGCGGCCGCTGCCGCCGGTGGCTGGTGGTGGTTCAAGCCCTCGGCGGCGAGTGCAAACCGCATCGCCGTCCTGCCCTTTGCGGACCTGTCCGGCGCCCATGATCAGTCCTACTTCGCGGAAGGGATTGCCGAGGAGCTTCGTTCGGCGCTGTCGCGCGTCGGCCTGCAAGTCATCGGCCGCGCGTCATCCGAAGCGGTCGAGGCGCTCGACACCCGGGCCGCCGCCGCCAAGCTTGGCGTCGCCAATGTCCTGACCGGCAGCGTGCGCCGCTCCGCCGACATGGTCCGGATCAGCGCGCAGCTCGTCGGCGGCGACGATGGCATCCAGCATTGGGCGCAAAGCTACGACCGCGCGCCCGGTGACGAGATCAAGATTCAGACCGACATCGCGCTCAATGTGGCGCAGGCGCTGAGCGTCGCGCTCGGGCATGCCGGCACGGCCGCGCTGACGCTGGGCGGAAGCGCCGACAGCAGTGCGCAAGACTTGCTGTTGCAGGCGCGGAAAGTGATCGGCCAGGCGGATGGCCCGGACGCCATGCGGGCCGCGCTCGCCCTCATAGATCAGGCGCTCGGCAAGGATGGCAATTACGCCGATGCCTATGTCGAGAAAGCCAATTTGCTGGTCCAGCTCGCGGCCCGGTACGGCTTCTCCAACACCAATGTTCCGCAGGAATGGGCCGACGCGGACGCCGCCGCGAAAAAGGCGGTGGGGCTGGCGCCGAAATTGGGCCCGGCTTACTCCGCGCTGGCGGAGCTGCAGATCGGCCGGCTCGACTTTGCGAGCGGGCTGGCGAACCTCAATCGCGCGCTCGCGCTGGCGCCGAACAATGCCGAGGTCCTGGCCATTGGCGCGCGCGAATTGCCCTGGCTGAGCGACGCGACCGAGGGGCTGCGGCTGGCCGACCAGGCGATCGCCCTCGATCCGCTCAACGGCCCCACCTACCAGTGGCGCGCCTACGCCCTGATCGTGCTGCGCCGCTTCCGCGACGCCATCGCGGCGGGCCGAAAGGTCCTCGCGGTCGCGCCCAAGCAGCTGACCGCGCACGCCCAGATCGGCAATTCCCTGCTGGCCTTGAACCAGGTCGACCAGGCGCTGGCCGAATTCACCCTGATGGCCGCCGACCACCCGCTGCGGATGGCCGGTGAGGCGATGGTCGCCGCGCGCCGCGGGCAGCTCGCTCAGGTCAACCAGATGGTCGCGCGGATGCGCACCCTCGTCGGTCCCGCCCGCTTCCAGTACGGCCAGGTCTACACGCAGACCGGCGACCTCGACCGCGCCTTCGCGGAGTTTGACAAGGCGGCCGCGGCAAAGACCCCGGGAATGATCTATCTAAGGTCGGACCCGCTGATCGAGCCGATCCGGCGCGACCCCCGCTACAGCGCTTTGCTCAAACGCCTCAATTTCCCCGCGACGTGACGCGGGCGGCTGAGACGGCGGTGGAGGAAATGACGCGCCCGGAGCCGGAGCGGCGCAGCCGCGGAGACGACCGAACGAAGTGAGGTCAACGATTCGAACCCCAGCGGCCGGACGGCCGCCGACGGACGACCCAGGAGGTTCAATCACGTCATCGGTGGAGAAAATGGCGCGCCCGGAAGGATTCGAACCTCCGGCCCCCAGATTCGTAGTCTGGTGCTCTATCCAGCTGAGCTACGGGCGCTGCTGCCGGAGACCGGCAAGGCGCGCGACATAAGGGGAGGAGCGAGCGGGCGCAAGCCCGCGCCGCTCACCCATTTCCTTATTCAGCGGCGATCTTTGGCGGTTTGGCCTTGGTGTCGTTCGACACGACCGGGCCGGAGACCATGCTCATGCCCTTTTCCGACACCAGCAGCCCGAGCAACGCGGAGATGAGGCCTCCACCGGCCGCTTCCTTGCCGCCGTCGCCGCCCGACGTGATCTGCACCCTGGGCACGATGTCGACCCCCGATTCCTCGAGCGCCTCGGCGAGCCGTTCGACGATCTGGCGGGTCAGCTGATACTGGGCACCGCCGGACGCCTCGACTTGCTTCTCGATCGTTTCCGCGGTGGCGAGGCCGGTCTTGGTGATGCGGTCGGCCTCGGCCCCGGCCAGCGCGATGACCTTGGCGGCTTCGCCTTCGCCGGTGATGCGGATGCGGTCCGCCTCGGCCTTGGCGATCGTGCGCGTCTGGTCGGCCTCCTGCGCGGCGCGCTTGAGGCTCGCCTTGCCCTGGTTTTCCTGGACCGTGATCGACAGCTCGGACTCGGTGATCGCCGTCTGCTGGTTGGCCCGGGCCTCGGCCTCGCGCAGCGACTTTTCGCCCTCGGCGGCGATCTTCTGCTTCTCGTAGGTGGTGACCCGCTCGACCGCCACCTGGCGTTCGCGGAGCTGCTGCAGCACTTTCTCGATCTGTTCATTGCCCTCGGTCGCGCGCGGCGTGCCGATCAGCACTTCCTGCAGCTCGAGATTGTAGGCAGTGAACTTGGTCCGCATCTCGGTGCCGGCCTGCTCCTGGATGTCGCTGCGGTCCTGGAGCAGTTCGATCAGCGTCTTCCGCTGGGCGATGTTCTTGAAATAGGCCGCGACCATCGGGTCGAGCGTCTGCTCGACCAGTTTCTTGATGTCGCCGAAGCGTTGGATGACGAGCGGCGCTTTGCGATAGTCGATGTGGACGACGACCGAGAGCGGCAACGTCGGCTCGAACGCGTCCTTGGTGATCAGCGACACTTCGGCGAGATTCTCGTCGAAGCGGTGCTGGCCGGTGGTCGCCTGGTCCCACTTCAGGATGAAGTTGGTGGTCGGCACGATGAGGATCGCACCGGCATAGGTGTTGAACGCATATTTGCCCGGCAGCAGCGGTTCGCTCCACACGCCGCGGTTGCCCTTGGGCACCAGCTCGCCGTGGCGATATTCCTCGCCGGTGGTGTCGGTGCCATGCTCACCGGTGTAGCTGATGACCACGCCGACGTGACCGACGTCGATGACCGTCTTGGCGACCATCTCGACCGTCGCGAACAGCCGGTTGATGAAATAGGTGCCTTCGACGAGGACCTGGAGCTGGCGGCCGCGGCGGCCGCCGGCGGCGATGAACTTCTCCGGGTCCTGGAAGCTGTTGTGGAAGGTCGCGGCATTGGCCTGGTCGGTACCGACCTCGGGCGCGATGATCTGGTCGGCGGTCAACGCTGGCCCATCATGGACCGTGACGATGCCGACGCTGTCGTCGGCGTCCTTGATGACCACTGCTTCGAACCCGTCGCGCTGGGCGATCAGCGACTGCATGTTGCCGAACAGCTCGGGATCGCTGTCCTCGAGCATCAGCCCGTAGATATAGTCGCGCGTGATCACCACGAACTGCGCGAGGTTGATGGCGTAAGTGCCTTCGCGCAGCACGGCGCGCTGCGGCCCCTTCTGCCCGCCCTCGGTGAGGAAGTGGCGGACGTTGAGGAAATCGGTCGCCTTGACGTTGTTGGCCAGCGTCTGCGTCGGACTCAGCGACTCGCCGTCGCGGGCGAAGATATAGCCGACCTGTCCCTGCGGGATGGTCACCAGCGGCTGGCTGTGGACCCGATACTGGAACGGGAAGAAGAAGTGATAACCGCCGCGCAGGACGTCCGGCTGGTAACCGGCCTCGCCGTTGAGCGCGATTAGGCCGCCGGGAAGGGAACCGTTGCCGCTCCACAGCTTCTCGACGATGGCCACACGGTTGTTGCGCACGTAGCGCACGGTCCGGGTGAAGACGAACAGCACAAAGAGTACGCCGGCGACGATCCCGCCGGAGGTCAGTACAAACGGACTAAGCATGTTAAGTTACCCCACGGCTCCTTCCCAAGATGGAAGCGAGCGCGGCCATTAATTTAGGACTTACTTGGTCGGTTCGCTAGCGAAATCGGAATTGGCGTACTTCAACTCGACGTAGCGGGCGAACGTCCTGGCATCGCCATGGTCGAGCTTGCGCTGTTCATTGCCGAGCTGTTCGGCGGCTGCGGCAAGGCGGTTCAAGGTGCGCGCGGCAAGCTCGCCCAGCTCCGCCTGCTCCGCCGCCGGCGAGCCCGCGGATGAGGCAGCGAACGCGTCCGCCGCCCGCGCGAAATCGGTCGACAGCGCCTGGAACCGGGGATCGTCATGCCACCATGGCGCCGCTTCCAGCCGCTCGATCGCGCTGCGCAGTGCAGGATTGTCACCAAGGCTCGCCGCGACTCGAAGGGCGCTGGCGACTCGCATCTTAGACTGCAGCACCGGCGCTCTAGGATCGCGCGCCGCGCGTCGCTCGCGCGCCGCCCGCAGCGCCGGCTCCACCGCCCGCGTCGCCAGCGTCAGCGCGATCAGGCCGACAGTGTAGACGATCAGGAACTGCAGGCTCGCCCGCCCGAGCGTGCCCGCCAGCCGGTCATAGTCGAGGCGCGGCGCAGTCAGCGCCGGCACCAGCGCCACCGCCAGCCACAGCAAATAAGCCGGCACCGCCAAGTGCAACGCAATCCCCGCCACAAACCGCGACGGCCGAATCCGCGTGGGGCGGGGGTTGGGGGGGATGCGGTTGGGCGGCGTGGCCATGAGATGAAGCTAGGCGGCGCGGCGGTGTTTGTCTTCGCTGAACTGTTCCCGGTGGGGAAGCAACGCGAAACAAACCATTTTCCTACAGCACTCCATTCGTGGCTTAAGCTCGGCGATGAGACCGCCGCTTGCCCCTTCGCTCGACCCTAAGCTCAAACAGGAATCCGCGCGCGCAAATGGGGCGTCAGCTTCGTCAACTTTGTTGGAATCGGGCCCCGCCGGCTTGCTCTCGCGTGCGCGCGTATGCGCGTGCGGGTGCGCTACGCGCGCGTTGAGGAGCGAACTTAGCGAACTTCCGAGGGTGCGCTCAGGCGCTGAGCGCGGCGGGCGGGCTGTCGGTGGCGGCGCAGGCGCTCGAGCAGGCGCTGGCGGCGCGTTCGGCGAAGTCGAGGGCGAGTTTGGCGTGCCAGGCTCGGGCGGTTTCGGTGACGGCGCGTTGCGCGGCCATCCGTTCCTCGACGGCCCTGCGGCTGTAATAACGCGCGTTCGACTCCATGTCCCCGGTCCCCGTCCGCAACTGTGTCGCAGCACGTTCCACAATGCTGCCGCGACCACTGTGGCCCGCAATTGGTTGATCATTGGTTACTATCCACAGCTTGGGTCACAGCCTGTCCCACTGCGGCACATTCCGCGCCGTTTGCGTGACAGGATCGGGCCAAAAGCGGATTATCGACGAAACCGAACGACTCATCGCTCGTTACGGTCAGCAAATGGTCCAAAGGACAGAAGCAATGCTGAATACGACCCAGGTTCGCCCAAGCACCCGCTCACGGACGTTCAACCTCGCCGCGCGCGGCTATCACGCCGTCTATCGCGAGGGCGAAGTGAACCACTGCCCCGGTTGCGGACGGACTCATTGGCACATTGGCCGGCTGCTGGCGGAGTGCGCTTTCTGCACCACCGCGCTGCCGCTGATGGAAGCGTTCACCAGCGGTCCGGCGACGGCGCCGACCTTCTGGCGCTCGCGCCCGAGCTACGGCGACCGTCAGGCCGCCTGAGCCGGACTCAAATTCTGCATTTCGCAGCGTCGCCAGTGAGGTTATATTCGCGGGCATGAAGACGCTTGTCTGCCTCGCGGCCGTGCTCGCCGCATGGTCGTCGCCGGCGCTGGCCGGGGCGGCCAACTTCACCCTCGTCGATGGGGTCAATGGACTGTCGGATTATTCGATCCGGCGCGTCGGGACCAACGACTGGAAGCCGTTGGCGCGCGGCGCCGCTGGCGCGGTTCAGTTCAGCGATCCGGATTGCGCGTTCGACATCAAGGCGACGGTCGGCGGGTCGCCGGTCACCTGGACCGGGATCAATCTCTGCGGAGCGAAGAGCGTGACTCTGCACCGCTCCGCTGCGGCAGGCGCCTGGGTCGACTACGACCAGTAAACCGGTGCCGCTGGGCCGGGGCGCGATAGGGGCCGGCCGCTAGCGCTGGTGCGGGGGCCTTGACCGAGTCGAGCAATTTGGCGCCGGCGATGAACACCACGCCGGTGCAGGCGACGGCGAGCAGCCAGCCGCCGAAGCCGGGATAGGTTTCGAGATAATGGCGCCCGCGCTCGACCGCGCCGAGCGCGATGGCATAGGTCACCAGCCACGCCTCGAAGCGCGTCTTGATCGTGAACAGGCGGCCGACTTTCCGCAACATACCGAGAGCCTCTCAATCCTTAACGCATGAACGGCTTAACGACTGTTTTGAGCCATTCCTGCACTAAGAGACAAGGTTAAAGTCGCGGTAAGAGTTGCGCAAACGTCCCGTTTCGGGATTTCAGCCGAGCGCGCCGAGGTCGAGTGCGTCGAGCAGCGCGGCGCGCGCCGCTTCGATGTCGCGGATCAGCGCCGGCGCTTGCAGGTCGCTGTTGGCGATCTCGACCGGCCAGGCGGCGCGGACGACCTCGGCGAGGCGATCGAGCCTGGCATCGTCGACGAGGAAGCGCGGGTCGATCGTCGCGGCGTCGGCAACGACTCGCAGGCGCAGGCAGGCCGGGCCGCCGCCGTTGGCCATCGACTGGCGGACGTCGACGATCTCGACCCGGCGGATCGGGCCGTTGCCGGCGAGGTGGCGCTCGATCCACGCCCACACCGACGGCGTCTCGCGGCACTCGGTCGGCGCGACCAGCGTCATCTCGCCGCCGGGCAGAGTGACCAGTTGGGCGTTGAACAGGTAGGAGCGGATGGCGTCGGCGAGCGGGACGTCGTCGTTGGCGACCTCGACATATTCGAAGCCCGGCACCAGCGCGCCGAGTTGACCGACCAGCGCGTCTTTATCGGCGAAGGCTTTCTCGTGGGCGAACAGGACACGCTCGTTGGCAACGGCGACGACGTCGTTGTGGAATGCGCCGGCGGCGATCGCTTCGTCGGACTGCTGGGCGAAAATGGTGCGCCGCGGGTCGAGACCATGACGGCGGGCGATGGCTCGCGACGCCTCGACATGCTGCCGCGCCGGGAAGGCGCCGCCGGAAACGCCGTAGACGAACACTTCGACGCCCGGTTCGCCATGTGCCGGGGTCAGCCGCATGTGGTTGGCCGCGCCTTCGTCGCCGAACGCCGTCGGTACCGGGCCGTGCACCGCGAAGGCGTTCGCGCCGAACGCCAGCTGCAACTGGGCCAGCGTGCCGGGCCATTCGTGGCTGCGGTGCGGCATAGTGCGGAGGTTGGCGACGGTCAGGTGACACTTGCCGTCGCTGCTGTCGGGCGCGGGCGAGACGGTTGCCGCGTTCGCCGCCCACATCGCCGAGGCGGAGAGCGCATTGGCGGCGAGCGCCATGTCCGCATCCGCGATGTCGGTCGCCAGTTCCCCGAGCCAGGCGCGGTTGGGCCGGGCGTGCGGGACGAAAATTCCCTGCGCGAGGCCGAGCGCGAGGTTGGAGCGCATCTTGTCGAGGCCTTGCAACGCCGCGGCGCGCGGCTGCGAAATCTCGCCGGCGTTGCGCTGCGAGGCGAGGTTGCCGAGGCTGAGGCCGGCATAATTGTGGCTCGGCCCGATGATCCCGTCGAAGTTGATCTCGCGGAGCGGCACTTAGCGCCCGACCGCGAGGATCTCGTCCCCGACCTTCACGTCCAGCATCTTGCGCGCGGCGGCATCGATCGCCGCTTCCTCGCCGTCGATTTCGACCGTGGCATAGCAAGCGACGAAATCCTGCAGGCGGCCGTGCGACACGAGCATCGACTGGCCGTGCTCCGGCTCGTGGTCGGCGACGCGGACGCTGACCGCCTTGCGGATCGTGCGGATTGCGTCGGTCCGCGCCGTTACCGTCGGGCCGCCATCGAAAATGTCGACATAGCCGTCCCAGATGAAGCCCTCATTCTCGAGCATCTTCAGCGCCGCCTTGCCGCTCGGGTGGGGCTGGCCGATCACCGCTTTCGCGCTCTCCGGCAGCATCGAAACGTAGATCGGCGACTTGGGGAACAGGTCGGCGATGAATTGCGTGCCGTGGATGGCGTTGAATTCGTCGGCCTGCGGGAAGGTGAGGTCGAAGAAGCGTCCGCCGAGCGCGTCCCAGAACGGCGAATGCCCGCCCTCGTCCATGACTCCGCGAAGCTCGGCGAGGACGGTATCGGCGAAGCGTTCGCGATGGGCCTTGATGAACAGATAGCGCGACCGCGCGAGCAACATGCCGAGCCCGCCGGCGCGCTCCTGCGGATGGAGAAACAGGCCGCCGACTTCGCTGGCACCCTCGAGGTCGTTGGTCAGCGTCATCGTCTGGTTGCGGAAGGTCTTGCCGAGCTCGGCGCTCTTCTGCGTCAGGGTCGAGATTAGGTAGCTGTAGAACGGCTGCTTGGTGCCGACCGCGCCGAACACCTGGCAGGTGCCGCGGATCTGCTTGGTCGCAAGATTCTCCAGCATGAAGACGTAAAGGTCGTCGCCGGGCGTGTCGCCGGGGCGCTCGAACCCGGCCGAGCTTTGCTCGAGCTTGGCCTCGAGCGTCGCTTTCTCGGCCGGCAGGTTAGTGAAACCGCCGCCGGTGAGCTTGGCGAGGTTATAGAAAGCGCGCAGGTCGCTGCGCCGCGCCGCCCGAAGCCGACAGGTCATTCGGCCTCCGCGGCCAGGCGCAGGATGGTCAGAGCGGACAAGGCGGCACGTTCCTTCAAGCTCGCGGTAATCAGAAATTCCTCCATGCTGTGAATCTTACCGCCGCGCACGCCCATGGTGTCGACCACGGGCACGCCGCAGGCGGCGATATTGTTGCCGTCGCAGACGCCGCCCGACGGCTGCCAGCCGATGGTCTGGCCGAGGTCGGCGCCGGCCCGCCGGACGAGTTCGAACAATTGTTCGGCTTCCGGCGTCAGCGGCTTGGGCGGACGCCCGAACTCACCCGAGACTTCGATGCGGACGTCATGTTCGGCGGCGATGGCAGTGATGGCGGTGTCGATCAGGTCCTGCGCGCGGGCCTGATCGTCCGGCGTACGCGGACGCAGGTTGACGCGGAGGATGGCGAGGTCGGGGACGACGTTGCTCGGGCTGCCGCCCTCGATCCGCGAGGGATTGACGCTCAGCCCTGGATATTTCCCCGCGGCGAGGTGAAGCGCGAGATCGGCGGCCGCGAGCAAGGCGTTGCGGCCGTCTTCCGGGTTGCGCCCGGCGTGGGCCGAACGGCCACGGACGACGATCGCGAAATTGCCGCTGCCGGGACGGGCGCCGGCGAGCGTCCCGTCGGGCAGCGCCGCCGGCTCATAGGTCAGCGCGGCGCGCTTGCCGCGGGCGGAGCGGGCGAGCAGGTCCGCCGAGGCAAGCGACCCGACTTCCTCGTCGCTGTTGATCACCACCTCGTAGCCAAGCTTTTGCGCGCCCGGCGCCTGCTCGATCGCTTTCAGCGCGGCGAGCATCACCGCGAGGCCGCCTTTCATGTCGGCAACGCCGGGGCCGTTGAGCACGCCGTCCTCGAGCCAGCGATGCTGCTGGAACTCGTGGTCGACGCCGAACACGGTGTCCATGTGGCCGGTAAAGAGGAGCTGCACCGGAGCGTCCGGGCGTATCTGCAGGTGAAGGTGTCGGCCATGCTCGATGCGGGTGGTGTGGCCGGCGGAGTCGACGGCTTCCACTGCTGACGGCTGTTCGAAATTCAGCTGGCCGGGAAGCGCCGAGAAAGCGTCAGCGAGCAAGGTCGCGACCCGTTCGAGCCCGGCGAGATTGCGCGAACCGCTGTTGACCGCCGACCATTCGAGCACCTGCGCCAGCATGCCATCGGCGTCGATCCGCGCGATCGCATCATGTTCGGCTGGCGACAATTCCCCCATGGCGCGGCTCTAGCGAGGGCGCCGCGCGGATGCCACCCCGCTAGGTCAGGCGACCGATCTCGGGGCTGCGTCCGAATGCTTCGGCTAGGCGCGTCAGGCGGCGCTCCACGGCGTCGCCAATCAGCGCCTCCTCACCGCTAGCGACGCTCAAGCGGACGTGGGCGTTGCTGGCATCGAGCCGAGTCTTCTTGAGCACCGATGCGACGCCGCCGGACAACCGCTGGCCGAGGCGCATCGCCAGGCCCCAGCAATGCGCGCGCTGCAGATCCTCGTCCTTGACGAGCGAGGCCAGCCGCGGTTCGGGTAGGCGGTCACGGCCGAAATTGGACGTCAGGGCTTGCGCCATGATCACCCGTTCAGCCGGACTGACTGCCACCCAGTTGCCGTGCAGCGCCATTTCGATCCCGCGGCCGGCGCGGAAACCGGGTGTCGCCTGCCACGCGACATCCGCCAGCAAGCAGGAGGCGAGCCGCAGCCGGCGGAGCTCAGGCGGATCCTTGAACAGGGGCGCGATCCAGGCGTCGAGGAGGTCGCCATGCTGACCGAAGCGATGCTCGCCGCCGCCGGCGTCGCGCGCTTCCTCGATCAGCGGATCGAGCCGGCGAGCG
>Ga0207668_10000619_pt1 | contig 22096 bp, 19 predicted proteins | sample KBSS43metaG_FD_184323 | JGI IMG/M metagenome (GOLD analysis project Ga0207668, IMG submission 184323) | Switchgrass rhizosphere microbial communities from Kellogg Biological Station, Michigan, USA - KBS S4-3 metaG (SPAdes) (version 2) | ecosystem: Host-associated > Plants > Roots > Rhizosphere...
CGGTGCTCACCGGGCCGCCCCCGCTGGAGGCGAGCGACACCTCGTAGCCGTCGTCTGAGCGCCCGCCGGCGGCCAGGCACGCGGTGGCCCCGGTGAACACGTCGAATGGCCCCACCAGGTCGAGCGCCTGCACGCCCTCGAACCCCACGACGACCACCGATCGCATCACCTCTTCAGTGTTCGCGACCCAACCGTGTGTCGTCTACGCCGTGGACCCCACCAATTAGGACATGAGACGTTTCATGACATTGACGCATCTGACAATTTTTCTGCCGAATCGCACCGTACGAGACTGTCGGTCTCTTTACGCTCGCTCCATGACGACGGTCGAACTTGCCAGCACCTTCTACGACGACGCCCCGGTCGCGAAGAACCGCACGGCGGCCATGGAGTACCTGCGCGGCCCCGGCGAGGTCTACCGGGCCGGCGACATTTGGTACCTCACCAGCTACGAGGCGGTGCGCTACGCGCAGAAGCACCCCGAGGTGTTCTCCTCGGCCAAGGCGTTCGACGCGATCAGCGCCGTCATCACGATGATCCCGATCGCGATCGACCCGCCGGCACACAGCCACTACCGGCGGATGCTCGACCCGCTGTTCGGTCCGAAGCGGATCGACCGGATCGAGTCCAGTCTGCGGGCCCAGGTGCGGGCCCACATCGACGGTTTCGTCAACAACGGGTCGTGTGACGTCGTCTCAGAGCTGGCGGTGAAGTTTCCGACCCAGGCCATTCTCACCCTGCTGGGCCTGCCGCTGGAGGACCTGCCCCGGTTCCTGGACTGGATCGGCGCCTTGATCCGAGTCGAAAGCGTCAACATGCTGGCCGACGAACCTTCGGAACGACAGGTCGCCTGCTCGCTGGCGCTGTTCGAATATCTCCAGGAACACGTGGCGCTCAAGCGGGCGACCCCGGCCGACGACATCCTCAGCGACATCCTCGCGATGACCGGCGACGACGCGTGGACCGAGTCTGAAATCCTCGGCATGTGCTTCCTGCTAATGCTCGCCGGCCTCGACACGGTGACGGGCGCCATCGGCTTCTGCATGCTGGAACTCGCACAGGACACCGCCATGCGACAGCGGCTACTCGACGACCCCGGCTTGATCTCGCCGTTCGTCGAGGAGATGCTCCGGCTGGACGGGCCGGTGCCGCTGGTGCCACGCGTGACGACGAAGGACGTCGAGGTGGCAGGCACGCTCATCCCGGCCGGCTCGCACGTGGCGCTGCTGCTCGGCACCGCCAACCGCGAGGGCCCGCATTCAGCCAGTCCACACACGGTCGACCTGGGCACCCGGGTCACGCACCTGGGGTTCGGCGGCGGCATCCACCGCTGCCTTGGCTCACATCTGGCGCGCCGCGAGCTGCGGCTGACCATCGAGGAGTTTCACGCACGCATCCCGCACTACACGCTGGCGGGCAGCCCGTCGGTGAGGTGGCCGTCGGGCACCATCCACCTCTCGTCGCTACCGCTGACGTTTCCCGTCGGCTAAGGCCGCCGAGCATCGGCGCATGCGCATAGAGTTCATCGGCATGTGGATGCGCAGGCTGGCAGGTGCGGTTGCGATGCTGTCGGTGCTGTTGCTGACGGGATGCGCGACGACCATCACGGGTCACGCCGTCGCAGGAAAGAAGGCCACCGCGGTCGGGGCCGACGTGGCGCCCAGCGACGACGGCTACGGCATCATCATCGGCTCGTCGCAGGACGTCGCGATCGACCTTTTCATCGAGCCGCAATGCCCCCACTGCGGGCAATTCGTCGGACTGTACGGCGACGCGATCGGCGAGCACGTCAAGGATGGCCAGCTCTCCGTCACGATCCGCCCGCTGACGTTCATGGACTTCGGCGGCGTCGACTATTCGGCCCGCGCCACCAACGCGATCTTCCTCGTCGCCTCCGACGACGACCCCACGCCCGAGCTGGTCTGGGGGTTCATCCAGGGGATCTACGAAGAGCTCTTGGCGACGGCTTCGCCGCCCGACGACGACGGGCTCGCTCAGATCGCGAATGACGTTGGCGTGTCCGCGGATACGGTCAACCGGATCGCCGCCGGCGAGCGCGCCGTCGACCCGGACGAGGTGAGCGACGGAAACGTCACATTGATGGACGACTACGGCGTCCCCGCCGCCACGCCGACCCTGTACGACACCATCAACGAAACCGACGTGAACGTCGACGATCCCGGTTGGCTCGACGAGCTCGTCAAGTAACGAGCAACGGGTAGCAGGCCGCGATCCGGTCGATCCACCACCGCCTGCGTTCCGCGGTGGCGGCCAGCGCTTCCAGCCGCGCGGCGTCCGGAACCACTGGCGCGACGGGTAGGTAGCCGTCGACGGGCAGCAGCGGCGCAGCGACGTCGGCGACGAACAGTCCCCCGGTGCCCAGCCCGCACGCATACCGCAGTTCGGGCAGACATGCGGCGGCCAGCAGCCCCCGCGATATGCCGACCGCGGAGTCCAGCGCACTCGACACGACGATCGGCACGTCGACCTGCGCGGCGATGTCGAGCAGCGGCCGCACCCCGCCCAGTGGCGCCACCTTCACCACAGCGACGTCTGCGGCCCGCGCCCGCACGACGTGCAACGGGTCCTCCGCCTTGCGGATGCTCTCGTCGGCGGCGACCGGGACGCCGACGCGCGCCCGCACCTCGGCCAGTTCGGGCACCGTCGCGCACGGCTGCTCGACGTACTCCAACGGCCCGTCCGCGGTCAGCGCGGCGATGGCGGCGACGGCCTGGTCCACCGTCCAGCCGCCGTTGGCGTCGACGCGCACCGTCGGGACGAGTGCCCGCACGGCCTTGACCCGAGCGACGTCGTCGGCCAGCGGTTGGCCCGGCTCGGCCACTTTGACCTTGGCGGTGCGGGCGCCGGGGAAGCGCGCGAGCACGTCGGGGACGCGCGCGGCGTCGACGGCGGGCACGGTGGCGTTTATCGGGATGAGGTCGCGCACCGGCGTGGGTGCCTCGTCGTAGGCCGCCTCGACGGCGGACGCCAGCCAGTGCGCGGCTTCGTGCGGCTCGTATTCGACGAACGCGCCGAACTCACCCCAACCGCGCGACCCCTCGATGAGCGCCAGCTCGCGAACGTCGATTCCGCGGAAGCGAACTCGCATGGGCAGCGCGAGCACGCGCAACCCGTCCAGCAGGTCGTCCAACGGAGGCAGCACGCCTCAATACTGCACCGCCACACCCAATAGTCGAGTAGCGCACTACCTACGCCCGACGCGTCGGACGGAGTGAAACTTCGATCACCAAATTCGACACCCTGGAGGCATCGTGTGGGCAATCACCGTCAAGGCACCACTCTCACGAGTGGACGTCAAGAGCGCGGTTCAGCAATTCGCTCGGGATCTGATGGATCGGCCACCCCGACGCGCCGCGAACGTGGTGGGGTATGAGCTCTTCACCGCCAATGTGGACACCTCGGCCGAGTCCGAGCAATACGCGCTCCTGTTGCTCACCGTCGACTCAGGGGGTAAGCCGCATCTGGAGAAGTTGGTCGACGAACTCGACGAGCACCTTCCCGAGGCCTTCGACGTGTCCGGGGTCGAATTGCACGTCGTCGAGAAGTCGGCCGCGGCTACCCACTGAGTCAGACGGTCGCCCGGTCGCGGCCCTCCCAGTGCGGCTTGCGCAGGTCCTTCTTGAGGATCTTGCCCGTGGGGTTGCGTGGCAGCTCGGCCACGATGTCGACGGTCTTGGGGCACTTGTACGCGGCCAGCTGCTCGCGGGCGAACGCGATGAGCTCCGCCTCAGTGGCTTCGCCTTCAAGCGACACAACGGCTTTCACGGCTTCGCCCCACTTCTCGTCGGGCACGCCGATGACGGCCACCTCGGCGACGGCCGGATGTTCCGCCAACACCCGCTCCACCTCGATCGAGTAGACGTTCTCGCCGCCGGTGATGATCATGTCCTTGAGCCGGTCCTCGACGAAGATGTAGCCGTCGGCGTCCACGCGGCCGATGTCGCCGGTGCGGAACCAACCGTCCTCGGTGATCGCCTCGGCGGTCGCCTCCGGCTTGTTGTGATAGCCCTTCATCAATTGCTTTGAGCGGAACCACAATTCGCCCTGAGCTCCGGGAGCTACCTCTTCGAGAGTGTCTGGATCGACCACCTTGACCTCGGCGTTGGGCACCAACGTACCCGCACTGGACAGCCGCTCCACGTTGTCGGAGCGATGGTCTTCGGGCATGAGGTGGCTGATCACACCGCACAGTTCAGTGAGCCCGTAGGCCTGGATGAAGTCGGTGTTCGGCCACGCCTCCAACGCGGCACGCAAGAGCGGCAACGGCATTGGGGACGCGCCGTAGGAGTACGTCTTCAGCGCGCCGAACAGTTTCACCGCGTCGGGGCCGGACTCCAGCACCTTGGCCAGCACGGCGGGTACCAGGAACGTGCGGTTGGCGCCCTGCAGGATCGCGCCAGCCAGCGCGGCCCCGTCGACGTCGCGCGTCATCACGCTCGGAATGCCGGTGTGGATTCCGAACTGCGCGTACGACGTTCCGCCGACGTGGAACAGCGGCATCGACACCATGTTCTTGTCGCCGTCGTGGAACTCGAAACCCTCCTGGTTGTTCACGGTGTGCGCGATCAGATTGGCCTGCGTCAGCGCCACCCCCTTGGTCCGACCGGTGGTGCCCGACGAGTACATGATGATGCAGACGTCGTCCGGGTCGACGTCCGGAGAGCGGTCCATGGGCGTCGCCGCGGCCAGCATTGCCTCGTACTCGTCCTCTTCGGCGCCTTCCGGGGTGACCTCGACGACGTGCTCCACGTTCGGCAGCTCGTCGCGGATCTTCTCGACCGCCGGCTTCAGTTCCGCCCCGACGATCAGCACCTTGGCGCCGGAATCGTTGAGCACGTAGTCCATCTCGTCGGCGGCGAGCCGGAAGTTGATGACGGCGTTGGCCGCCCCGAGCGACGCGGCGGCGAACGTGGCCTCCAGGCAGGCGGGGTGGTTCTTGTCGAGGAACGCGATGACGTCGCCGCGCTTGACCCCACGTTCCGTCAGCGCTCCGGCCAGCCTGCGCACGCGGTCGTTCCACTGCGCCCACGTCCACGTGCGGCCCAAATAGGTGATGGCTTCACCGTCGGGTTTGGTTTGCGCCCAATGCGCCAGGCGTTCGTCGAGAAAGCGGGGATCAGGCAGGTCAGACATGACTTGAGCGTGCCACGACGGGCGCCGTCGTCACTCGGGTTTGGCATAAACGCGGCGGCCCGCCAGGTACGTCGCGCGCACCTCGAGGTCGGCGATGCGCTCGGGCGGCACCGCGCGCGGATCGGCCGACAGCACCACCATGTCGGCGTACTTGCCGACCTCCAGCGAGCCGATGACGTCGTCGGCGAACAACTGCCACGCCGCGTCGAGCGTCTGCGCCCGGATGGCCTGCTCGACCGTCAGCCGCTGCTCCGGCGCGAGCACCCGGCCGCTCGGGGCCACGCGGGTAGCCGCGACGCTGATGTTGCGCAGCGGCTCCTCGGGCGTCACGGGCGGATCGTTGTGCAGCGAGATCTTCATGCCCGTCGCGACGGCCGAGCCGCACGGCATCCACCGCGAGCCGTGCTCGGCGCCGAACAGGCCGTCCACGACGACGTCACCCCAGTAGTGGAGCTGGTCGACGAACAGGCTGCACGTCACCCCGAGGTCGTGCGCGCGTCGCAGTTGTTCGTCGGAGATCGCGCCGACGTGCTCGAGCCGCAACCGGTGATCGGCTCGCGGATGCCGTTGCAGCGCTTCCTCATACACGTCGAGGATGGTGTCCACCCCCGCGTCGCCCTGGACGTGGCACGCCATCTGCCACCCCAGCGGGAAGTACGCGGCGACGATCTCGGTCAGCTGCTCGCGGGTGTAGTTGGCGTGCCCGCACGAGCCGGGTGTGACGCCGATGATGCGGGTGGCGGCGGTGTCGAGATATGGGAACGTCAGGTCGATGTTGCCGATCCACGGGGACCCGTCGACCCAGATCTTGATGCCGACCTGCTTGACGACGTCGTCGCCGTTGGTCAGCGCTTCGGTGGTGGACAGCTGCGCGGTCGACATCTCGTACGTGCGCAATCGGACGGTCAGCTCGTCGCGCAGCCCGTCGAGTGCGGGTCTGAATGCCGGGTCGAACGCCATCTCCGAGCACGTCGTCAACCCGGCGCGGTTCAGTCGCGCGCACTCGGCCAGCAGCATCGCCGGGTAGCCGTTCGGATCGATCGCGCCGCCAAGCAGTGAGAACACCGCCCCGGTCTCCTCGGCCGTCCCATCGAGCTCGCCGTTCGCGTCGCGGCCGTACCTCGACCCCTTCGGGTCGGGGGTGTCGCGCGTCAGCCCGGCTTTGCGCGCCGCCGCCGAGTTGAAGTACGCCTTGTGCCCCGAGTTGTGGGTGATCACCAGCGGCGAGTCGGGCGCGACGCCGTCGAGATACGCCAGAGTCGGCTCGGGCAACCCCTCCTGGAGCAGCGGATCCCAGCCGTTGAGGTACGCCCCGTCGGCTCCGCGTGTGGCGACCTCCCGCCGGATGGCGGCGACGACGTCGTCCGCGCTGCGCATCGTGACGGGGCGGATGTCGACGATGCGGTCCGACAACACGATGGCCTCCATCAATGGATGCCCGTGCGCCTCGATGAGGCCCGGCATGACGCATCCGCCACGGAGGTCGACGGTCTCGGTGTCGGGACCGATGTTTTGTGCGACGTCGGCGCGGGCACCGACTGCGACGATGCGGCCGTCGGTCACCGCGATGGCCTCGGCGGTGGGCCGCGCCTCGTCGACGGTCAGCACGGTACCGAGAATCACCAGGTCAGCGGGCATGGGCAAATTGTTCTGGAAAAGTTCGCACGCCGTGTCGATTTCGGGGGGTTGCCATTCGACGTGTCAACGAGGGCACGATGGACGGGCCCCTTCCCAACTAGAAGGAGACAAACAATGTCGCGTTACATGCTGATCATGCGGTCCACCCCCGAGGCCGAGGCACTGATGGCCGAGCAGGAGATCGACTTCAACGAGATCATCGAGTCGATGGGCCGCTACAACGAGGAGCTCATCAAGGCCGGCGTCATGCTGGCAGGCGAGGGCCTGACCGGACCCGACGAGGGCTTCGTCGTCGACTTCAACGCCGACCCGCCGGTCGTCACCGACGGGCCGTACACCGAGGCCAAGGAGTTGTTCAACGGCTTCTGGATCCTCGACGTGTCGTCGAAGGAAGAGGCCAAGCAGTGGGCGCAGAAGTGCCCGCTGGGACCTGGCGTCAAGCTGGAGGTGCGCCGGATTTCCGAAAGCGAGGAGTTCCCGCTGGACAACCCGTGGATCGAGAAGGAGATCCAGTGGCGCGCCGACCTCGCCCAGAAGGTGGCGGACCAGGCCGCGAAGGCCGCGGGGCGCTGAAACCGTTGATTTGCGAGGGCGCAGCAGCTCGTTCTGTAACACGTTCTAGTCTGTCCATATGAGCGACGAGCTGCTGCGCCATCCCATTCACTCCGGCCACATCACCGTCGGTGCGCTGAAGCGCCACGCGGACAAGCCCGTGCTGTTCCTGGGCGACACCACGCTGACCGGCGGGCAGCTGGCCGACCGCATCAGCCAGTACATTCAGGCGTTCGAGGCGCTCGGGGCGGGCACCGGGAGCATCTCTGGGCTGCTGTCGCTGAACCGGCCCGAGGTGCTGATGATCATCGGCGCCAGCCAGACACAGGGCTACCGCCGCACGGCACTACACCCTCTGGGCTCGCTGGACGATCACGCCTTCGTGCTCTCCGACGCCGAGGTGACGTCGTTGATCATCGATCCGAACCCGATGTTCGTCGAACGGGCCATCGGCCTGCTCGAGAAGGTGCCGTCGCTCAAGCAGATCCTGACCATCGGTCCGGTGCCCGAGGCCCTGGCCGGCCACGCGGCCATCGACCTGACCGCCGAGGCGGCGAAGTACACGCCGAAGCCGTTGGTGGCGGCGGACCTTCCGCCGGATCACATCGGCGGCATGACGTACACCGGCGGCACCACCGGTCGGCCCAAGGGCGTGATGGGGACGACGCAGTCGATCACCACCATGACGACCGTTCAGCTCGCCGAGTGGGAGTGGCCGGAGAATCCTCGGTTCCTGATGTGCACGCCGCTGTCGCATGCCGGTGCCGCGTTCTTCACGCCGGTGATCGTCAAGGGTGGCGAGCTCATCGTGCTGACGAAGTTCGACCCGGCCGAGGTGCTGAAAACCATTGAAGAGCAAAAGATCTCGGCGACCATGCTGGTGCCGTCGATGATCTACGCGCTGATGGATCACCCCGATTCGCACACGCGCGACCTGTCGTCGCTCGAAACCGTGTACTACGGCGCGTCGGCGATGAACCCGGTGAGGCTTGCCGAGGCCATCGAGCGGTTCGGGCCGATCTTCGCCCAGTATTACGGGCAGTCCGAGGCGCCGATGGTCATCACCTACCTGGCCAAGGGCGATCACGACGAGAAACGGCTGACCTCTTGCGGGCGGCCAACGCTGTTCGCTCGTACCGCGCTGCTCGGCGAGGACGGCAACCCGGTGGCGCGCGGCGAGGTCGGTGAGATCTGCGTGTCGGGGCCGCTGTTGTGTGGTGGCTACTGGAAGCTGCCGGAAGAGACGTCCCGAACTTTTCATGACGGCTGGATGCACACCGGCGACCTGGCCCGTGAGGACGAGGACGGCTTCTGGTACATCGTCGACCGCACCAAGGACATGATCGTCACCGGCGGCTTCAACGTGTTCCCACGCGAGGTGGAAGACGTTGTCGCCGAACACCCTTCGATCGCGCAGGTGTGCGTGATCGGCACGCCCGACGAGAAGTGGGGCGAGGCCGTCACGGCCGTGGTGGTGCTGCGGCCCGACGCTGCCACTGACGAGGCGGCCGTCGCCACCATGACCGCGGAGATCCAGGCCGCCGTCAAGGAGCGCAAGGGTTCGGTGCAGTCGCCCAAACAGGTGATCATCGTCGACTCGGTGCCCGTGACGGCGCTGGGCAAGCCCGACAAGAAGGCCGTGCGGGCACAGTTCTGGGAGGGCGCCAGCCGCGCCATCGGCTGACGTTTCCCCCGCGAGCGCGCGCAAAGTCGGCATTCGCCCCGGCGTGTCGCCCGCAGACACGCGCGCTCGCCGGGGTTGGACAATGGGTGACGTGGCCGACGACATCCAGCAGACCGTCGACGCGGTCTGGCGCATGGAGGCCGCCAAGATCGTCGCGACGCTGACGCGAGCCGTTGGCGACGTCGGCCTCGCCGAGGACCTGGCCGCCGACGCGCTGGTCGACGCGCTGGAGCAGTGGCCGGCCAGTGGCGTGCCACGCAATGCGGGCGCCTGGTTGACCACCGTCGCCAAGCGCAAGGCGATCGACCAGTGGCGCCGCCAGGATCGCCTCGACGCCAAGTACGCCACGCTGGCCCGCGAGCTCGAGACACATGTAGAGCAGGCGTGGGACCCCGACCGCATCGACGACGACGTGCTGCGGCTCGTCTTCATCTCCGCACACCCGGTGCTTCCGCGCGAGGGCCAGCTCGCGTTGACGCTACGCGTCGTCGGCGGCCTCACCACCGAGGAGATCGCACGGGCGTTCCTCGTACCCAAGGCCACCATCGCCGCTCGGATCACCAGGGCCAAGAAGACGCTCGGCGACGCCGGGGTGCCGTTCGAGGTGCCCGAGGTGTCCGAGTACCCACAACGGCTGTCGGCGGTGCTGAGCGTCATCTACCTGATCTACAACGAGGGCTACTCCGCATCGTCGGGCCAGCGTTGGATCCGCGACGAATTGTGCTCGGAGGCACTGCGTCTCGGCCGAGTGCTCGCCGCGCTGGTACCCGACCAGGCCGAAGTGCACGGGTTGGTGGCGCTGATGGAGTTCCAGTCGTCGCGGTTCGCCGCCCGCACCGACGCCGACGGCCGGCCGGTGCTGCTCGAGGATCAGGACCGGACGAAGTGGGACAGGGCGCAGATCGTGCGCGGCACCGCGGCCTTGGAGCGGGCCGCGGAGACGTTGCGGCGCAATGGCATTGGGTGGGGACCGTACGCGTTGCAGGCGGCGCTCGCCGAGTGCCACGCCGTCGCCCCGGCCGCAAAGGACACCGACTGGGCGCGCATCGTGTCGCTCTACGACGGACTGCTGCAGATCGCACGGTCACCGGTCGTCGAGCTGAACCGAGCCGTTGCCGTGGCCATGAACTCCGGACCCGAGCAAGCACTGGCCGTCGTCGACGGGATCGACGGACTCGGCGAGTCCTACCTACTGCCGAGCGTGCGCGGCGAACTGTTGTCGCGGCTGGGCAGACACTGCGAGGCCGCCGCCGAATTCGACAAGGCCGCGACGATGGCGACCAACGAAAGGGAACGAGACGTGCTGCTGGACAAGGCCACCCGGGCGCGCGCATGACGACGCCGCGCGCGGTGCTGTTCGACTACTCCGGAACACTCTTCCGACTCGAGGAGGACGACAGCTGGTTCGCGGGCATCGAAGTCGACGAGCGGGCCGTCGACGGCCACGTTCAGGCCGAGCTCATGCGCCGACTGACCGCACCCACCGGACGCTCCGTGAACATGGACGACGCGCAGCACCGCAACTGGACCAACCGCGACCTGGAGCCGCACCTGCACCGGGAGGCGTATCTGCACGTGCTGCGCGAGTCCGGGCTCACCGACCATCACGCGGAGACGCTGTACGCCCTGCTCATCGATCCGGCGAACTGGACGCCCTACCCCGACACCGCCGCCGTGCTGGCCGCGCTGCACCGGCAAGGCATCAAGACCGCCGTGGTGTCCAACATCGCGTTCGACGTTCGGCCTGCGTTCGCGGCGATCGGCGCAGGAGCCGACGTCGACGAGTTCGTTTTGTCGTTCGAAGTGGGCGCCGTCAAGCCGAGTCCGGCGATCTTCGAGACCGCGCTGAGCCGGCTCGGGGTGGCCGCCGCCGACGCGCTGATGATCGGCGACAGCGAGGAGGCCGACGGTGGTGCCCTGAACGTGGGCTGCCGGTTCGCGCTCGTCGACCCGCTGCCCACCGACCGTCGCCCCGACGGGCTCATCGCGGCACTGAACGGCGCGGGCATCACGGTCTAGGACCGACCGTCGCAGGAATCGAGTACCCCACTACTCACGTCCTACCGAGGGGGTACTCGCAATGATCGTTGATGTCGGTCGCGGCCTTCGGGGGGAAGCCAAACCGACCGGCGGCACGAGGGGGGCGGGCATGGCGCACCAGACCCGTAATGGGTCACGGGGCGTCATGCCCGCGTCGCCGTCGCACGACGGCCCGCGCGACGTTAAGGTTCCAACGCGCAACCGCACGAGAATGCGACGGGGGGTCGTGTGGCAGAGGGAAAGCCCGGGCTCGACTGGCTGGCCAGCCTCGCCGAATGGGTGGATCGCCGCATCGGCTGGTCGCGGTTGCCGCTGCCGCTTGCCGTGCCCGTCCTGATCGGCCTGCGACGCCAGCTCCGCAAGCACAACTTGTACGACACCGGCCGCGGACCGGCCGACCGTCCCACGGCTGACCAGTCCGACCCTGGCGAGCACCAGCTGCGCCGCACGCTCGACGGCACCTTCAACGACCTCGACGAGCCGTTGATGGGCTCCGTCGGTAGCCGCTTCGGCCGCAACGTGCCCCGCGACTGCACCGAACCCGCCGACGAGTTGCTATCCCCCAGCCCGCGGCAGGTCAGCTCCCAGCTGCTGGCCCGCCGGGAGTTCCAGCCGGCAACCACGCTGAACCTGTTGGCGGCGGCGTGGATTCAGTTCGAAGTCCACGACTGGTTCAGCCACGGCCACGTCGACGACACGTGGGACGTCACCCTCGATCCCGACGACGACTGGCCACAGCACCCCATGAAGATCCGCAAGACGACGCCGGATCCCAGTCCCGACCCCGCCGGGCCGCCGACCTACGTCACAGACGATACCCACTGGTGGGATGCATCCCAGCTATACGGCAGCACAAGGGATTTCGCGAACCGAATGCGTTCCGGCCAGCACGGCAAGCTGCGCCTCGACGAGCTCGGCCTGCCGCCGCCAGACGTCGACGCCAGCATCGACCTCGCGGGCACCGCGGGCAACTTCTGGCTGGGGCTGGCGCTCCTGCATTCGCTGTTCCTCCGCGAACACAACGCGATCTGCGATCGGCTCGCCGCGGCGCACCCCGACATGACCGATCAGCAGCTCTACGACACTGCGCGACTGGTCAACGCGGCGGTGATCGCGAAGATCCACACCATCGACTGGACCCCGGCGATCATCGCGCATCCCACCACCGTCTTCGCCATGCGCGCCAACTGGTTCGGAATACTGGGGGAACGCTTCGAACGCCGCTTTGGCCGCCGCAGCGGCAACGATGTGCTGCAAGGCATTCCGGGGTCGTCGACCGATCACCACTGCGTCCCGTACTCGCTCACCGAGGATTTCGTGGCCGTCTATCGCATGCATCCGCTGATTCCCGACGACTTCACGTTCCGCACCCTGCGTGACGACCAGCCGGTGGCGACGTGGGCGCTGCCCGACCTGATGATCGAACGGGTCCGGCAACGACTGTCAGAGCTTCCGATGGACGACCTGTTCTACTCGTTCGGCCGGGCCTACCCGGGGGCGATCGCCTTGCACAACTACCCCGCTAGCCTGCGCCGGCTACAACGCGTCGACGGGCTACTCGACCTGGCGGCCGTGGACATCCTGCGCACCCGCGAACGGGGCGTGCCACGCTACAACGAGTTCCGGCGGTTGTTCCGGTTGCGCCCGCCGGCGACGTTCGAGGAACTGACCGGTGATCAGGCGTTGGCCGAGGAGCTGCGTCAGGTGTATGGCGACGTGGAGCGCGTCGACCTGATGGTCGGCCTCTATGCCGAGCCCAAACCGACCGGATTCGGGTTCAGCGACACCGCATTTCGGGTGTTCATCCTCATGGCGTCACGCCGCTTGAAGAGTGATCGCTTCCTGACCCGCGACTTCCGCTCCGAGGTCTACACGGAGGCCGGCATGGCCTGGGTGGGCGCAGCCGACATGAGAACCGTGTTGCTGCGGCACTTCCCGACGCTGAAGTCCGCACTGCGTGGCGTCGCCAACCCGTTCGCACCGTGGACCGCCGCGCCGGCGGTTCCGACCGAGTAGGAGCAACCGATGAACACACCAAATGCCGGCCCGACGTACCTCGCCTACTCCGACGACCTCGAACGCCCCACCCCGGACGAGGACGCCGTCATCGAGAAGATCGTGCGCACCCTGCACGGCAACAACGAAGCGGCCTTCAAGAGGTACCACCACGGCATTCGCGACGCGCACGCCAAGAGCCACGGCATCCTGCGTGGCGAACTGACCGTCTACCCGAACCTGCCGCCAGAGCTCGCCCAGGGGTTGTTCGCGACCCCGGCCACCTATCCCGTGATCGCCCGGCTGTCCAGCACCGCCGGCGCCATCCGCAGCGATCAACTCCGCGGCATCCATGGCCTCGGCATCAAGGTCATCGGCGTCGAGGGCCTGCGCTGCCTACCCGACGACGGCGCCAACACCCAGGACCTGCTGTTCGTGACGCACCGCGAGTTCCCGTTCGCCGACGCCACGACCTATCTGCGCCGCGGCATGCCGCTGGCGTGGCTGCTCTCGCGGCTGCCGGACTGGGGATTGGGGGCCGCCTCGAAGGTGTTCTCCGCGGTCGGCGCGATCCTCAAACCCGTCGGCATCCAGCTGCCCGAAGCGCTGCAACTGTTCACCATTCCAAACACCCACATCCTCGGGATGACGTTCTTCACCTCCGCGGCGCTGCGCTACGGCGACTACGTCGCCAAGATGTGCTTCACCCCGCTGTCCAAGTCTGTCGTCGACCTCATCCCCGTGCTGTTGCCCGCGACGGCAGGTCCAGACGCCTACCGCGACATGGTGGTCGAGTTCTTCGCCTCCCAGACCGCGGAGTTCGAACTGCAGGTCCAGCTGAACACCGACCTCGCCACCATGCCCATCGAAGACGTCACCGTCGAGTGGCCAGAGGCTTCGTCGCGCTACCGTGGCGTCGCGAAACTGACCTTCCCCGTGCAGAACCCGGCCACTCCGGAACGCCAGACATACGGCGACGACGTGCTGTCCTTCACCCCTTTCCGGGGCCTGGCTGCGCACCGTCCCCTCGGTTCGATCAATCGGCTCAAACTCCGCGTCTACGACGCCTCCAGCGACTACCGGCACGAGGTGAACGGCGTCGCCCGCGTCGAACCCTCGTCGGCTGACGAGCTCCCGGAGTGAAACCGGGGGCCACCGCGACGTAACCGGTCCGCGCTCTTAGACTGGCTAGCCGTGGGAGGTACGTGGCAACTATTGGATCGCCCGTCCGAACACCAGGCGATCCGCTCCTCGCTGGAAGGGCACGGCCGCGGCGTCGTGGTCATCGGCCCTGCCGGCGTGGGCAAATCGACACTGACCCGGATGGTCACGGATTCACTTGCCACACAGGTACATTGGGCGGCCTGCACCGAATCGTCGCAGAGCATCCCCTTGGGCGCCTTCGCCCAGTGGGTGGGTCGAGGCAGCGCCCGCGACCCGATTGCGATGCTCGCTGCGGCTCGTGAGTCGCTGTTCGCCGGCGGTGAGACCGTCGTCGGTGTCGACGACGCACACCTGCTGGACCAGCTTTCGGCGACGCTGCTGCACCACATCGCCGTCGACGGGGTCGGCCGCATCGTGGCGACCGTGCGCAGCGGCGAATCCATCCCCGCCGCCGTCACCTCACTGTGGAAGGACGGCTACCTCCAGCGGCTCGAACTGCATGCATTGAGCAAGGCGCAGAGCATCGCGCTCGTCGAGTCCGTCCTGCACGGCACGTTGGAGGACCTCAGCGCCGACGCGCTGTGGGAGGCCTCCGGGGGCAATCCGCTGTTCCTGCGCTACACCGTCGAGGGCGCGTTGGAGGCCGGCACGCTGACCGCGGTGAACGGCGTGTGGCAGCTGCGCGGCGACACCGTGGTGCACTCGGGCTTGGCCGCGCTGGTCGAGGAAAGGATGGACGCTACCGGCGAACCCGCGCTCGCCGCGCTCAAGCTCCTGGCACTGTGTGAACCCCTCGACGTCGACACGCTGTGCGAGCTGGCCGGCGACGACGCGCTCGACGCGGCGGAGAACGCCGGGTTCATCCGCGTCGTGCAGGACGGAAACCGGATGAACGCCCGGTTCAGCCATCCGCTCTACGGCGACGTGGTGCGCCGCCGCATAGGTACCGCGTCGGCACGCCGGCTGCGCGGAAAGCTCGCGAACGCGCTCCGCGAACAGGAGCTCGAGACCCCCGCGCAGCGGATCCGGTTGGCGCAGCTGCAAATCGGCAGCGATCAGCCCGGCGACGCCCGGTTCCTCGTCAGCGCGGCCAAGGACGCCGTCTCGCTGGCGAACCTCCCACTTGGAGAACGCTTGGCCCGCAGGGCATTCGAGAATGACGGTGGCATACGCGCGGCCGAACTGCTGTCCCGCGCCGTGCTGTGGCAGGGCCGGCCAGCCGAGGCCGAGGCGATCCTCGCCCGCTTCGACCCCGACACCCTCAACGAACTCGAGCTGGTGCAGTGGGGCATCCCACGGCTGTCCACGTTGTTCTGGGCGATGGGTGAGGTGCGCCGCGCCCACGAGCTGCTGGCCCTGTTGAACGAACGAGTCACCCATCCGGCGTTGCGGCTCATCGTCGAAGCGACGGGCTCGGCGGTGGCCGTGCACGAGAACGAGCTCACCCGCGGACTGGCCACCGCGCATGCCGTGCTTGCCGATCCCGACGCCCCGATTCAGGCCGTCGAATTCGCGGCGTTCGCCGCCGGGCTGGCGATGGGCCCCGCAGGCCGTGGCGACGAATTCGAGCCCATCGGCGCCCGTTGCCGGATCGATCAGAAGCCCACCGACGGCATGATCCGCGCCATGATCCGCTACGGCGACGTGCTCTCGCTCGTTCACTCGGGGCAGCTCGACGCTGCGGCGCGGCGGGCCGCCGAGTACACCCAGTTCACCTCGACGGGGCAATTCACCGGCTGGGCGATCGCGAAGATCACCGATGGGCTGGTCTGCACGTACCGTGGCCGCTTCCCCGACGCGATCCGCGCGATCGAGCAGGCGCTGGCGGCGCTGAACGCCGAAAGCTCACTGCCCTGGCGCTTGCCGGCACGGCTGCTTCTGGCCCGCGCCTACGCCGCACTCGGCCAGCCCGAGCCCGCCGCCCGAGTGTTGGCCGACGCCGCGGAACACACTGGCTTGCAGGTCGCCATCCACGACCCGGCGCTGATGATCGCCCAGGCATGGCTGGTCGCCGCACGTGGTGGCGACCGCACGGCCGCCGACGCCGCACGCAAGGCCGCCGACGCCGCACGCAGCGTGGGTCAGTACGCCTTGGAGGCCGAGGCGCTGCACCACGCCGCCCGCTTCGGTGACCGCACCGTCGCATCGCGGCTTGCCGAGTTGGCCAATCGGGTGGCCGGTCCAGTGGTCAAGATTCAGGCCGCGCATGCCGCCGCACTGGCCGCCAAGGACGCCGACGAACTCGAAGCGGTGAGTGCGAAGTTCGAGGACGCGGGCGTGCTGCTTTCAGCGGCCGACGCGGCGGCTCAGGCCGCCGCCCTGTATCAGGCGGATCAACGCACCCGCGACGCCGCCGAATCAACCTCCCGCGCCAAGGAGCTAGCAGCCGCTTGCGGGGGCGCCACCAGCCCGGCGCTGCGCGCGGCGGTGCGTCCGCTGCCGCTCACCGAGCGGGAGCGCGAGATTGCCCTGTTGATCGCCGAAGGCCTGAGCAGTCGACAGATCGCCGAGCGGCTGACGCTGTCCATGCGCACCGTCGAAGGTCACGTATACCGTGCCTTCATCAAGCTGGGCGTCTCCGATCGCGACGAACTCTCGGCGGTCGTCCGCGCACATCTTGGCTGAATTGGCCCTCGCCTGAATCGTCTGCGGCCGAACAGTTCTCGGTCGGCGAAGTGAGGCTCACGCTCGTCGAAGTAGCTGTCGGTCCACGCGGCACTGGTGTCGAGGAACCATCCAGCGGTGACCGCCAAGGTGCGCTTGTCGGCGTACGCGGCCGGCGGGTTCGGCGCGGCGCCGACCTCGCGGTCGAGCCTGTCGACGAACCGGTGGTGGTCGACGAGGATCAGCGCTTCGATGACGAACGCGGTTGCGACGCGGCCGTCCCGAATCGCCATCGGCGTGTGGCCGTCGGCCCGTGCCGGAGTCGCCGACCCGCACCACACCACGGGGTCTGACCCGCCGAACCCGAGGACTGCGAATTCGTGGTGCACCGGGTGATCGGCGTGCCTGGGCACGGCGCTGAAGGGGGCGGGCAGCTGTGTCGCCGGGAGGCCACTCGACGAGGTAGCGGGCGTGTACAGCGCGATGCGTCGGGGGGCATGGGCGCCGCCGTGGCTGAACACGGCACTGTCGGTATGCGCCGCGTGCAACGCTTCGTGGGCCTCGTCGTCAGCCGGTGAGCGGTCAGTCCGGTCGATCTTGAACGTCTTTGCACTGCAGATTGATTCGGCGGGCGGCTCCCCGACGAGCGGCCTGCCAATCCACAACCGGTCGAAGGCGCCGACGTACACCGCGGCGAGCTCGCGATCGTCGAAGACGAGCACGTGGTCGGAGTTCACGTACAAGCCGGCCACGGAGAACTCCGCGGAGCCTGTCAGCACGGTACGTGGCCCGTCAGAGTCCGTAACGACGACGAACGTATCGTGGCCGTGCCGTGCGAACTCACCGCGCCTGAGCCCGTCGCCACCGGCTCGCGCGGCGAAGACGGCGGCGAACCGGTCCTCGGGCGTGGGTTCGCCGGTGTCGTGGTGCAGACCCGCGTCAGCGAGCATGATGCGTACGCGGCCGGCGGCCCCTAGTTCCAGTAGCGCCGAACAGATGTCGGGCTCGGCGAGCTCGTGGGCAAACACGTCGAGGGTCAGCGCCGGATCATTGCGGACCTCGTCGAGGATCTCGAAGATACGTTGGCGCGCAGTGAATCCCAGCCATTCGTATTCCTGGGCGTAGGTGAAGGTGTCGCCGTGCTTGTTGGTGCCTGCGACGGCGCTGGTGTCGAACAGCAAGTCATCGGAGGCCGGCCGGATTCCGATGGTCGATCCGAAGTGCCGGACGAACGCTTGTGACTGAACGTAGCCGCGGGTGAACCCAAGTTTCAGCCCGCCCACCGCGAAGGGACACACCTCGACATCGACGTTGACACTGGTCGAAGGGTCCAACGGCAGAAGTGCGGCGCGCTCGGAGAAGTAGCGCGGGGTGACGACGTAGGTGTAGGTGCCGAACGTCGGCGTTCCGCCTTGGTGCACCAGACCGGGCACGTGAACCCAGCGGAACTTCTGAATTGGGGCGTTCACGCTGGCGAAAGGGGACTCGGAGTTGAGCTGCGCGTGGACCGCCGACGGCGCCAGCCGCAGGTTGTTGTCGAGGTAGTAGGGCGCAAGCCGCGGTGGGTGCACTTCGATGGTGAAGCCAGCCAATCGCTCGCGCGCGGCGTCGGTAGCGAGGTCGAACGCCAGCAGCGTCTTCGCGTCGCCCTGGTAGGCGCTCACGGTGACGAGATGATTGGCCGCTCTGGCGATCGGCATGGGGCTGGCGTCCTTCCTCGCACGCCTGCCCGAGGGGTGGGGCAGGCATTTGGGACCACTGTGTGCGCGGAAGGACTTGGTTCGCGTGAGTACCCCCCTACCCGAATTCGCGAATCCGCACGGCGGGCATCACCGGCTAGGCTCGAAACATGGCTGACGACAACCTCAAACCGCCGTGGTGGCTCAAGCCGATGAACAAGGTGTTCATGCTGATGTTGCGGCTGGGGCTGCCCATCTCCGGCAAGGAGGGCCCCCTCGTGCTGACGGTGCCCGGCCGCAAGTCCGGCCAACCGCGGTCGACGCCCATCACCCCGATGTACGTCGACGGCACGCGCTACGTCGTCGCCGGCTTCCCCGGAGCCGACTGGGAGCGCAACGCCCGCGCCGCGGCCACCGCGACGCTGACAGCGGGCCGAACCTCCGAAACGGTGCGGATGGTAGAGCTCTCCGCAGACGAGGCGCGGCCACTACTGCGCCAGTTCCCCACCCTGGTGCCGACGGGCGTTAGCTTCATGAAGCGCTCGGGGCTCGTCACCGACGGAACGCCCGACGAGTTCGAGGCACTCGCCGGGCGGTGCGCCGTATTTCGCTTCGATCCGGTCTGACGCTCACCCGGTCACAGGTGCGGCGCCTCCTTGATCTTGCGGTCCGGCGTGCCAAGGGTCTGGCACCAGGTCTGCACCGACAGCCGCGTGCCGGTGATCTCGAGACTCGGCGCGTCCGAGCCCTTTTCGTCCTTCAACATCTTGGAGACCGCTTCGGTCTGTGTGCTCTGATCGGCGGATAGGAAGTCCTTGCACTTGGTGTCGCCACCCGTGACTGACGGCGAACATCCGGCGAGCAGAACGCCCGCGATCACTCCCGACACCAACACACTCGCTGACCGCTTCATCGTGGCCTCTCCGTTAAGTGGGCAATTTGCCCTGTCGCGCCGTTAGTACCCCTGGGCATTAACTGTGAAACCAGCACCGCACTCTAGAGTCGAGCCGGTGAGCAGCCAAACAGGCACCGACACTCCGTTCGACCCGACGTGCTGGCAGCCCGTCGACGGCTTCGACCTGACGGACATCACGTATCACCGGCACGTCGTCGAGGGGAAGCGCCAGCCGACCGTCCGCATCGCGTTCGACCGGCCCGAAGTGCGCAACGCGTTCCGTCCGCACACCGTCGACGAGCTCTACCGGGTGCTCGACCACGCGCGCATGTGCTCCGACGTCGGCGTCGTCCTGCTGACCGGCAACGGGCCGTCGCCCAAGGACGGCGGCTGGGCGTTCTGCTCGGGTGGCGACCAACGCATCCGCGGCCGCACCGGCTACCAATACGCGTCCGGGGAGACCGCCGACACCGTCGACCCCGCGCAGGCGGGTCGGCTGCACATCCTCGAGGTGCAGCGGCTGATCCGCTTCATGCCGAAGCCCGTCATCTGCCTGGTCAACGGCTGGGCGGCAGGCGGTGGGCACAGCCTGCACGCGGTGTGCGACCTGACGCTGGCCAGCCGCGAGCACGCCCGCTTCAAGCAGACCGACGCCGACGTGGGCAGCTTCGACGGCGGCTACGGCAGCGCGTACCTGGCCCGGCAGACCGGGCAGAAGTTCGCCCGCGAGATCTTCTTCCTTGGCCGCACGTACACGGCGGAGCAGATGTTCGCGATGGGCGCCGTGAACGAGGTGGTCGACCACGCCGATCTGGAAACCGTTGCGCTGCAATGGGCGTCGGAGATCAACGGCAAGTCGCCGCAAGCGATCCGGATGCTGAAGTTCGCATTCAATCTCATCGATGACGGACTCGTAGGCCAACAGGTGTTCGCGGGTGAGGCGACGCGATTGGCGTACATGACCGACGAGGCCGTCGAGGGCCGCGACGCGTTCCTGGAGAAGCGCGACCCCGACTGGTCGCAGTTCCCCCGCTACTTCTAAGCCACCTGAGCACCCCGCACGACCGGCGCGATTGACTTCGCGGGTGGGTCGGAAGACGATCTTTCTATACGCGTCGAGGGGACGAGCCATGGCTGATGCGACCGAATCGAAACGAACCCGAAGCGCGGACGGGATCGTGGTTCGCGCGATCGAACCCGCCGATGGTGACGAATGCGCCCGGATCGTCTACGAGGCCTTCGCGGGCCTTCACGATCATCACCGATTCCCGCGCGACTTCCCGACGATCGAAGCGGCCTTGCAGCTGACGGGCAGCTTCATTGCGCACCCTCGGATCTGGGGCGTCGTCGCGGAGGCCGATGGACGGATCGTCGGCTCCAACTTCCTCGATGAGCGCGGCCCGATCACGGGGGTGGGGCCGATCACAATCGATCCCGATGTGCAGGGGCGCGGCGTTGGCCGGCGCCTGATGGAGGAAGTGATCGCGCGGGGCGCCGAAGCGCGCGGTATCCGGCTCTTTCAAGACTCCTTCAACATGCAGTCACTCGCGCTGTATGCCTCACTGGGCTTCGAGGTCAGGGAGCCGGCGGTCGTGATGAGCGGCATGCCGAAGAGCGGGCCGCCCAGCGGCATCCAGGTCCGTCCACTCGAGGAGAGCGACGTCGAGGAGTGCGAGCGCCTCTGCCTCAGCGTCCTCGGGTTCGAGCGCACTAGCGAGTTGTGCGACGCCCTCCAGTCACCGGCTCTCACGCCCGTTGTCGCGGTCCGTGACGGCCGGATCACCGCCTACGCCACGACCGTCACTTTCTTCCCGGCGGCCTACGGCGTCGCTGCAACAGAGGACGACCTGTGCGCCTTGATCGCAGGCGCGCTTGCAGCAGGCGAGGTGCCGGCATCCTTTCTCGTGCCCACGCGGCAGGCGAGCCTCTTTCGTTGGTGCCTGAGCCAGGGGCTGCGGCCGATCAAGCCGATGACGTACATGACACTCGGCGAATACCAGGAGCCGGACGGCGGCTGGATTCCGTCGGTGCTCTATTAGGCCGCGACGGCGAGTTCGCGACCTCAACACCACTAGTTAGCCCGACGGGGTGAAGCGGGTCTGGCCGTGCGGTGACTTCGCGAACGCCAGGATCTTCGTCGGCGTCACGCGGAACACGTGCGCGCTCTCGCCGTCCGGATCGAAGACCTCGTCGTCGACCGCGAAGCTCCAATCGTCGCCGTACTTCGCGCGGTAGCCGTCGGCGAGCGCCGTCAGCGGCTGCGCCCCGGTGACCCGCGCCGCCGTCCCCTCGACCACCACATCGAGTCCGGCCTGCCAGGTGTTGGTACCCGTCACCACCGTCAACTCCTGTCGATGCTCGAGGTTGCGGTACTTCTGCTCGGTGGGCCCGGTGCAGAACACGAACGTCTCGTCGGTCCAGATGCCGACGAGCGGCACGGTGTGCGGACGGCCGTCCTTGCGAATCGTGGTGAGCCAGTAGAGCTCCGCGCGCTCGAGCGCGGACTTCGCGTCGGCCCAGTCAGAGGGGTGCTCGGCCTGGCTGAATCGGGTGTCGAGCGTTGCGTCGAAGGTCATACAAGTACCGACTCCCCCTGCCGCGACAACTCATCGGCGGGCGCTAGCATTTTCCCGACTAGTGATCGGGGGACCACACCATCGAAGCCACACTCACCAGGTGGACGATCGTCGT